>Ga0307981_1003453_pt1 | contig 11842 bp, 6 predicted proteins | sample OrgLakmetagen987_FD_201849 | JGI IMG/M metagenome (GOLD analysis project Ga0307981, IMG submission 201849) | Saline water microbial communities from Organic Lake, Antarctica - #987 | ecosystem: Environmental > Aquatic > Non-marine Saline and Alkaline > Saline | place: Antarctica: Organic Lake... | reverse complement strand
GAACTTGGTGGCCGTGTAGAAAAAGCTACTGTTGTAGACCGTCTTGACCTTTCCCGCGTCGGCAGTAATGGGTACGCTAAAGGTAAAGTCCTTCATGCGAACTTCGAGCGGCAATATTTTCAAGCCAAGTTTTGCGTATCTGTAAAAGTCGTGGAGAATTTTGTTGGTTTCGACAATCTTATTGCCCACTTCGGCCTTGTCAATTTCTTCTTCCACTTGGGCTTTCAGTTCGTCAAAGAGTTCGGTATCCTCAGTTCTTTCATCTTCCTCGCCGGATACCGCGGCCCCTTCCAAGTCACTGACGGATCTCTCAACTTCCAAACTCCGCAGAGCGACCATGGAGTTTCGAATCTTGCGTTTCAGATAGAGTTTATGGAAATGATCTCGGCGATCCGTCTTTTTCGTACGAAGCAGCGAGCCTCGACGGTACTGTTGAATCTTTGTGCGAATGGGCCCCCGGACTTTTGTTTCTCCTTGGGATGGCTCGTCATCTCCGCCGTAGCCATAACTTTCCACAGAGTCCGAGTTTTTCAATGACGACTTATGCAAGCTCGAGTCTCTCGGATCTTGCGATGGCGTCGTTGTATCCTCGTCGTCGGACGGCGGTGGCTGTTCTTTAGGGTCGTTCTCGTTGGACATGATTGCGATGAAGGAGACGATGAGCTGTGCTCCCGTCCTCTCTTTCTGGAGATCGTCCTCTTTTCTTTTTCGTTCAAGAGGCGTATCAACATCCCTCTACTCGAGTAGTACCGTACTATAGCAACCACATCAAGTGCAGGCTACACTTGTCAAGTGCCTTTCTTTGAGAACACGGCTTGGGTGTAACCGTAACGTGTACCGTACGGTACCAGTGACCAGTGAAGAAACGGAGGGTTCGCATCCGCGAAGAAATCTTGTTTCGACTTACGTCGTAGGCTTCGCGCCATTTTCTCCTCTTTTCTCACTCGCTTGACCATTCCGACCGTTGCCGTAGGAATCAGTACAAAAGTCTCTGTACATCAGCGACCAGCGATTACAGCGCTAGCAACCGGTCGTTCGAATGATTTCGTCCAAAAAGCAAGTATACTCGTGACCATGGCGCAACCCCAACTCATTGGCGATCAGCTCAAGCAGGTGCTCGCGGATACACTCTCTCCCTATGGAGAGACCCGACGAACAGGTAAGTCATCGAATACATTAAACAAGACGAGCGTTTGCTAAGTCTTCTTGAATCGATCGCCGCGCATTCGCTCATTCGTCCTCTTCATTCATCTCGCGCAAACGCTCGCTCGTTCGCTCACCTTTTCCTCTCCAACTCGTTCTCCATCCTTCACGATACAGCCGAAGCTCGATTGAAGGAATCTCAGACAGCCCTCGGTCACCTTTTGGAAGTTCTCCGCCTTGTTGCTAGCTCTGACGCGGCCGATGCCTCGGTGCGACAAGCCGCAGCCGTGCACTTCAAAAACACTGTCAAGAAGGGATGGGACGTCAACAGCGAAGACGGAACCGCTGGAATCGTCATCTCACCGGAAGATCGCAACACTATCAAGAGCCATCTCGTTCAGCTCATGTGCACCGTTTCTTATCAGATCCAGGCGCAGATTTCCGAATCCATTAGCCTCATTGCGGCTGTTGACTACCCCGACAACTGGCAAAACTTGCTGCCCGAGTTGGTCCAGCAGTTCAATTCCACCGATCCCAATGTCGTCGTTGGTGTTCTAAAGACGGCCAACTCGATTTTCAAAAGCTTTCGCTTCGTCCAAAAGAGCGACGCCCTCTACAAAGTCATCATCTACACGCTCAATGGAATCCAAGCTCCACTGTTGGATCTCTTCAAGGCACTTCGTCAAGCTGTCGATGCCCTGGCCAACGATCCTGTCCAGCTCAAACCTCGTTTCGAAGCACTCCGCTTGATCTGTCGCATCTTTTACTCGCTCAACTACCAGGATCTTCCCGAGTTCTTTGAAGATCACATGAAGGAGTGGATGACAGACTTTGGTACGTACTTGCAGTACAAGAACACCAGTCTCGATGACCTCGACGAAGAGTCGGAACCCAGTGTGATTGACAAGTTGCAGTCGGCAATTATAGAGAATCTCGCTCTCTATACCGACAAGGACGAAGAGCCCTTTTTGGAGTACTTGCCAAACTTTACTTCCTTGGTGTGGAACTTGCTCATGGGCGTGTCCGCAATGCCCAAGCATGATACCCTGGCCACTACGAGTATTCGCTTCTTGAGCTCGCTCGTGCAAAAACTCATGCATCGCGATCTATTCAAGGAAGAATCTACCTTGCGTCAGATTGTCTTGAACATTGTCATTCCCAACCTAAAGTTTCGCGAGAGCGACGAAGAACGCTTTGAAGACGATCCCCGCGAGTACATGATTACCGAAGTGGAAGGCAGCGACAGCGAATCGCGACGAAAGTGCAGTCAAGACTTGTTGCGAGCCATGTGTCGGCAGTTTGAGGCTGAAACAACGGCGATTTGTTCCGAGCACGTGGGTAGCATGTTGGCCGAGTTTAGTTCCGATCCCAATAGCAAGTGGGCGGCCAAGGATGCTGCGGTACGTAATCTAAATATTGTTGTTGTTGCTCTTGATCGATTGGATTGCGACAGTATCCATTCTGACACACCATTGGGAATCTTTCTCTTGCTTGAAACCAACAGATTCATCTCATGATGGGCATTGCCATTCGACGCGGGAGTACGCAAGGCGTTTCGGAAATCAACGAAGCCGTCAACGTCATGGACTTTTTCCAAACGCAGATCCTCCCCGAATTGCAAGACTCGAACCATGCCAGTCGACCCGTGGTCAAGGCGACTTCCATCAAGTTTGTCAGCGTCTTTCGGAACCAGTTTACGCGTGAGAATCTTGTGCAGCTCATGCCCTTGTTGATTCAGCATCTTGGTTCGCCCATTGTTGTCGTCCATACTTTTGCGGCCTACGCCATTGAGCGTATCCTTCTCGCCAAGGAAGTCGTTGGCGCAACCAAGCAGCCCAAAATCAGCAGCGCTGACTTTATGCCGTTTCTGGAGCCACTCTTTACTGGCCTCTTTGCGATTATTGATAATCAAGAGTGGAACGAGAACGACTACGTCATGAAGTGCGTGATGCGGGCGTTGTCCAAGGCTGGAGAAGACGTGGTCCCCGTCACGCAAATTGTAATTACTAAGCTCACGGCTGCGCTTGGTCGTGTTGCAAAGAATCCGCGAAACCCGCAATTCAATCATTATCTTTTTGAATCGATTGCTGTCTTGGTTGGATCGGTGTGTTCAAAGGACCCGTCGGCAACGACCACCTTTGAGGCGCTCCTTTTCGAACCATTCAATGTCATCTTGCAGATGGACATTGCTGAGTTTACGCCGTACGTCTTTCAAGTCCTGGCGCAGCTACTCGAGTTTCGTCCTCAGCAATCTGGGCTCGGACAATCGTACACGCAACTGTTCCAGCCGCTTTTGACTCCGGATCTGTGGGAAAAGAAGGGCAACGTCCCTGCTCTCTCCCGTCTTATCCAGGCTTACATCAAGAAGGCTGCCGGCGAGCTCACCAGCTTTATCAATCCCATTCTTGGAGTGTTCCAAAAGCTTCTTTCACTCAAGGCTACCGAAGCGAATGCTTTCGATCTCTTGGCATCTGTGATCGTCCACTTTCCTCAAGAGACAATGGAACCTCGACTCGGAACCATCTTTCAGCTGCTCCTCACCAAGTTGCAGAGCAGCAAAACCCCAAAGTACACTCGTCTAGTGACTCAGTTCTTTGCGCTCTTTGTTGGCAAGTTCAGTGCCCAGGTCTTTGTCGATCGCCTGAACACGATGCAGAACGGTCTCGCTATTACTCTGCTCGTCCAAGTCTGGAACCCGCGTATCCTCAAAGACCCACCCGTGCAACGTATGGAAGCAAAGGTTCAAGTGATTGGTCTCACCAAGCTCTTGTGCGAGATGCCTTCCCTCCTTGCCGACAATAATGGTCAGCAGATCTGGTGTCAAACTCTGGCAGGCCTTGTGACGGTCCTTACTTCGGCTACGTTCAAGTCGGGTGCAACCGAAGCTGAGGTTGACGACGATGTGTTGGATACCCAATATGATGCACAGTTTTCCAAGCTTGCCAGTACGGGTGTCAAAGTCGAAGACCTCTTCCCCGAGGTGCCTGACTCTTCGGCCACGTTTGTTCAGTCAATTCAGCGTCTGTCGGCTTCGCACCCCGGCATGCTCATGCCACTCATTCACCAAGGATTGAGCTCGGACCCCAAGCTGGCGGCAGGTCTCGAATCGCTATTTCAAGTTGCCGGGGTACGCTTGTCGTAAATCATGCACGTAAAAGAGGAATCATTATTAGCATGCATTCGATAATCCACGAACCTATCTATACATTTATAGAAAACGTTATTCTTTGTTTGAACAATGTACCTGATTTACGTAAGAACCCTTTTGCGATATTGATATAGAATCTAGTCGCATCCATCATTAAACGATAGGCCATGAAGCTTCTCAGACTTGTCCTCTTCTTCGTCCATCATGTAGAATGGTGATGAGTCGCTTTCGTAGAAATCCATTAAGTCATCGGTAGACTCTGTAGTGCCGCCAGTCTCGACCGTGTCATCAAAGAATTTATTATTGACGGCTTCTGCACTGACTGAGAGTATTGGCATTTGTAAATCCTGCAACGCTCTGCGGTTGCGCAAAAAGCGCAATCGTTGCAAGCCACAAGGCCGCTGGTAGAATTGACGTTGCCGAGGCGGCTTGGGGTGGTTGCGAGATGACTCATTCTTGGTCTTAACGTTCGCATCCTTTGTCGAAACCATTTCCTTACAGGGACCTCCAGCTCGGAACCAAAAGAGTGGTGGCCGTCCCTTGGATTTAACGCTCTCGAGATTGTTGGGGAGCGACTGGGCCCGTCGCGGCATGGAAGGACGCTCCATAGTGGCAAACGATAGGGACTTGATGTGGTGGGCCGTGATGTTGTGCATTCTGAAATCGCGCATTATCCTTTTTATGAATGGACGGAATGGGATTAGTCACTTGATCTCGTTGGTCTTGTTTGTCGTTTTCTTGCTTGCAGAGTTGTGAAAATATGAAAAAGCCTTAAAATACAGAGAAAAGTGAGTTGGAGTCTTGCTTGTTTCGCTTGGCAAACGGAACATCATCTAGTCTATCTTGTCAAAAATCTTACGGTACTGTAAATCTTGTCAACCAACTCGTGGTAGGCCACGTACGTAAGTATCGTACGTATCGTACTGGAGAATGGTAGGCTCATCGAATTTTTTTATACTATAATACCGATAGTACTGAATCACTCTACTAAGATCTGTGTCGATACTATGTCCATGCTATTTTACACATAATAATTGGAGCACCTTCCCAGATCTCCATTAAAAGAAGTTTAAAAGTCTCCAAAATTTTGGGATAACGTCCGGGTCTCCCAGGCTATCTTTCCCTCCTCGCTCTATCTGCGTTGGACGATACGACGACCGCTGCAACTTGCAACATGCATAATCGCGGAACAACGATCTTGTGGTGTTCCCTTGTTATTATCGTCGTCACTGTATCAGAGTCAACAAAAGACTAAGATGGTTCGCTGGTTCCGTTCCGAACCCATGGAGTATATCTCCCTCATTGTGAACGAAGACGCCGCCCATGATTGTTTGGCGGACCTCGGAAAGTTGGGTGTTATCCAGTTCAGTGATGTAAGTTTCAAATGTTTTCGTTAATCCTTCACCTAAGAGCTGTGAAAGCTTTGGTATGTTTTCTTGTAGCTACAATGCTTCACAGTACTACGTTAAGTCGGTGGTTCATGCATAAGGAACATGGTCTAAAGGCGATGGAGTCGTGGTCATAGTCGCCATCGTCAGGCAAAAAGCGCTTCGCAGCGAACGAGGAACGGCTTCGGGCCACGGTTCGCGTGGCTATTTTATTTTCATACAAATTTCTGTTTTTATTTTTTTGGCTTTCGCCAATGCCGCACCGGCGCCAAACGACTGAAAAACTAGCCCGAGAGGGACCTTTTTCTAACCTTTAGCTTTATTCTTGCTTTATCTCTTTTTTTATAATCACAGTTGAACCCCGACTTGACTCCTTTCCAGCGTCGCTACGTCTCGTACGTCAAACGTTGCGATGAGCTGGAACGCAAGCTTCGATTCTTTGCCGGTGAGATCAACAAGTTTGATCTCGACATGACCTCGGCTGGGAATGTTGATCTCTTTGTCAACTCCCCCGCTCTTGTTTCGGGCACTGGAGATGGTGGTAAGAAGAGTGGCGCCCAGTTGCTCGAGAGTCTCGAAGTTGAGCTTGAGCAGTACGAGAGCCAGCTCCGCGAGCTCAACTCGTATTCCGAAAAGCTTACCATTGAGTACAATGAAAAGGTCGAGCTCCAGGAAGTCCTAGAGAAGGCTCGTCGTTTCTTCATGACTGATGCTCCTCGTCTTGCCGTCTCGGAACTCACCACTGGTGGTGGTTCCAACGGCGGCGGTAACTCCAACCAAGCTGATTTGCTTGAGTCGGAAATGGCCCCGCGCCCCGACCTCGACATGCGCTTTTCGTCCATTACGGGGGTCGTTTCCACCGAAGAAAAAGTCCGTTTTGAGCGCATGATCTTCCGTGCCACCCGTGGTAACGTCTATGTTCGTTTTGCTCCCATCAAGCAGCCCATTACCGACCCCGAAACGGGCATGTTACTTGAAAAGTCTGTCTTTATCATTTTCTACAAGAGTGAGAGTATCGAACTCAAGCTCAAGAAGATTTGCGACGCCTTTGCTGCCCACCGTTACTCGCTTCCCGATATGGACGATGCTTCGTCTGTTGACATGATGCTGACGGAGAATGCCCAGGAGCTTGTCGACTCGCGTACCGTTCTCTTGAAGAACCAGGACACTCGTTACCGTCTCTGCCAGTTGCTCTCGAAGCACACTGAACGTTGGACTTGGATTGTCCTTCGCGAGAAGGCTGTTTACCATTCTCTCAACATGTTCAAGGCCGACGTTTCGGGTATGCTCCGTGGCGAAGGTTGGGTTGTCGCCGAGTCTTTTGACGCTGTTCGTGAGGCTGTCGAGCGCGCCCATTCCAACATGGATCTTGCCATGGCGAGTCTTGTGGATCTCGTGCCTCAGCCGTGGCCTACTCCTCCCACGCACTTTATCACGAACAAGTTCACCTACGGATACCAGGAATTCGTCAACACGTACGGTATTCCCCGTTATCGGGAGGCCAACCCTGCCCTCTTTACCGCTGCAACCTTTCCTTTCCTGTTTGGTGTCATGTACGGTGATATCGGTCACGGTTTGTTCCTGTTATGCTCTGGTCTCGCCTTGTTGTGGAACGAGAAGGCGAACGAGGGTGCCAAACTTGGTGAAATGGGCGATGGTCTTCATGCTGGTCGTTACATGATTACCATGATGGGATTCTTTGCCGTTTACGCTGGTCTCATTTACAATGATATGTTCTCGCTTGGTCTCAACATGTTTGGCTCACGCTGGGAGTTTGAAGGACAGAATGATGGATCCGTTGAAGGAGGCGACGTTGCTTACCAGAAGTCACAGTTTGGTTCGGCCGAGTCGGTGTACCCGTTCGGTTTGGATCCCATTTGGCATGTTACTCAGAACGAGCTCTTGTTCTTCAACTCTTACAAGATGAAGTTGAGTGTTATCTTTGGTATCATTCAGATGTTTGCCGGTACTTGCCTCAAGGGTGCCAACGCTGTCTACTTTGGCGAGAAGCTCGACTTTTTCTACGAGTTCGTTCCTATGGTTCTCTTTTCGTCTTCGCTCTTTGTGTACATGGTCGTTATGATCTTTATGAAGTGGTGCATTAACTGGAACTCCCGCATGCTTTCCGCTACCTGTATCGATCCCAATGGGGATGGATGGGGTAGCATTGACTACGAAGGAGAATGGATTGTCTGTGATGGTGACGGTGACGGCACTTGTACCCCCTGGGGTTACGACTGTACCGGCAATGATAATACTGCCACTAAGTGTCCGTATGATTTTGGTGGATCGGGTGACGGTTGCCAACCTCCCAACCTTATCACTACCCTCATCAACATTGCCCTTAATCCGGGAACGGTTGACGAACCCATGTATGCCGGACAGGGAGGTATCCAGAACGTCTTGCTGCTTATTGCTCTCGGCTCAGTCCCCGTCTTGCTCCTTGCCAAGCCATACTTTTTGTCGCAGCGTTCTCATTCGCCTATTGTCCACCATTCCGATGATGGCGAGGAAAACGGTCACGATGAAGAGGAGGATGACTCACACGGATTCGGAGAAATCATCATTCACCAGGCTATTGAGACTATTGAATTCGTCTTGGGTATGGTTTCCAACACTGCTTCGTACTTGCGTCTTTGGGCCTTGTCGCTTGCCCATTCCGAACTCGCCACTGTGTTTTGGGAGAAGGCTATGCTTTCCACTTTGAACGTAAACTTCTTCGCAGCCTTTCTCGGTTACGCCATCTTTGCTGGTGTGACCTTGGGTGTCTTGCTCATGATGGACGTGCTTGAGTGCTTCCTCCACGCCCTTCGTCTTCATTGGGTCGAGTTCCAAAACAAGGTACGGACTGCTGAATCAATGAATTCTTTTGCACATTTCTACAGCCTCTCACTCTTTGCCTTTTCTCTTCTCTTGCAGTTTTTCGCCGCCGATGGTATTCGTTTCGCTCCCTACTCGTTCAAAGAGATTATAAAGGAAGCTTCGGCTTCTTAATCGAAGATTTCAAGTAAGCATCGATCTCATAGTAACGAAAGAAAGTTAGTGATTGAATTCTTGCTTTATACTGTAGTCCTTTATCGTATCATATCCTGTCGAAAGCAGCGAAGATGCCCCAACCAAACACCATGGTACAACTTGAGACCTACAGCGACTTTCTCATTGCCGAACGAAGCTATGTACCCCCCACTGCTTTGCTCTCAATGAGTTGACTCGAGATCCAGCTGCGTCATCGGTTACCATTGTTTTCGCTTACATTTCGAGCTTTCGAGCCAGCCAGCGTGATATGGTGCATCTTGCAAGAGCTCATTCGTCTCACGATATTATTGTCGCGAGGTTGCTCGCGTCCGTCCACCCTATCCATACCGTAGCCAACGGTATCTACGACCAAGTACATAGCTAGACGGCTCTGCGGGTCACATGACAAAAGTGCGAGTCTACATCGCTCCACAAGCACTCTCGCTTCATCAGATCACTAACTAGAAGCTACTTGCACTCGCACGGTGTACATTCGATCTCGCCCGCGGATCGCACAGTGATGGATGCGCCCTCTTATCATATCTTGCGGCAAACGTACATGTGATACGCCAACGTATCAACGTATGCCGCATCTCGGGCCTTCAACTGCTGGGTCAGCTTGGCCCGATCCTGATACAACTCCACCACGCGCCGCGCGGTTGGATAACGATTTAACCACCCATCCGGAATGAGCCGGACGGGTAAGAGATCCGGCTCGGGTCGAACCGAAGCGTCCGTCACCAATTCGTACTCCAACGACAAGTCGCGCACCGCCAAGACGACACAGCCGGCCTGTAGCATGGCGGCGGACCACTCAATGTGCGTCAAGAGCGAGCCTCTGTGGTCTTGCACCAAATGGGCACTCGCTTTGCGCTTGTCATTGACAACCACATCGTCCACCATAATGAGAATGCCTCCGGGTTGCAACGACTGCACAATATTGGTGAGCGTCGTGACGGCCATTGGGGACCACGCCAAGGATTCAATGGCAATAGCGACGGCATACGTGGCCGCTGGCAAGGGATCGTCAAAACTGCCTTGGTTGATTTGAATGTCGGCCGTATCGAGACCATGGTAGGTGACCAGGTCTCTTGCCATGCGAACTTCGGCCGCACTGGCGGTCACGCCGTGATAAATCAGGTTTTTATTTTTCTTGCTCCCCCTGGCCTTGGTTGGCTGTTCCACGGCGTATACCGACGCCAGGGCAAAGAGAGTCCCCCCAACCCCGCATCCCACGTCCAAAACACGTCGTTCCGCGTTCTTATCGAGCGGGTTATAGAGCCAGTATTGCTGCAGGGCGTTCGTGACGACTCTGTTCAATGTGGACTGTCCCAAGTGTTCCAATTGCTGCTGGTGTTGTTGCTGCGTAAGGAAAGTACTGCCATTGTCTGGTGCAACGTTTGGCGAGGGCATCCCGTCGAGTCGATTGGTAGTGCGGGGAGGTCGACGGCCGTGTACGACTTCCGTCAAGGAAACCAGGTCTATTTGCAGTCCAGTGTGCATGCAAAAGGGAGATTCAAGAAAGCGCTGGCCCAATTCCTCGTGACGGCACTCTTTAATTTCTTGACAAACCAACATGCCCGCCTTGGCGTTTCCAATATCTCCCGCATAGTGAAGCATGACTCTATCGTGCATGTCGAGCATGTACGCGTTGTACCGGTGAAAGAGCGCCGTTTCCGCCAATCGACACGCCGTGCGGTACTGGGGATCGAGCGTTTCGCAGGAAGCCACGTAATCGAGTTGCACGAGAATTTGGCGCGTTTTGTGCAAGCCCTGTCCGACGAAAAACAAGAGCACCGTCACGCAAATGGCGGGCAGCACGATGCGCTGAATGCGGCGGCGCCGTTGGCGCGTCCGGACGCGGTGAATGGCCGCGCGGCGCATGGCTTGGCAGTAAAAGACGAGTTCCGACGCCACGTCCTTTTGCAACAGTGGAGCAGCAGCAGCAGTCGTTGTTGCTGTTGCAGTAGAAGCGTCAATAGTAGAAGCAGCGCTAATCGCCTTGTCCGTGGAATCGCTCGACGCGTCTAGCTGCAATTGCTGCTGCTGTTCGTCTTTAATGGCTGCTAGCAAGCCCGAGAGAATAATGGGAGTCAAGGCCACGCATGGCAACAGCGGCGTTTGCGGTCCACTGTTGTTGCTACTATTGTTGGCACTGGTACCATCAGTACTGGTACTGGTGTTGGTGCTGTTGTTACTGCCCGAGAAGGGAGACGACGCGAGTCTCTTTTTGGGCAATAAGACTCGCGGCGGCGCCGTTTGTTTCCGCAAAATGTCCAGGGCTTGCGCAAAGGGCAAGGTAGTAGTAGTAGTATTGTTGCTGTTGTTGTTCGAAGTAGTAGTACCGTACAAGCGCCCGTCTTCCAGTGGCGCTTGGAGGAACTGAATGGCTTGTTCGGCGCGACTCTCGTCAAAGCGAATGGCGAGCGAAACGTATTCAAAGGGATCGCGGAGATCAATGGCGGCGGCAGAAAAGTGGCGGCGTTTATCGCGGCGACGAAAAATGGCCGTGGAGCCGGGTGGACCTTGTTGCTTCTCTTGTTGCTGCTGCTGCTGGGGAGATGGAGGTGTTGACGCCATGGTGCAGTGCTGATGTTGATGGTGCGTTCCAGAATACTTGCTTGTTGATACCGGTAGGAACGACGGAATGGAATATGGAATCTTCTCGTCTTTCGTCGTTCGGATTGTACTGTACTTTATTATGTACAGTAAAATAAACAATATGTAAATTAATGTCGTAGTATAAAAGGAAAACGTCGTTTCACTCGAACGGAAACAAAAAGCGCGCGTCGAGCCGGCAATGATCGAGCATCCTGTAGACTAGGCATACCGTAGTGCGAGCACGCACGCATTCAATCAATGGCCAAAAAAAAAGAGCAGGACGGAGGCAGCATACCATATTGTACGGTATCCTTCGTAACCTTCGTATCATATTCATACCGTACCTACCGTACCGGTATCGTACTACATACTGTATCGCAGACGTGACGTGACGCGACGAAAGACGCTCCGTCCTTTCAGTTCCTCCTCTCTCTTGCAATAACATTGAATGACACTGCCACGAGTTCCTTTGCCGCCACTGCGCGAGCGACCCGTCGCGACCTACCAGCCAGCGTGGCAGCGCTTTCAGACGGATCTCTTGCAGGTT
>Ga0307981_1003452_pt1 | contig 11843 bp, 8 predicted proteins | sample OrgLakmetagen987_FD_201849 | JGI IMG/M metagenome (GOLD analysis project Ga0307981, IMG submission 201849) | Saline water microbial communities from Organic Lake, Antarctica - #987 | ecosystem: Environmental > Aquatic > Non-marine Saline and Alkaline > Saline | place: Antarctica: Organic Lake... | reverse complement strand
GGATTTTGGGAGAAGTTGGAATCAAAGGTGGTGGATATGGTCTGTAACTTTTGTATTTACAAGTATACAGTAGGTATATGTGGGAAATGTTCTTGCGTATTCTTCGCTCTGACCATCAGAGCGCTCTCTAGCTAGTACTTAATTAAGCATCTTAACGCCGCAATGGCGACTGATTTAATCTTGTTACATATGTATATAGTTGGTCGTTGATTGTATTTAAAACATGCATTTCACTGTGTAGAAAACGCAAACGTATACAGTCATAGCAATGGTTTATACATGCAAAGAAAGTTGAAAGGTTTCTAATGCCATTGACTCTGGTGGGAGATACTGAATACTGAACGGACGAAACTTGGCCACAGCTTAACCATGCAGAAAGTAGACATCTGGATCTGAGTATGGCATATTGTGAGCTGAAATATGCGAAAGAAATAAGCATTCGTGTTGATAACAGCTATTGGACCCGCAGTCAATTCTCGTTACACGCCATATATCAAAACAGAAATAATTGTGGATGTACGAGAACCCATCATGAATGCCTTAGGAAGGGAACGGGCACAGATAGTAGAACATCCAGAACAGACAGCCACACATTGCTTCGAGGGCGGGAGCGGGTAGTCTCGAATAGAAGAAGATGACTATCATGATGACTTCGCAATCCCTATCACATATACTTCAGCTCTAGCCACCAACACTGACCAGCTCAGCATACATGGAGCAACAAAGGTGGTGGGCAATCACATCTACCAAGAGAATTGAAAAGAACTACCACCAATGGAGTTTAGATGTAAAGTGTAAGATCTAAGTGCCTTAAAAAGGTCCTTAGGTCGTAAAGTATCTGACAATCAATTAAACTACATGCGGAAGACAAGGGCTTGTGAATCAGAGCAAATCACTTGGACAATGAAGTAGTCAAATTCAAAAAATGGGTGAAAACAGGTGAAAACCTTTTCATGCGTTATTAAGAGCATTTTGCTACTATTACTACTAAATTCGCTGATTGAGATGTGCAGCATTTTTTATCGCTCATCATCACTCATCATCATAATGTCACTCGCACGGGTGCTAGTCGCTATCTAATAAATACAACGACGACGACGAAGGTTGAAGGTTGGATTGTTGTTTATCATTTAGATATCATTTATCATTCATCTTTGATTACACAAGACTCATTCCTCATTCCATGCACAGATCGTTTGCTGCTACTATCCTGCCTGCCCTACAACTTCCCAAAGCACAATAGAGGATATCATCAAACTGATAAGAGGCAATCTGCCAGACACCATGTTTGAAGATAAATGGAATAGCTTTTGGAGAGAATGCCGTCATAGTCCATGCCTAATGACACCGTTATCTTCCATCATGATATTGATGACATGTCTTCTGGGCATCCTTGCCTTGGCATTTCAAGCGCCCACCTTTCTTTTGGGTCTCTTGCTCGCACCCTTAACGAGTCGTGTCCATTGGCTTGTTGAGTTTTTGTATCCATTTGCAATCGCACGCTGGGGACATCTGACTATCTTGAGAATGGGATCAAACAGTCGAAATGGAGTCCGTCTAGATGAAAACTCACTCGCCTTGCCCATGCACTCAAGATCTATCGAGCAAAGGACAGAGGTTGTCAAGGGAAGAGTATACATTCATCCATTGCCACAGTTTTCTGATAATATTGGCTACCTGATTGTCTGCGTCCCTCCAAAGAGCCGAAGGTCTAAAGGTCCTCCTTCTCCAATTCTAGGTATACTCGTAGATTGTGGAGATGCGACTTCGGTAATGGATCAAATTGAACTTATTCGCGATGTTCATTACGCAAACATCAGAAATAGCGATATCGAAATACACGCTTTGCTATGCACGCACAAGCACCATGATCATACAGCTGGCAACAAAGCTTTGCTGCAGGATGAAGTTATTAGTTCCACTCTTAAAGACGTTTATGGAGGTGCTATTGAAAAGGTGCCGTACTGCACGAAGCCAGTGGTTGATGGAGATGCAATCACCTTGCCATCAAAAGGAAACAATGATATGGCAGAACTAATTGAAATTGAGTGTGTAGCTTTGCCTTCGCATACAAGGGGCAGTATTGTGTATGTTTTGAGGAACAAATCAGATAGTGGTACAGAGTTGAGTTCTAGCGACCGTGGGGTAGTCATATCTCATCTCTTTACAGGCGATGCTATGTTCAGCGGAGGAGGGGGGGTGCCCTTTGAATCAGATTATGAAAGTGCGGCAGATAAAAGAACTGACAACAAAACAGTTCACAGCAGATTCAAACCCAATGGAGGGTCGCTTTCTATTGAACGCTGCTATGCGGAGCTGCTAAGAAGAGGGATTCAAGATGAAGATGCTATCAATACCCCAGATGGTCTAGCTGTGCATCAGATGATGGTATTCCCAGGCCACGAATATACCATCGAATTATTACAAAGACAGATGCAACCAAGCAATTTGCAATCGAATAGCCAGTGGAATAAGCATCAACCCTCAGTATTCTTCGAATTGGCGACGCAATTTTTCATTGCGGGTCATCGAAGAGATCTTCCGAAGAGCGCCAAGCTGCTCACCGTCCCCTCGACGATGAAGAAGGAACTGAAGATCAATCCCTACTTTCGTAGCCTTCGAAAGCGCGGTGAGCTTTTTTTGACAGCACTCTCAGTATGGTACAAGCATTTGCACGAAGAAAAGAAGAGTCAAGTCTCCAGATTTAATGGATCTAATGTTGACATGGCACTTTTATCGATGCCATTCACGTTTTCGATGGACGATTCTTATATAAAACCTTCATTGTCAGGAGCGTCTGAAAAGACCCCAAGTAGTACAAACACTTGGAACGTAAATCATGATGACTTCAACCAATCCATTTTTACAACGGTCTACACTTCTGACTTAAATAATGTCATTCGTGGATTGAAGAATGGAAAAATCACTCCCCAAAAGGCAGCAATAAAGCTGGCAAAATTATCAAAAAATCTCGAAGAGCCAGCTGTTCTTCGTCGGCCAATTCCCAGCACGTTACCTAGTGAGAAGAAAATGTATATGGGATTACTTGCTTTATCAGTGCTAGGGTCGGCTCCTTCTGGTCTATCTGCTTCTGATAGTGAAACGATGAAGTTACCATTGCCTGTTGCAAATACAGATCGTCTATTGATTAGCAAGAAACGCTTGATTTCGTCACTATTCAGATTAGGTTTGCTTCCATCAGATGAGACCTTTGAAGGGGGCATTGACCAAATCGTTGTGATCATTAATCTCCTCTGGGATGAAGCACGTTTGGATAAAGACGACTTGAAGCTTGAAGAAGAGAGTGTAGTTGCAGACTTTGAGCTTGGACAAGATGATAAAGCAGATCTCATTGAATTAGGAGCATTGAAACTGACTCTTTATGCGGTTGCATACAATCAACCGTCTTGGTTTAAAAAGTACTGCATGCCGTGCAAATCTGCTCCAAAAGCAGTGAGTGTTTCAAAGATTAAACGTTCCGGTGGAGAATTGGTAAAACATGACGTAACAAAGTGCCCTATGTGCGCGAATGTACTTGGATGTCCCAAACACGATAATGGTAATGCTGATGATGAAGACGATGATTTATCTTATGACAAAAGCTTGACAAACGAATCATCAACCCAAGTTCGGCTTGTCGAAGACGTTCGACAGAAAGGAAAGAATGACGACGACATTGAACTTCGTATGGTGCGCGGTGAATCAAGCAAGAAGAATATACGACTTCAGGCACGAGGGATGTAGAAACTTGTAACATAAACCTCAATCAATATGACGTTATTTTCTTTTCTGATCACTCTGGCTATTAAAGTCGTTCTGTCAATCGTAGTTGAGGTGCCAATAATGCTATTGCAACAGATATTGTTGCAGCACCTAGTGGTATTGATGTAGCAGTATCTGCCATGACCACTCATCCATCAACTGCTACTATCTTGACAAGCCCATTCCTCCGTCTCTCAGACAAGGCTTTCTTTATCCTCGCTCAAGATATAGGGAAAGCATACAAAAGAAATACTAAATCAAGGTCTTGTTGAGTTCCTAAAGGTTCACCCTATAAACCTGTTTATCATGAAATCTGCAAATGTGGCATGTCCGTACATACTACCAATCCCACTCGTGCCAGAAAAACTATTATGACATTAATCTTTAATAACGATAATGAAAGAATGGAATCTCGACTTAAAGCGACATCCAGAACCTAACATTATTCACTAGAACGAGCAACAGTCGTTGTTCACGCTTTATATAAACACAGAAAACTAGAGGCATGATTTTTATTTCTTCACAAAAGTATAAGCACTTTTGAGTGCAGTGGCAATTGCCTTATCATTTTGAGTGGACCTAGCAAATCGACTTCTTTCATCAGACACAGAGTCTCCCAAATATCCCATGAAAGCACTGAGTTTATCTTTTTTCCTTGTATCAAAGTACACAGCATTGAGAGCCTCCGTGCATTTTGGCAATAGTAACATAGCTCCCATTGATCTGACTATACCCAACGAAAGAGGAGGTTTCATAATGTCCAACGACCCAGCAACAAAGTAACGTATCAAGCCGGCATCAATCTTCGAACGCTCATTATTCAACTTTGATCTAACAGCGTTAAAGACGTCTACTGCTAGTCCCTTTGTGGCGACAATGAATAACAAACGCAATGCTTGCTCTTTGATGCCATTCAATTTTTGGTAAGTTAGTTCCGAGTTGAAGTGGTCCATAAACAGGAGGGCTATTTCAATAGCCAAACTTCTTAGCAATGGATGATGGTTCACGATGATTCGAACAAGTGATAAGATACCTGGTGCTGTACCTGGGTAAGCTGCAGTATTTGCAAATTCACTATTACTACTACGTTCTCTTGCCCACACAAGAAATCCTTGCGCAACTGCACTGCATTTAATGCACAGATTACTGAGTTGGGCGCCAACTGAGGAAGTGCTACCATTACTAGACAAGTCTTCCGTGGCCACAAAGTTGACCACATTCTCGATTTGCTCACAAAGTTTGCTTCCCTGTAAAATCATCTACAAAGTTCACAGTGAAGATTGAGATACTATGAAGTTCCAATTTCAAGTCTTGGCTACAACATATTTAGAAGGTCTTGGATATTAGAACTCACCTTGGATAAGCTAGCAACTGGATCCACATCTACAGCATCTTGTTCGTCTGCCGATTTACCACTACCTCTGGTCTGTAGAGCCTTTTGCGCCGACAGCACTGACATTGCGACCAGCTTCGAGCACTTCATTCTCATCTCATTCGACTTGGATCTTGACTTTTTCAGGAACAGACTATGGAGAAAATACCTTGTAGCTAATGCATGATTGCATAGCAAGTCACCCAACTGATCTTGAATTTTTGACGGCGACAAAGACTTATCAGTGTACGGGTTATAGAGAAGCTGGTTCGCAAGTGTTTCATCGACCGTGGTATTTCTTGAATATTTTTTTAAAGCTTCAACAACACCAGATTCCACGCTGTAACCTAGTTGATCAGATTTGCTACTTCCATTAGCACCATCACTGTCATCATAAGAAATTCTTGCTTTTCGCCGCTGATGTTGATACGTCTCACTAGCAGTCAACGCGATATCAGCCCTCCTCTTTTTCGACAAGGGATTAAATGACGAAACCCCCGGATCCTCAGGCTTGATCATATGTGCCATAATGTCTTCCCGCAACCGTTCCCATTTATGAGTCGCTCTCGTAAGCCCCAAACATTGCGTCCCCTTCATTCCCTGGGACTTGACTTTTGATTTCGAAATAAGGTCATCCAACAACTCAATGACATATATATATGTATACGCCGTGGTAGTACTCTGCCTCTTGAGATCATTCACAATCGTCTCTGCACTATTTACCCCATTCAGCTCACCCGCGCTCGCTTTTCCGCCGTTTACGGCTAGCTTCCCCAGTAGTCCCAACTCACTCGCCAGCATACCATGAAACACTTCAAAATAATCACTAATCGTGATCCTCTTGGCGATTTCCCGATGATACCCTCTTTTCGAAATACTCTGCAACAACAAAGTCAACAAAGCGGAATCTTTATGATCAGCGGAAAGATCAATTAACAACCTTCTCCATCGTTCATGTTCCATCATTTCCTCAAAGAATTGCCTATCCTTTTTGGATAAATTTAACAGAGTCTGTTGAGCTTTTTCGCTAAAATTCGCTTTGGCAGTTTTGGCAATAACTTTTTCCACCAATTGTCTCACATAGTCTGTATTGGACTGGTGTAATTTACTAGAGTCGAATGCTTCGATGCTTCCATTTTGGTGGTTGGAAGAGGAATGTTGATGATTGGCAGTTTTGAGATCTACAAGCCATTTGGAGAGCACACCACATACGGCCGTTTGGTTGATGTAGGAAGATAATAATGTGCTAATGGCTGTTTCTGGTCCAGACGCTTGTGCGAGTGTGATGAGATGTGTGGGCGCATCGGGTTCCATGACAGCATCTGGTTTAGAGAGAAAGGATTGTGCGTTTTCAATGGCGATTTCCTGGGGGTCCTTGGGTGGAGATTTTGGTTCTAATTCTAGTGCTATTACTGATGATGTTGCTATTTCGGTATCAGATGCGGATGCATGGTACGTAGGTGTACTAGGCGTTTCATGCGATACTTTCGGTAGGTGTGATGATTCATGATCTAGCGTTTGTTTTGCACCGGGCGAAGAGGTGACGCCATCGTCGGCATCTAGCTCAGTCTTTGCATGGTGTGGGGATGTATCTGCTGCTACTGTGTCCATGTCGTTCTCCTCGCCATCACGATCACCTGGTTCATTGGAGAATTCTTCTCCTGCAGCATGATCACGTGGTAGTTGATCATTTTCCTGTTGATCAAATGTTTCATCAACAACCCCTTCTTCTATTTCATCTTCAGCATCAGTTCCCGTGTCAATAAATCCATCTGGTTCCTCCCATTGTGTCTCCTGAGTGGCTGCATTGTAGTAATAATCTCTTCCTTCGTCATCTTGGTATCTAGTCCATTCCGGTTCTTCGGTCTTTGCATTTTCCAGGTCTTCTGCATCACCGTCCTCCTTTACATTCATCTTTTCAACTGTCACTGTAGCTATTTTTTCTTCCGTGATGTTACTTTCTTGCCCTTCGTTTTCAGGTGTTTGACCATGACCATCAAGAGAACGATTGTCAGGATCAGTGGTATCCTCTTCATTCATGTCATCGTCATGATCAATATCTGCATCAAGATCAACATCAGTATCATCAGCGGGTGGTTGTTGAACAATTGCATTAGCTGGTAGTTCCCATGCTGATCCTTGCGTTGCTTCATTGTAGTAATAGGTTCTGCCCTCGTCGTCTTGGTACTCTGTCCATGTGTTGTTGTTGTTGCTATCATTATCATTATCACTTATATCATCATTGATATCATTTTCTTGTTCCTCCGACATGTTGTTATTGATATGAGTATTGATATAATTGGATTTCCTCAGTCAGTCTAATTAATCAATGGAGCTCCAAGTGGTAAACCTTTGATTTGATAGATGCAATGAATGGGTCCGTTGAGAACTTGTCTTTCACCGTAATGCCGACTACTACCAATAAGATGATTGATGATAGATTGCTAACCAATATCCACTAACTATCAATACCGGTATCCACTACTACTATCCAATGTAAGATGTAAGTACCTTCGTCTTCGTAGTACCTACTTACCGGTATCCACTATCCACTTGTCTGTTTTGTCTCTCGTGTTTCATTTTTTAGATTTCCAATCCCTAATAATAGGCCATTCAATAACAATTAAGCTCATAACCTCTGTATCATATGATAATAGATATTTTGACCGATAATAAAACCCGTTTTCCACATTTTTCCACAAAGGTTCGGCAACTCTAGGCTATAAATATTTTTTGAGAACACCCATCACCCATTCAAAAACCGACAGGTCTCTGTTTTACAGAAAGCAACAGAAGAATAATGTTCCGAACAGCAAAGACCATTGACCACAACACTATTACACAACAGTAACATACAGTATACGGTAGAACAGCAAAGCACTACCAGTAGAGACACAGAGACAATAATAGACAACAACGAAGTCACCATGGATCAAGTCAAGAACCAATTGAAGCTATTCAGGAATAAGCTCAATCAAATTCCAGCCCTTAAAAAGGCAGAGGTGAGTCAGTGAACTAGTTTAGTTCTTCTTTCTATACGTTATATTATGTTCTGTTTTACATAGGCGATTTCCTGGCGCTTATTCAATTTTGCATCGGATTCATTTCAAATTGGTTCGGATCGGATCGAATAACATTTCGATTTAATTCTTTGTCATTTGTCATTTGTTTGAAATCTTTCTAAACCCGAGCCTCACCATCTTTTACCGCTTCACAATTACAATTGCAATTACCCATGAACAGGAGGCAACCAAGGTCCCCAAGGAGTACCTCACAATCACGGGATCGTTCATCCTCTTATCTCTCATCTTCTTTGGAATTGGCGCTGGATCCGTCTGCTCCATTATTGGATTCCTCTACCCGGCGTATAAATCACTCCTGGCCATTGAATCCAAAACTCGCGGGGATGACACACAATGGCTCATCTACTGGGTCGTATACTGCTTCTTTATGATGATTGAAGTCTTTACCGATTTCCTTCTATACTGGATCCCATTCTATTATGCTTTTAAACTCGCTTTCTTGTTGTGGGCCATGTTGCCCCAGACCAAGGGAGCCAAGTTTCTCTATGATTCCTTTCTCAAAGATTTCTTGAAGAAGAATGAAAGCAAGATTGATCAAGCTCTTGATGACGCGAAAAGAACTGCTGGAAGTATTAGCGGAGAGCTTGCAGCTGCCACGGCTGAAATTAGTGCTGCAGGTATGACTGCTGCTGCTGGAGCAATGGGAGATAAGAAGGCTGACTGAGAATTGATGGAGAACAGTAATTCAAGAAAGTGGTGATCGTCATGAGCGTGAGCCATATCCCATAGCCACGAGCATGACACAGATTTATATGATATATGCAATAATATCCATGGTGATTCATTGAGTTGAATTACATGGCATGACAAGACAAAACAAGACAAGAAATGGAACAACGATGCTGACTGGCACCGTGCGGGAATGGCATAACAAGAATTTCATGATAAAATGTATAAATAAAAACTAATTGGTTCCTTGTTTTAATATTAAAGTCATTATTGAATGCGTGGATTGGACAATTCATTGGACTCAATTGTTCCTCACGAGACTTTCTTTTTGCAACTGGAACATGAAACAATCCGTGTCGCCTCTTGCACCAATTCTCCTTTCATTAAAATACTAATATCTAGTAGACTGGTTTTGCCCAGGCGAAATGCAAAACCATCCGAGTCCTGCATTTGATCTCTACTATCGTGCGAATACCGCACACATTTTCTGTCCGTCGCTATTCCGCTACACAAGAAAGAAAAAGTGAAAGTATGGAAACGATATTATGAATTATTCATCAAACTTTGGGCGGTTGCAGTCATTGTTCGTGATACAATCTGCTCTATCTCTTGCTAAGCAGACTCCATTAACGCTGTATTTCTTATTGCTGTTGTTGCGATTCAAGCATACGCCCATCTCGGCAGATATTGCAAGTACCAGGATAGCCTGAGAGAGGAAGGAAGTTGTATATTTAGTAAGTATTCCAAGTTGAGAATCAAACACAAATATTGCCGTAATTAAGAAATTATTGGAAACTTACCGTCTCTAACGTGCCTATTGTCTATGCCTGTACAATAGTGCTTTCCCCGACTGTCCTTTTTTAAGACTGTTATCAATTACAAATAAGAAATCTTTGTCGTCATTGCAACATAGACCGCATGCCATATGACATGACATCGAGCTCGTACAGATGTAGACTGACAATACGTTTGGCGCCGGGTCTCTTTGGAAGTAATCCAGTCACAATGGCGACCGGGAAAACAGTAGAACGATACTTAGGATCCATGAGCCCTCATTAATGAAACAAAAGTAGCAATACGAGCTTCATCAAGTGAACATAATCTAGGTTAGGTGTAGAATTAAGACTGAGCAAGAAGTCATGAGCATGTGTCAATTGTGTTTATGGCGATGTGAATCTTCTCAACTCATTGTAATTATGACCACTGCATGGTACGATTGAGAGATAGAAGCCATTAAAGTTGTTAGTGAAGAACACTCTTATTTTTGAGAACGCACGATTCGCTCCTTTTTGAGCTTGCCTTTATGAAGAGGTTCTTTATCAATTTGCCTGCAGGGTGCAGGGTAGATTTGATCGTCGCAATGTAATGCCTTTAGAAAACTCGCAATGTAATGCCTTTCAACCTCAGAGGGATGCATTATGGTAACAGAGGATGACGATCTTTTTGCTATTCCATCAGTAATCAAAATTGGCGGCATTAGCTCCAAATCGATTCCCTTCATGCCAATAGACTATTACGATGGATCATAGAAACTGCACACATTATCGAATTGTAGTCTCTAGCTAGACTTTTTATTGTCCAAAATTTGCTCTGTCGATCGTGAAATTGAAAGGAATACTTTATGACATTATTGTGCTTGTATTTTTAGTAGTCTTGTGGTAGTAATCTATCATATATTTACGCCGTATCAGCGACTTCCTTATCTCCGTCGCCGACCAGCACATTTGTGTCTTCTGCCGAGGGCAGATCATAAACAAAAGGCGTTGCATCTTTATTCAATGAATTCTCCAGTTGAGATACTTGAGGAGGTACAGCATACTTGCTGATACGAGTCGTCCAACCAAGATTGAAACCTAGAGTACCATCAGGACCTTTTGCCATGCATGATTGTGCAATGATCTTACCACCCAAACCAACTTTGACATTCAGGTTTAATTTGGGTCTTTCCTTTTTGCCACCCGCAATTGTTGATTCAAGGTACAAATCGGAATTACGGCAAATTCCAACAATAAATCCGTCATGAAGGACTCCTTCTACTGCGGTTCCTTCCTTGAGAACTCTGGTTTCGCAACTCACGACCTCAGAAAGATTGACATCATAGGTCCTGCTATCAGTCAAAGATTGGAACTCAGCAGTTTCCTTCTCAAGATCTAGTTTCGTCAACCGACCCTTGACACGTTGTGCAAAAGCTTTTGAGACGATGCGGGTATCTTTGGCCTTGCTATTCTTGCCCTTCGTAAATGAGACGATATCTCCACGTTTTGGTGTATCGGATGCACGACCAGCAATGCTTGCAATAGTATAATGAATATGCTGACCCAGGTGAGTACCTTCATCCTTTTCTATAGTCAGGGCTGCAACATCATGAGCAACATTTTCCAAATTACTATTATCCCCCCCTTCATCTGATGCGTCGCTTCCTAGTAAAGGCGTTTCCTTCTTCGGTTTGTAGAGTCCAGCTGGATCGTCGAGCAGTAAAATAATCCCATCTCCATTGGAGCTCCCATCTATATCTACTTTCTCGTCCGAACCCCATCCTCCACCTTCAAATCCTCTTCTCTTAGACTTACTTTCCTTGAAGGACGTATGCACTGGTTCTAGTAATACGTATCCTTCGCACATGTTATACTGCACAGCTTTACTGATTATTTCATTTCTTTCAACCAATACCATATCTGACACAGTAAATTGTCCAGAGGATCGAGAATACTTGATTGTCATCGAAACCTTGTCACCGTTCATGGGAGGTTCGGCAGTCAGCGCATGGGACAAGGACTGCCTCTCAAACGCGATCATTTTGATAGACTTTGTTTTCTTTCTTGACCTTTTCTTTGAAGGACTGTGAGATGCAGCTCCCACGTCTTCCTCGTTCTCATTGCCAGCATCTTCGTCAGCATTGACGTCATCTTCCGCATCGACAGATTTATCGAGGACATCTTCACTCTCGATTCCACTAG
>Ga0307981_1003451_pt1 | contig 11844 bp, 16 predicted proteins | sample OrgLakmetagen987_FD_201849 | JGI IMG/M metagenome (GOLD analysis project Ga0307981, IMG submission 201849) | Saline water microbial communities from Organic Lake, Antarctica - #987 | ecosystem: Environmental > Aquatic > Non-marine Saline and Alkaline > Saline | place: Antarctica: Organic Lake... | reverse complement strand
ATATCGATACAGCACTCATTGTCGCTCTGCTCACCAATGAACAATGAACCAATGAACCACGATGATTGATTTTTGGAACATGGATTCGAGTTGGAATTTGACTTTAATTTGTTGCGAGTCTTGATATAGTGAGGAGTAGCAGTGACATTCATATTAAATGAGCGGTACCATAAGAAGTTCCAGTTCCAGTCCCAGTAAAAAAAGAAGGAGCGTAATTGACGAAAGAATTGTTTTTACGTGTAAGAGACTAGAGACTATCATCAAGATCAGCAAATTGATCGCATTCGAATCATCACTGAGGTGATTCGAGTGGAATGTTCAGGTGAGGTTGATATGGATCAAGAACGAAGTGATCTCCGCAATCACTGCATTGCATTCCTTAATTCATTAGACGAACGAAACACTTGGTTTTCTTTGTCAAGGGAGATAGTGGACAGGGTAGGGTTACTTCTCTAGGTCCTTATTTGAGGTTCCTAGTACGGGCAAGTATTTAGCAGCTTTCCCACCATTGTTTTAAAAGAATACCATGTAAATCAGTGTCAACAGAAGATGCGTCGTATTGTATATTTTCAAATTATTCTTTATCGAAAATGTATAGTATTATTATGTACGATATGATAGATTGTCCCTTCCTGTCATGTCAAGTCCCACGGTTCCATCAAGTTGACGATGATATTGATTGGAGAAGTCAAAGTTATTTTTTACGATTCCACTTCGTTCTTCAACAAGTCGTCAAAGAAGTCTTCTACATTGACTATTCATATTCAACCCGCAGTAATCATTCTCCTCCTTGCATTCTCCTGCGCCATTACTTCAATTTGGGACCACCTTTCTGAAATCGCCTCCTGCTTCTTTTTCGCTTCCTCCTCCTGCTTGAAATAATCTGCAGTGCACTTATCATAAAGATCCAAATCGTACTCCATGTACATCTTCAATACATTCTGTGCAAGCCCTTCCACCGTCGCATTCCAATGCCCGCTACTGTTTTTATACAATGGACCATAGATTATGGGCAAGACTTCTTGTGCATTTAGACGGGAGAGACATCCGCTATTCACCAAATGTTCATTATTCCACAAAAACAAAGCTCTCTCGACCACTTGGAAATGATCCGAATCCAAACACCTTGCCAAATTGGTAAACAATGTTTTGCTCACTTTGGCAAGCTGATCCACTCCAAGAAGTTCAAGAATTTCTTCCAACTCGTTCAAGAAAAGGACTTGTTTCCCACTGCAACTCCAAGGCCAGCATTTGAAGAACCCACTGAGAATGGGGCCAGCAGTATCTGCATCTTTCTCAACATATTGAATGATACAATAGGATAACTGTTGGTGGTACATTCCGACACATTTGGGTTTATGAAGAGGAATCAATGCTCTCACTAGAAACTGCAAATGTTCCTTCTTGAGAGGGATCGCGAAACCGTTGATGATGGAACCGAGTATCTCCAATAGTTCCCCAATTCCATTATGACGTTCCGTCTCATAGACGAATCTATAAAAGACATTGGAAATGGCTCTTCTAATAAAGGAACGATGCGACATGAATTTCCCATAGATCCGATGGAGGATTGTTTTGAGATAATCTCTCTCGCGTGGATCTTCACTATCAAACAATTCCACCAATTGCAGACAGAATTTTTGATCAACATATTTCTTGGCAGCCTTGGCATTCACTTCCGATGAGACAATGAATCTGAGAAAGAATTCATACGCCACTTGCAAATGTGGCCATGCAGGTTCAAGAACTGGTTCGTCTTCTTCTGGATCAAAATCATCCGTGGCGGGAGGAAGTGCCCTGCACACGTTTGCTGAAACGCACGCCATGAGATCTGCCATAACGGATTCGGTAAAGATCTTTTGTCCGGCGGGTGGGTTGACATAATCAACGAGTTCCAAGAGTGTTTGACGTTTCATGTCTTTGGCTCTTTTATCGGACGTGGGATCATCAAATGAGAAAATGACTGAACATAATTGCAGCTTGGCTCTGAACAGTTCTTCCCTTTTGTTGGGCGGTGCATCCCTGAGAGCTGGCAATTCCCTCACTACGACAGCGGATGATGATGATGATGATGGGGCAGCCATGGAACTTATGATTGATGCTGCAGTGGGATTGGCAGTGACTTTGGATGTGTTTGATTCTGAGCCGTTGGATCTTGAGGGTGGGTTGTTTATGTTTAATGCAGTGTTTGTCTCTTTGTTATCTGCCTATTAATATGAAATTGAAAAATTGAAAATTGAAAGTGTGAGAGTGTGCTGGGAGAGGGATCAATCAGCATAGATCAGCATCCTATCTTTCGCGTCCGGATGAAAGGCGGTATGAATATCTTGTCAGTAGCAGTATGAGATTCGCATCATTAGTATCAGTAGCATCATAAATATCATTCCGTGACAACGACAGCAGTAGCAATGTCAAACTTATGTATCTCAGCAGTAGGGCTATTTCTTTTAATTCTAGCAACAGCAGCAGTCCTTGGTCTAATATGTGTAAACTTCATCCCCCTTGCGCGCATGATTCTATGCTGTTTCACAGTATTCCTCTGTATGGCAATAGCAGCAGCATCCATAGCAGCGAGTGGTAAATGTCCATTCCAGCGGTTGGTATAGAATCGTTCTTCTTTGGACATGACGTGCTTCGAATGAGGATTATCCAGGTTTGCATGTGCATCATCATGGGTGTTTGCGTGTATACGTGCATTTCCATTTGAATTATTGGACGAGGAGCTAGGCGACCAGAATGAGTATCTTCCATTCTCATGAGCTTGCGACAATTTATTGGAAATATCATTGGAGGATGCAACAGAAGATGATGCAGATGCAATATGGGCTGACTGCGAATAATCAAGAGAGCCGCAGCAATCATCTCGTTCGATGCACAGTAGCGATTTAAGTAGATGATTCATATTGAAGTTGAACCACGATGTTTGATTTTTGGAACTTGGATTCAATTTGTTGCGAGTCTTGATATTGTGAGGAGCAGCAGTGACATTCATATTCACATGAGCGGTCCCATAAGAAGTTCCAGTTCCAGTTCCAGTCCCAGTCCCAGTAACAAAAGAAGGAGTATAGTTGGACACTTGTCCATTGCTATCAACTTCGATGCAATAATGTGATTCTTGCATCAGCTTGACCATTGATTGATTGATTCGAATGGCCGTATCATTATCAGGATCTATATCAGTATCAGCATCTATATCAGTATCATCATCAACGCTGGGACTATCATGATTATCATCGTTACTCCCATAAGAAGAAACAGTCAGCATTTGCAAAGGTGGTATCATTGCTCTTTATCGAATATGGGGTTCAATTGATTCAATCTTGTTGGCTGTAGTAACTGCTATTGATTGCTGTAGACTAGAGTAGTAGACTATCTGATACGATGCGATCAAATCAAATCCAATACACTCAAGGAATCACAATGCGATCCTCTGCTGGCTGGCTGATTTGCACACATAGATGATGGTGCTTCTCCATAATTCTAGAAATGTCAATTCATTCCCGCTCGCAAACGACACCACTCCCATTCATCGCCTATTATTCACTATTGCCCCATGATTTGAATTCACATTCCCTTTTCTAAAAAGGCCATCATGACTCATGACTGCATTCCGATCCTGCAAGGGGGGAGATATTGTTGATAATATTTTCCCACCCTTTTTCAATACAAGCGGTCACTGGAGGAACGTACCTTGTTTTGTTTCTTTTTACCACGGCGGAGCATGAAGGATTGAATACAGGCGTCACTTGTGGATTCGATTTGTCGTTGTTAATGTTGTTCTTGTTGTTGTTACCCGTTGTTGGTTGTTGTTGGTGTTGGTATAGGTGTTGGTATTGATCCGTATTGCAGTCGATACTATCGATTCGATTTGATTCCTCGGTGGGATGTGGGATGTCTGTTCGTTAAGAAAGAAATGGAAATGGAAAACATGGAAATGGACCTGTCTCGTCAATTCCTGCTTTCGTTGGGTTGGGAAATTAATTTTTTCTTCCGTTCTCATCAGATAGCACTGAAGGTTATTGTCATTCTAAATAGCTATACAGTTGTGAGTTGTGATGAAAAGGCAATTGAGTGTATACTGCTGCACTCTCGTATCCGTACACTACGGTGTATGTCTAGAATTCGATGTCAATTGAGTTTATAACAGCACGTAGTTTATATAAGATACGCATTATAACCTCCCTCCTCTGAAATCCCCTTTCAAAGGAAGGCAAAACCACCCAGATTGCAAATAATGCGACTAATCTTCCTTCTTGCCTTCCTTTCTTGTTGCCGTACGTGTAGTCGACAACAATTTTGCCACTGGACTGAGCAAAAGACACATCAGAGAGAATGGTAAAATCCAGAGAGAAGCTACGGCTACAAGAATCAACGAGAGTAGGATCGAAATGATTCTGGGAACTCTCGGCATGACTTTAAAAATTGTTGCAACAATTACGATAATGATGAAGAGAGGCCCGTAGTAAATCACAAAGATGAGCTCAAATAATGCATTGTATCCAATCTTGAATTTGCCGATAGTCTCAAAAAGAAACTTATTGATGGTGTTTCCAGACATACTTCCCCAGAGGAGGAAGAACGAGAGACCACGAGTCGCTCTTGCCACAAGGCGACTATGTTTGGCCTCAATCTCATCTTGAATCTCGTCAAGCTCTTTTGAGTTAGCTCCCTTTGTCGATCCAAACGATGAGCCGAACATGGCAAAGTTCCGAACTTCTTCAACATCATCGGGGTGCACTTGGCCCACATCATTGATTTTCTCGGCCTCGTGCAATCCTGCCATACGCCCAAGCTCAATGTGAAGCAGACGGCAGTAGGGACAGCTGTTGACAAAGTTCTGGCTTAGATTACTGGCTTCTGCCTGCCTTGGCGTTAAAAAGATCGGGGCTATGAAGAAATAGTGAAAATGAAGAAGAATCTGCACATGATCAAGGATGCATTTCGATAGCGTCCAATGCACCTTCACCTCATCCTTTAAGGCGGTGATGCAAGGGCTCTTATCTTTGTTGGCTGACATATAGGTTTGTTTAATTCGGGTGGGTTATTAGAGTAATAAGTAATAAGTAATAAGGTGATGAATGAAAGTAATTATGCCAAAGGCATGTCAACAGTGGAGAGTAGAGTTCTCAAAGAAATATCCATAAACTTCAACCTACATGGACTTCAATGGGGCGTTCACAATTCACAATCAAAGATACAGTACCGCAATACATCTCCCATCCAACCAAAGGTCCAGGGAGCACACTTTTATTCAATTTTAGAATAAAGAAAGAGGATAGCAAAGAATGATTTTGAACAACCGTGAAATAGGTGCATTAATCAACATTCATCGGCTTTGCTCAAAGCTGACAAGGATTGCTATGCTGATTAGTTTTGTCATCTGTGATTCTTCTAATGGGTTTAGTGAACAGTAGGAGGCAATTCCCAATAATCCCCCTCTTTCGGAGCTTGATCAAAAGTTATTGTTGGAAAACGACTCCTGCATAACTGTCGCTCGCCTTGATTCAATTTATGGTTACGATGGTGTCACATCTGCAACAGACAAGATAGCAAAGCGAGTATCTATGTTAAAAAATACTGAATTCTTCCGCATGCTTATCTACAATGAGTCTGACTTTCGTGGGCGCTACAAAGGTAGTAGGATATTCAGTGCCGCCGAATACCTTGCGCTTGGCAATGGTGATTTGAATGGAGGTGACATGGATGTTCTACGTACTTCGATAAAAGATATCACAACACCAGCACACCTGCTGACGAGGATCGCTCATGCGTTTACCTAGTATTATCGCTAGCGTCTTTGCCAAAGCATAAATGTAATATAATTCTCTCGTCTCTAGCTTTCAAACACCTCAAACTATTTTAGGTAGATTAGGATAAAGAAAATAACATTGCTCTTCGTTGGGATCATGGATGCTTAGGCGACTGTTCGTTGACTTGTATGACTGGTGAATCTGGCTCAGGAAAGTCATCATTTATCAAGCTACTTTGTGGATTCAATCCAAATCATATGAACCTGACCTGCGGAGAAAGGGTAAGAAGAGATCCTGTTACCTTTGTTCTCAATCCTCAAAAAATTTGCCAAATGCGATGTTCGTGACAGATATTCTACTGTGTGCGTTTGCATTGAGGAATGTCGAGCCTAATGAGTACAGGGTGTGCTTTAAAGGTTCTTGGACTTGACGACTTGATGGACCAGCCGTTTGGAACTCTTCTCGTTGGTCAGAAGTAAAGAGTAAACATAGCAGCCGCGATTGTCTGTCTTCCTAAATGAGCCCTAGGCGGCATTTGATGAAGATAGTGCCCTTGCATATCCACAGGTACTGAGTGCTTTGCCTGTTGATCATACGTATGTTATGACTGTTCACAATGCTTCACCGAAGATAGCAAGCATGTTTAATAGAATGATACATTTTGATGGAAAAGAAACTTGTAGGATGATCGTAAGGAAGGGTCCTACGACTGTTCCAGTATTCATCACCGAGTCTACTCAGGACAAAGAATATGCACATCACATATCGTGGTCAATCATCGACAGCATCAGAGCTTCCTTTACTTTATGGTTTGGACAGTTTTATTGATTGTCATTGACTTAAATATTTGGTATTGTCTTGTCTATCTGTGGGGCTACCCTTATTGCATGTCTTGGTAAGAAATGTTCGAAAAATAACGTTCTCAATAACTTCATTGAACAGACATCCTGCTGCACACCTTTCGTCTTATCTACCTAAGAAGAAAGTCAATAGCAGATTGGGACTCAACATACTTTCCAATGGAGGAGTCAATTCGGGTGCCATTTTATCTAGCCGACCTTTATATGGGAATAGGCTTTTTGATATCTTTTGGAATTTCATTGGTATACGCAAAGAGAGAGCGAGTGTTGGTAAAACACTTTACGACTGTCCGAAGCTTATTTACTAATGCTTCAATTGTTTCGATCCATGGTCCACGGCATTCTCCAAGCAGCATGTTGTATTTTCATGGGTATTCCTCTTCTGGGGTTTTCTACGGTGAAGCTGGTTATACGTTTTATGAATGCTGCAATCTTTGGTTTTGCATGGACTGGGGTGACGTTTGGAGCTGCGATCATGGTGGCGTCGTCATTCGACTCATCGCATGTGGTGCTTGTGATGAACATATTGATATTACTCTTTTGTAGGATATTCTTTTTCATGTCCAGGCTATACTTTGTTTTCAAACTGGTTCATTATTTGAATCCATTTTTCTATATATCGTCGGCAAGTGAATCCATTATTTATGGTGAAGACTAAATGTACAGATAAGCAACACTCTGGTGAATGTGCTTCGGGTCCCCGCATCTTAGAGATGGATGATAGTATTCATTTCACTTCGCTTAGTGCTCACGTGGTGAACGCGTTTTGTGTATTATTATTTTTCGCAGTTTCATTGGTTTCCTTGATCCCAAAAGATAACATCAAAACATCGGTTGATTCCTCAAGAAATGTGTCACACTAATAATAATGAAAATGGATTGTCAAATGCGATCGGGATGAGTTCATCAGCGAAATCTATCAAACTGCAGGCAATGCGTGCTCCGATTAGAAGAAGTATGGTTGAATTATAGTTGAATGGAAACAGGTATCATCGAAGAGTTTCACAAAGGTACTAGGTGTTCCAAGTAGAAGAAGAGTCAGGTATCGTCAAAGCATTTCGGTTCTCTAGAGGATTAAAAGAGGAAAGATCGGCGTTAAACGAAAGTTTTGATGACGAGTTTGAACATGAAGCATAACACATTCCTTCGCGGTGCATACACACATGCCTTCGGATCAAAGAAATTCATCAAAGTTGAATAACGTGAGAATAAACAATCACCTTTATATTTCCTACTATATCCTACTATAATGTATGTGTAGCAATACTGTGTCATTATTCAGAATATATCTATTTCTCTTTCCACTGTATAAATCTATTTGGATCTGAACAGAAATCTGGGAAGGTGACTTTCTCAATACTCGCAGTATGCAAGACCCCAAGTAATTGTCAATTTTATATAGCCAATCCTTCATCTTCGGGCGGTGTGATGGATTGTGATAACAACCCTTTGCGATCATAGTATAATTGTCTTGGGCAATATTTTCTTGATTTTCGGCCTGCGTTTCTTCTCATAAAGTCATGAGCATGCGTTTTCATATCAAGTCCCTTCCAAGAATTCTTCATCGATAGTAATTTCCAACACACAGCTGTATAAGAATACACATCTGCAGGTAGACCATTTAGTTCACTATTGTACATCTCAGGAGCCATGTACCGTCTGCTGCCAGTTTCTCTGCTTCCTCTATACTGACCAACGCCGACTTGAAACCCTGTTTTCAATTCTTTCGCGATGCCAAAGTCAAACATCTTCACTAATCCTTGATCATCGAGACCAATATTATATGGTTTGAGGTTGCGGTCTATGGTTTATCGAAGTCAAAGATAGTGTAGTTGAAAGTGTCAGTGATGGTTATGGAGCAAAAGATCATGATAAGCTTGATTGATCGAAAAATCTCATGTTTTTTACAATCGGCCCGACATTTTCATGACTCAAAGTATCCAAGGAATGCCGAGAAAGAAAGCGAACGCAAGAGACAACATGGAACATGGGCTCTCGGTTCTCGATGATTCATTGACATCTTCTGTTAATGTACGTATTAGAACAAGAACTCATTTATTCATTACAGATTACAGGGGTTCTTGGTTCTCGATACATTGACATTTTGAATTTTCTATTACTTTCCGTATCGAACCAGAACAAAGTATTCAGTCATTCATTACAAGGGTTCTAGGTTCTCGATTCATTGACAATTTCTATTATTGTATTTATCAGAATCAGAACACATTCGTTCCCATGTCCTTCTGTAGATTATGTTGTTTACTGCTGTAGCATAATATGGACCTGTTCAATTCCATATCATTCATCATGTCATATTATATACTAAATCTTCAATAGGATTCAATAGGATGTAATAATTTTGATAATCAATCCGTTCTCTGTTTAAAGGTTCCAACTCTGGGTCCACTGGCATCATTGTCAGTATCATCATCAACGTCATTACCAATACTGTCAATACTATCATCTTTATCACCGACAGTACCATGAACTTTCTTGACAGTCCCAGACCGTGGATCAACCTCTTCGTCATCAGGTTCCGAAAAGGCACTATAGACATATCCTGCAATAACAACATTGGCGGCACCGACGGCTGCAAATCCACTCCATGCCAATGGTTCCGCTTTGGATGCAAATATGACGTGGAAGCATAAGTAGAAGGTGAATATGGGGAAGGTGAACATGAGCCCTGTTGCAATGCCTAGTTTTCGTGCCACGTCTTTATTCTCTTCATGGAGTAATCTGTAGTTTGGTGTATATAACGTTATAACATTATAACATTATATACGTCATATCATTATAACGTAATAACGTAAGTGGGTATCATGGATAATGGGTGAGTGCACAGTAGACATTGAATGAGACATTGCACTGATGATTGGACATTCGGCATTCATTCACTTACAACTTGAAGCCCATAGTACAGCAGTATACTAGCTTTTAGTACTATATATACAACTAACTCTCTAGTATGTATGTGTTTATTCGAACACTTTTTCTTTTCTATATTCTATCTAGGTATTGAGCGAACTACTGTAGATGGAGTATGCAGTGTAGTGGTATAGAAGTATGTGTTGTATATTGGATGTATGTTGCACGTAGCTGTGCTGTACTACTGTGGTTGCAAGATTAATGTTGTTATTTATTTATTACTGCTTGCTGCATATCCCTTTAGTTTGTGGGTCCAATATCTACGGTCTACATAGATGGATGGGTCTACTGACACACTGCACACTGTTGTCTACTATCTGTGTGTATCTGTTGTTTACGATACTACTGTTGTTGTTATCTATTACTAGCTAAGATAGGTACTAGCTAGACTGGCATTGGTAGTTCTTCGTAATATTTCTCTACCTACTCAACAAGGATGCAAAAGGGCAACAAATTTCTAATTTCTAATTTAATTTAAAATTGGAATTGTTTGTAAGTATCTATTGTTTGCATTATGATACAATTGCACTGATCTGATGCTGGCGGACTGATCTATGGTATATAATACTATATGATGTACTGGTCTTTGAATTCAAGAACGCACGTATGTGTCAATGCACTACATGTTATTATTCAATGCACTATTATTGATATTGTTCAATGTACCATTCACTGCAACGCCAACCTCATTCACATGCCCATGACTTGTTTCAATTTGGCAAAGAATAATCCTATTGGACCACCATCCCCATTTCCATCACCACCACTCCTAACATATCTCTCCGCTCTCTTCTTGGTCAGATCTTTCCTATAACATATCTTGGTAGTCCTGACATTGGCCAAGATAAACCCAGACGTATCATATCTTCGACCGGTCGGATCACTGAAGAGAGCCTGGTATCCCCTCTTCTGATAAAACCCTTGCGCCATCCTGTTCTCTTCTTCCACCTCGAGGACCAATTCAGAATAATTTCTGCTCCATTCCAACGGCTCCATGACAGCATTTTCACATGCGTCCACGAGGGCGGATCCTACTCCGCTGCATCTTGCTTTGGGTATTACGGATAGGTTGGTTAATATTGGTCGAAGGGTGTTGCGGCTCTTGCGCCGGATCATTTCTTCTTCTCCCTTGAATTCTTCTGAATTGGCATAATCATTTTCAACATTGCTGCTTATATTCGTGCTCGTGTTCGTGGAACTGTTGCTGTCACCTCCTTCATGGGGGAGACCAAAGTTCTTCTCCGTCACATCAACAAATCCCAGTATATCACCATAGGTATATCCAAATGGTGCCTGTCCCCCATCCAATTCCGATTTGTTATAAACCCGTCCCTGAATTGTACCAATCTTGCTCTCCTCTTCCAATATCTTTATTGATCGACCTCCCTTTTGCCTATTCTTGTTATTATTCTTGTTATTATTCTTGTTTTTATTGACGATACCATTAATGTCAATGTCATCAATGACGTCATCATAAACAAAATCAGAACCAGAACCAGATGATGAAGTTGTTGCTGCAGCAGTTTGAGGAGAGGGGATAATCTGCCGCGCGACAAACATGGAATTATTGACTGAACCGAGCATGAATTTCTTCCCCCTCACGTCCCCGTATTGCAAGTTTTTGAGATAGGCCAATATGAGCGGTTTGGTGATGAAACCCTTGGATTTATTTTGAGGAGAGCGCTCGGCTTCTTCTTGGAAAAATACGGATATGACAATATCAGCAATTTGGACAGCGTCCGATTTTGATGGTTGGGAGGTGGTTCCGAGCTTCTGGACGATGAAGGGTATTTTTTGTGGTGATGGTGTGAGGGGATCGAAGGATTTGTTGGATAATTTGGTGTTGGTGGTAGGTGGTGAGATGAGAGCTAATGCTGATGCAGTAATTGGTTCTTGTTGTAGAGCAGGTGATAGGATGGAAACTATTGTGAGGAAGAGAAGAGTTCTTTGGATCCACCTTGGCATTGGAATTGGAATTGCATCGGATATACATTTTCTTCTCTCGGACATTTTTCTTTTCTTGGATTGATTGATTGATTGATTGATTGATTGATTGATTGATTGATTGATTGATTGATTGTTGTTAATTGATTGCTTATAGATTGCAATGATGATTCTTGATTGTTGTTGATTGAAATAGCGTCAATGATTGTTCGAGGAAACTACCATTCAATGGCAAGAGCAGCTGGGTACAAAGTCATCTATTTGTTGATCAACTCATGATGATTCCATGATCAAGCGACAAGGAGGAGACAGGCATGAAGCATGAACCATCATGAGTTGATCAACAGTCAGAAGTCATTCAA
>Ga0307981_1003449_pt1 | contig 11853 bp, 9 predicted proteins | sample OrgLakmetagen987_FD_201849 | JGI IMG/M metagenome (GOLD analysis project Ga0307981, IMG submission 201849) | Saline water microbial communities from Organic Lake, Antarctica - #987 | ecosystem: Environmental > Aquatic > Non-marine Saline and Alkaline > Saline | place: Antarctica: Organic Lake... | reverse complement strand
GCCGCCCATCCCGCCTCTTCGGCCTCGCCCCAGTCAAGCCCCGCGCCCCGCGCCGCCTTCAGGCACAGCGCGTTGATCTCCGACAGGGACAGGTGCACCGGCCTGTCCTGCGGCACCGGTTGGGCTGCGTCGTGGCAGGGCCGATCACCGCGGGTCATCATTACGACGCATCCCCTGGGTGCATGTCATCGGGGTAAAACGCGCCCTGAAACAGGCTGATGCGCACCCACCGGTCAGAGCGGGGATCAAACCGGCTTGCGCCGAATAGCGCCAGTTTGCAGCGCAGAAGGTCAATAGGCAGCATGTGCACGTCGATCAGGTTGTCGCGGATTTCGGCGAAGGGATAGCGCGCGGTGATCTGAGCACGGCGCACGATCAGGCGGTGTTCGGGATGGGCGAGCAGGAAGCGCGCGACCGGGGCGTTGCCGGCCTCGTCGCCAAGTGCCCGCCACAGAGCCGCCGCCTGACGCCCGGTATCAAGCGGCAATTCAAGCGACGCACCCTCTTCCTCGAACCGCGCGCCCAAGCGCGGTTCCAGCTTTTCCTCGGAGATATACCAGAACCGGGCGCATTGGTCTGGCCGGTCGTAGTCGCGCCCGATGGCCCAGTCGTAATGGGTTCGAAGGATTGCGCGCAGATCGGCGACGCGCATGGCTCCATCGATCCCGAAGGGTGCGTCCTCATCGGCCTGCATGGCCTGTGTCAGCCCATCGACCAGATGCCCGTGCGGCTCCAGCATCGCGGCCAGCAGCGCCTCTTGCGCCTCGAGCGGCAGATGCGTCTGACCCCACGTCCAAAGCCCGTCCCAGGGGTGCCGCACTTCGGTGGGCCACTCCCGTGCGACATGGGCTTCGAGCTTCGCCAGACCGCGGCGCAGATCGTCGAGCTTGGTGGCCTGCACCGGGTGCGCGCTTTGCCACTCGGACGCGTTCCGCACCGCCGCCGCCAGCGCCGCGCGAAATCCCGCGAGTGCTGTCTCATCTGCATGCTCTCGCGCGCGGACTAGCGCGAGCGCCTCTTCGCGGACCATCATCCAGTTGTTGAGCAGCACGGGATGGCGCACCAGAAACGGCGCCATGCCAAGACCGGTGGAGTTGCCAACACCCAGATCACGGCGCAGATCTGCGCCAAGGCGCACCGCCTGATTCCCGCCGCGGACTTGCGCCAGATGCTCGACCAGATCGACGGTGAAGGCGCGGATCAGCCAGACCGACAGCATCTCGGCCTGAAAAGGGGCGCTGAGCGCGGGACGTCCGGCGATCATCGCGCGGTCGGCGGCGCCGAACTTGCCCGCGCCGTAGACGGCGGTCGTGCGCATCAGGTAGCCGGTCTCGCGCAGCATCGTCGCGTCGGGTTGTTGGCCATCGGCGAGCTTTGCCACCACATGATCGAAAAGCCGCACCGACCGGTTCGCACGGCTCAGCGACAGCTCACGCCGACTGACGCGGCCAGCTTCCTGCAGCGGGACATTCGCGGCAAGCCGGTCGAGATCCGCCGCGTCGGGTGTGCCGTCGTAAAGCGTGAAGGTCGCGTCCCACGCGGTGGCGATCACCCGGTCCGAGCGTTGCTCGGCGGGCAGGTCATGGGCAAACGCGACAAGGCTCAGGCTGCCCTCGGGCCCGGTCATGCGGTAGATGGCGCGGCCCACCCCCTGCGCGTCGATCTCCCAGAGGGGGCGATCGAAGGCCCAGCCCTCGGCCTCGATTCGGCGCAGGAGTTGACGTAGGAAGGACAGCCGCGTCGGATGACTGCATCCGAGGCGTGCAAGGCGCATTACCTCCGTCGGCGTGCGCCGGAACGCCGCCGCCTGCGGCATGGGGTTGAACCCTTCACAGGTCACTGTGCGGCGTCCCGGTGGCGGCGGGTATCCGCGCTAAAGCTTTCGGCGAAGAACCGCGCCCAGTTGCCGCCCATGATGGCCGCGACCTCGGTGTCGGACATGCCGGTGGCGCGCAGGCCATGCTCGATATTGGTGAAATCACGATTGTCGCGGAACCAGTCCGGCATGGGCGGAAAACCGGGCGCATCCGCGCTGCCTTCGCCGTAATCGATGCGCTTTGTCCAGCGGCCCGCGCGCATCCAGTCCACGACGCTGTTGGGCTGATCCTGGCAAAGGTCGGAGCCGATGCCGACCCGGTCCGGCCCGATCCGGTCGGCGGTCTGGGCAACCATCTCGCAAAACTCGGGCAGGGTGCAATGGCTGCCGCCGCGAAGGTGATGCGGGTAGAGTGAAAAGCCCAGCATCCCGCCGCTTTCCGAAAGCGCGCGAAACACCCTGTCGGAGACGTTGCGCCGCGCGGGGTGCCACTGCGCCGGATTGGCATGGGTGATGGCGATGGGGCGGGTGGAGTGCCCGATTGCATCGAGAGTGGACCGCTCGCCGGAATGGCTCATGTCCACGACCAGCCCGACGCGGTTCATCTCGGCCACCACCTCGCGGCCCATGCGGGTAAGGCCTGGATCCTCGGCCTCGTAGCAGCCTGTGGCGAGCAAGGATTGATTGTTGTAGCTCAACTGCATGAAGCGCAGGCCAAGGCGGTGCAGCACCTCGACAAGGCCGATATCGTCCTCGATGCAGCTTGGGTTCTGCGACCCGAAGAAGATCGCGGTGCGCCCGGTCTCCTGCGCAACGGTGATGTCCGCGGCAGTGAAGCCCTGGAAGATCAGGTCGGGATACCGCTCGAACCAGCGATTCCAGGCCTCGATGTTTGCCACCGTCTCGCGGAAGTTCTCGTGATAGGCGATGGTCACATGCACCGCGTCGACGCCGCCCGCGCGCATCTGGCGGAAGACCTTCTCCGACCAGTTGGCATATTGCAGCGCGTCGATGCGGGGTGCGGTCATGCAGGCGCCCCCGAGTGGATGTAGGACGTCTTGACGGTGGTGTAGAATTCCTGAGCGTAGCTGCCCTGTTCGCGGGGGCCGTAGCTCGATGCGCCGCGCCCGCCGAATGGGACGTGGTAATCGGTGCCGGCGGTCGGCAGGTTGACCATCACGCAGCCCGCGCGCGCGTTGCGCCGGAAATACGTGGCCCGCGCGAGATCTCGAGTCATGATCCCCGCCGTCAGGCCGAACTCGGTATCGTTGGCCATGCTCAGCGCCTCGTCATAGCTGCCGGCCTTGAGGACGCAGGTGATGGGCGCGAACATTTCTTCACGGTTGATGCGCATGGTGTTGGTGGTGCCGGCGAACACGGCGGGCGCCATGAAATGGCCTGGCGTGTCCCGCTCCAACCGATCGCCGCCGCAGAGCAGCTCCGCACCCTCGTCCTGCCCGATCCCGATATAGTCAAGATTGCCTTTCAATTGACCTTCACTGACCACCGGGCCGATCTGCGTGCCGTCTTCCAGCGCATGGCCGACCTTCAGTGCCTTCGTGGCCGCGACCAGTTTCTCGACAAAGGTGTCGTGGATGCCCTCCTGCACGATCAGCCGCGAGGCGGCGGTGCATTTCTGCCCCGTTCCGCCGAAGGCCGCGCCCACGGCATGTGCGACCGCGAGGTCGAGATCGCAATCGTCGCAGATCACCATCGGGTTCTTCGAGCCCATCTCCATCTGGATCTTGGTCATGTTGGCGATCGCCGCCGCCGCGATGCCACGCCCCACGGGGACCGATCCGGTAAAGCTGATCGCGTCGATCTGTGGGCTTTCAACGAGACGCTGACCGACCTCACGGCCCGGCCCCATCACGAGGTTGAAAAGGCCCGGCGGCAGATCCTGTTTTGCGATGATCTCAGTCAGCGCCACGGCGCTTGCGGGCGTCTGGTTGGCGGGCTTCCAGATCACCGCATTGCCAAAGGCCAGCGCCGGGGCGATCTTCCAGGCGGGTGTGGCGATGGGGAAATTCCAAGGGCTGATGATCGCCACCACGCCGACCGGTTCGCGGCGCACGTCGATCTCGATATCCGGGCGTACGCTGTCGGCGGTCTCGCCCAGCTGGCGCAAAGCCTCTGCCGCATAATAGGTGAAGAACTGCCCGGCACGATAGGTCTCTCCCTTGCCCTCGGCCAGCGGTTTGCCCTCTTCGCGGGCGATCATCGTTCCGATTTCCTCGGCGCGGAATATCAGCTCTGTCCCGATGGCCATAAGAACGTCATGGCGTTTCTGTGGGCCCGTCGCACCCCATGCAGCTTGTGGCCCGCGCGCGGCGTCCAGAGCCGTGTTCAGTTGCGCCGCGTCGGCCTGCGCATACTCGCCAATCATATCCGACAGATCCGACGGGTTGCGGTTTTCCACCGTGGCTGCGCCGCCCTGCCATTTGCCTGCGATGAAGTTGCGGGTTTCTTGTGTCATGGTCTTCCTTTTGGTGTCTGGATCATCAGGCCGCCGCGATACGGTCCAGCAGCTCTTGCGGGACAGCGACGCCCTCGGTTTCGATCCGCGCGCGGTTTGCGGCGCGCCGGGCACCCGGGAGGCGGGTCCCCTCCTGCGCGGTGATACTGTCTGCGAGCCTCATCATCGCGGGGCCGAACGCGTCGCCGGAAAAGGCTGCGGGATCGATGCCGATGAAGAACTGCCCGGTGCCAGGCGGTCCGCCTTTCGGGCCGGAAAACGGGCTTGCCTCGGTCCCTAGATTGCCCCCGGCGAGCGCTGCGGCGAAGATCTCGACCATCAGACCGGCGCCGAACCCCTTCTGCCCGCCGGCTGGCCGCATCGACCCGGCAAGCGCGGCCTCGGCATCGTCGGTCGGGTTGCCGTCTGTGTCGAGCGCCCAGTGCGGCTCTATCGATTCGCCCTGCCGGGCGCGCAGGATGATCTCGGATTTTGCGACGGCACTGGCGGACTGGTCGATGACGAGACGCGCACCGCCCGCCTGATCGGGTACGGCCAGTGCAAAGGGATTGGTGCCGATTACGGGCCGCTTGCCGCCAGTGGGGGCTATGCACGCGGGGGCGTTGGTAAAGCACAAGCCGACCAGCCCGTCCTCGGCCAGCCGTTCGGCATGATGCCCGAGGACACCGCAATTGTAGGATCGATGCAGCGTCATCGCGGCAATGCCCTGATCGTGGACCGCGGTGACAAACTCCGGCCAGCCCGCTTCGATCCCGGCATGGGCAAAACCATGCGCCGCATCGACACGGATGGCGCCCGGGCGGGGGCGGCTAACCTCTGGCACCGCATCGCCCAGAACCTTGCCGCAGCGCAGATGTTCGGCATAGACGGGCACGTACATCAGGCCGTGGCTTCGGATACCATCGCGCTCGGCAAGCCGGGCCGAGCGGGCGACAGGCCCGGCCTGCGCCAGCGATGCGCCGGCCCGCCCCAGCGTCTCGCGCGCCAGATGCTCGATATCATCAAGATCGAAATGCCGCGGCGCCAATCCGGTGTCTCCTGTCGTAGTTCGAGCCCGAGTGTGCGGAGGGATCGACATCAATTCAATCAAAATAAGTTTAGACTCAGTTCAGCTATTCTGTAATCTAGAGGCATGATCAATATCACGGCTCTCCGCACCTTCGTGCGTGTCGCGGAATACGGGAACATCCGCGACGCGGGCGCGCGCCTGTTCCGAACACCGTCGGCGGTCTCGATGACGCTCAGTCAGCTGGAACGGGATCTCAGCGCGCCACTGTTCCAGAATGACCGCAAGAACAGGCTGACGGCACTTGGTGAGGAAATCCTCATGCTCGCACAGGAGCTGCTGCGCGAGCATGACCGCGCGCTGGAGCGGATAGAGGCGCTCGCGACGGGGCGGCAGGGCCGGTTGCAACTGGCCTCGGTGCCGTCTGTCGCGGCAGAGCTTCTGCCGGGATTGCTGGCCGCGTTTCTCGACGCGCGTCCGGGTGTCACGATCGAACTTGTCGATACCGACAGCCGCTCGGTGCACGCGATGGTGTCCGACGGAACGGTCGAGCTTGGCATCGCCGGGGTCACGGAGCCGGGATCGGGTCTGAGCCTGACACCGCTGTTTCGTGATCCCTTTCGGCTTGTCTGCCCGCGCGACCACCCCCTCGCCGGGCGCGCTAATCCCATTGGCTGGCGGGATCTCGACGGTGAACGCATCATCGGCAACGAGGCCGCATCGGGCATCGCGGCCCAAGGGTATCAAGCGCTCGTCGCAAGCTCGGCCCTCACGGCGCGCAACGTGATCTCGCTGCTGGCGCTTGTCCGTGCAGGGGCCGGGGTGACGCTCTTGCCGAGACTGGCCACGGTGTCCATGCAGCCGGATCTGGTGGCGCTGCCATTGGCCGATCCGGCCGCGGACCGAGAGGTCGGCGCGATCGTGCGCCAAAGCCGCAGCATGAGTCCGGTCTGTACCGCCTTTCTGCAGGAGCTGCAGGCGGCCTGTGACAAAGGCTTTTGAAGAGGATCAGCGCATCCGGCCCGGCCTTGCCGGGTTTTCAGGCGGGCCGCTCCTGCATTTCCGCCCGGATCTGCTGGCGCAGAACGTCGATGGGCACAGTCTTGCCTTCGCGCCTGAAACACCAATAGGTCCAGCCATTGCAGGACGGCGCCCCTTCGAGATGCGCACCGACCTGGTGGATCGATCCCTTCACGTCGTCGCCGATCAGTGTGCCGTCGGCACGAACCTTGGCCTTGTGGCGTTTGTTCATGGAATAGAGCTGCTCGCCCGGGCGCAGCATGCCACGCTCGATCAGTTGGCCGAACGGCACGCGTGGCTCGGCGCGTTTGGAGGTCGAGACATGCAGCGCCTCGCGGTCGTACCTGTGTACCCCGGCGAGGCGTTTCTCGGCGACCTCGCGATAGGCCTCTTCGCGTTCGATCCCGATGTAATCGCGACCCAGCATCTTGGCCACGGCTCCGGTCGTTCCGGTGCCGAAGAACGGGTCCAGCACCACGTCGCCGGGATTGGTCGCGCCGACCAGAACGCGGTGCAGCAGGCTTTCGGGTTTTTGCGTCGAATGCGCCTTTTCGCCGGCCTCATTCTTCAGCCGCTCATGCCCGGTGCAGATCGGCAGCACCCAGTCCGAACGCATCTGTATCCCGTCATTGAGCGATTTAAGCGCCTCGTAATTGAAAGTGTAACGCGCGCCCTGTTCCTTGCTGGCCCAGATCATCGTCTCATGCGCGTTGGTGAAGCGTTTGCCGCGGAAATTCGGCATCGGGTTCGATTTGCGCCACACAACGTCGTTGAGGATCCAGAACCCTGTATCCTGCAACGCGGCGCCCACCCGGAAGATGTTGTGATAGGATCCGATCACCCAGATCGCGCCTTCGGGCTTGAGAAGGCGCCGTGCGGCGGCGAGCCAGGCGCGGGTGAACCGGTCATAGGTCTCGAAGCTCGCAAAGCGGTCCCATGCATCGTCGACGCCATCCACCTGGCTGTTGTCGGGGCGGTGAAGGTCACCGCGCAGTTGCAGGTTGTAGGGAGGGTCGGCGAAGATCAAATCGATGCTGGCCTCCGGGAGGGCGTTCATTGCCTCGATGCAATCGCCTGCCAAGATCGTGTTGCGCGGCAGCACCGGCGCGGTCTTCGGTCGGGTCTTCGTTGTCATCTCTGCCTCTGTTCCGGCGCTCATGCGCTCTGCTTTTTGTGAGGTTCAAGATGAGTCAAAACTGATTCGGCGTCAATTTCTTATTTGAATCAGCAGGTTAGTAATTTTCTTGATACAATATGTTGTGGACTGGACGGAAAGAACGCCTATGGTGAGGGGTGATACCGATATCTAGCAGGGCGGCTTTGTGGTGTGGCGTCGGATAGCCCATGTTTCGCGCCCAGCCATAGCCCGGAAACTGTTGCGCCAAATCCCGCATCAGGCGATCGCGGCAGGTTTTCGCGACGATCGACGCCGCCGCGATCGACAACGAGGCCGCGTCGCCCCTGACGACCGAACGTGCCGGGAGGTTCAGCCCTTGCGGCAGCAGGATGCCGTCGACGAGCGCGATTTTGGGCGCCGGGTCGAGCGCCGCGACCGCGCGTTCCATGGCCAGATGCGCGGCCCGCAGGATGTTGAGGCTGTCGATCTCGGCCACCGAGGCATGCGCGACCGCAACCTGCGCACAGGCAAACAGCGTCTCGCACAGGGCCTCGCGGCGCCCGATGCCAAGTTTTTTGGAGTCGTTCAATCCGGGCGGGATGCACCTTTCGTCGAGGATCACGGCCGCCGCCGTGACAGGCCCGGCAATCGGACCGCGCCCGACCTCGTCCACGCCTGCGACGCGACAGAACCCCGCTGCGCGGGCCAAGGCTTCATGCAAGAGATCGGGGCCGGTCATGGATCGGTCAGATGGCATGCGGTCACGGAAAACGCAAAGGTTTGCGTCGCCGACCCGGTGTATTCTCGCGGTTTCGCTTCTCTATGGCCGCGGCCAGCAGGACGAGGAAAGCGACCGCGGCGGGTGCGACACGGATCAAGCGCCTGAAGGATATGCTCGGCAACCAGCTTTTAAGTGCGCTTCTGGTCAAGAGCATCTCGCGGCTCAGCTAGATGCTGGCTATCGCCAAGGACGCGATCTGGATGCTGTAATCAAAGAGGTCCGCAATGACGTACCGGCCCTGTTCGGAGCCGGGCCGTGACAATCCCCTTGATTCCGATGGAGGCTCCCATTACGTATAAACTGTCCGAAAGGGCTATGGATGTAGACGGAATGGACGCGGCTATACAGGACCCCGGGGCGGTACCGGGCGGGTCCACCACAAGCGCGAAGGAGCGCGCTTCTGCTGGGCCCGAAACAGGATCGACTGGTGGTCAAATCTATTCTTGCATCCCGGCTGTCTGCCACCGTTATCGGCGAAAACAGTACAATTGCAAATGACAATCGTGCTCCGGTTGCCGTTGCTGCGTAAGCAGTGACCAAACCGAAACTTAAGTCCTGATCGTTAGCACGGTCAGGCGGGGCCGCAGGGGGCCTGGCAACAGAACCCCTGCACTTTCCCCACAAACGTTAGGCGGCATGTGACGGGTGCCCGGATACGCGGTCAGCCGCCACCGGCCCGATCCCATCCCGACTACGCTTGCATCACCGGCACGCTGCGTAATCCTGGAGGCAAGAATGTCGGGCGGGGGCTGGACAACGCGATATGAATATTGTCAGCTTCCACCTGAGAATGCAGTCCCTGTAAGACCATGCGAGAGGTTCACGAACCTGTCCGCAGGGACGAAAAAAAGACGCATAATGCGCATCACGAAAAGGGAGGGAACCAATGTACAGATATCTCAGCTACACCGCCGTGGCCGCCATCAGCCTGTCGTTCGCCGGCGAGGCCTTGGCGACCGAATGGAACGTATCGCTTTGGGGCAAGCGTCGCGCGTTCACGGAAAATGTGGAAAAACTGGCCGAACTGGTCGAGGAGAAGACCGATGGCGACTTCACGCTGAACATCAGCTATGGGGGGCTGTCGAACAACCGGGAAAACCTCGACGGGATTTCCATCGGCGCGTTCGAGATGGCCCAGTTCTGCGCCGGCTATCACCGCGACAAGAACCCGAGCATAACCGTGTTGGAGCTGCCGTTCCTCGGGGTCGAGACGCTGGAACAGGAACGCGCCCTTTCGATGGCGCTTTACGATCACCCGGCGGTGAAGAAGGATCTGGCCCGCTGGAACGCGACGCTTCTGATGCCCACGCCGATGCCGCAATACAACCTCGTCGGACTGGGTGAGGCACCGCGCAGCCTCGACGGCTTCGAGGGGATGAGCGTGCGCGCCACCGGCGGGATCGGCGCCGCAATGGAGGCCGTAGGCGCCGTGCCCACCTCGATGTCGGCGACCGAAGTGCGGCAGGCGATGGATAGCGGTGTGGTCAAGGCCGTCGCCTTTGCCCCGCACGCGCATATGGCCTTCGGCACCATCGAGAACGCCCAGTGGTGGACTGAGAACCTCAATCCCGGCACCGTGAACTGCCCGGTCGTGGCCAATACCGACGCGCTCGACGCGCTCTCGGACGAGCATCGCGAGGCGTTGCTTGGCTCCATCGACGAGGCGCTCACTACTACATCGACAACTACGAGAACAACACGCTCGAGGCGTGGGGTCCGGCGCTTGAGGAGCGGGGTATCGAGGTCATCCGATTCGACGAGGAAGCGATCGAGAATTTCGAGCAATCCGTCGCGGGCCCGGCCGCCGAAGACTGGGTAGAGACGATGGGCGATCGTGGGCTGCCCGCCCAGGAGCTTTATGATTTCACCACCGAGACGCTGTCGGATCTCAAGAGCGGATCCTGAGCGATACGGCCGACCCGCCGCACGTGATCTGCGGCGGGTCAAGTGATTCACGAGCGGTCCATGACAACAACAGGAGATCGTGATGTCCGGGGCGACCTCTGTCCTGTCGGATGACAGCGTTCTGAGCAAGCTGGATCGCGGCCTTCACCGGGTCGAGCGGTGGCTTGCGCTATTGAGCGGTCTTGCGGTGTTCTCGCTCATGCTGCTGGCGGTGGTCTCTGTCGGTGGGCGAAATTTCTTTGGCCAGCCACTTCCGGGGTATGTCGACTGGATCGAACAGATCATGCCGCTGATCGCCTTCATGGGCGTGGCTTACACGCAGCGCCTTGGCGGTCACATCCGGATGGATATTTTCGTCGGGATGTTCCGGGGGCGCGGCTTGTGGCTGATCGAATTGATCACGACGCTGCTTGTCCTTTTGCTGATGGTGCTTCTGGTCTGGGGAAGCTGGGCACATTTCGAGCGCAGCTTCGACTGGGGCTCGCCCATGTGGAGCCGGGACAGTTCGATCGACATTTCGCTGCCGATCTGGCCGGCCAAGCTGCTCGCCCCTGTCGCGTTCGGCGTGTTGTCGCTGCGTCTGGCGCTTCAGGTCTGGGGGTTCGGACGTGCGTTCATTGCGGGCGCGGAGCGACCTGTCGCAGTGCCACTGATCGAGGGCGCGGCGACGCTGGCCGCGCGCGAGGCCGAACAGCTCGACGGTCGCGAGACATAAAAGGAACGCCTTGATGGAGCCGATCGATATTGGTCTTGTCGTCACCGGCGGTATGCTGGTGGTCGTGGTTCTGGGTATGCGCGTGGCCTTCGCCGCGGCGACTGCGGGGCTGGTCGGCCTGATCTGGATCTTCTGGTCGAAGAAGGGCTATGCGGGTGACGAATTCCTGTGGGCGCTGACCGTCGCGGTCAAGACGGCCGGACAGGTGCCGCATTCCAAGGTCAGTTCGCAGGCGCTGAGCCTCATCCCGACCTTCATCATGATCGGGTATCTCGCCTATTACGCCGGCTTGACAAAGGCGCTTTTCGAGGCCGCGAAGCGCTGGATCGCCTGGGTGCCGGGCGGACTTGCGGTCTCGACCGTGTTCGCCAGCGCCGGGTTCGCGGCCGTGTCGGGCGCAAGCGTGGCGACCGCCGCCGTCTTCGCGCGGATCGCGATCCCGGAAATGCTCAAGATTGGCTATGACAAGCGCTTTGCCGCGGGCGTCGTTGCGGCGGGTGGTACATTGGCCAGCCTCATCCCCCCATCGGCGCTTCTGGTGATCTACGCGATCATCGTCGAGCAGGATGTCGGCAAGCTGTTGCTGGCGGGTTTCTTGCCGGGGGTCTTCTCGGCGTTTGTCTATGGCGCACTGATCATCGGGCTGGCGTTGACCATCAAGGGGTTCGGCCCGCCGGTGAGCGGATTCACTTGGCGCGAGCGCTTCGTCGCGCTGCCACCAGCGATGCCGATCGTGTTTGTCGTCGTGACGATCATCTTCTTCGTCTACAATCCCTTCGGCGGCGATGCATGGGGCACACCGACCGAAGGCGGCGCGATCGGCGCGTTCGTCGTCTTTCTCATCGCGGTCTACCGGGGCATGCGTTGGCCCGAACTGAAAAGCGCACTTCTGGAAACTGCCAAGCTGTCGGTGATGATTTTCACCATCATATGGGGCGTGCTTATCTATGTGCGTTTCCTCGGCTTCGCAGACCTGCCAAGTGCCTTTGCTGACTGGATCACCTCGCTGACGATGTC
>Ga0307981_1003448_pt1 | contig 11853 bp, 9 predicted proteins | sample OrgLakmetagen987_FD_201849 | JGI IMG/M metagenome (GOLD analysis project Ga0307981, IMG submission 201849) | Saline water microbial communities from Organic Lake, Antarctica - #987 | ecosystem: Environmental > Aquatic > Non-marine Saline and Alkaline > Saline | place: Antarctica: Organic Lake... | reverse complement strand
CTTCTGCGCGTAGGTTATGTCATCGAGGATGATCAGGTCGAACTTGTCGAGCTTGGCGAGCGCGGCCTCGAGAGCCAAGTCGCGGCGGGCGGCCTGGAGCTTTTGCACCATTTCGGTGGTGCTGGTGTAAAGGACGCGGTTCCCGGCCTCGACGAGGGCGTGGCCGATGGCGCACAGGACGTGGCTTTTGCCCGTGCCCGAGTTGCCGATAGCGATGAGATTGGCGCCGGTCTCGACCCAATCGCCTGCGGCCAGGGCCTCGATGCGGGGCCGGGTCACCCCGGGCAGGGCCTTGAAGTCGAGGGTGGCGAGCGTCTTGCCCCCGGGCAGTTGGGACTGCTGGAGGTGACGCTGGATCCTCCGGGCATCGCGTTCGGCCATCTCGATCTCGGCCAGGACAGCGAGAAAGCGCGACGCCGGCCAGCCCTCGGCGTCTGCGCGCTCGGCCAGAGCCTGCCAGTGACGCTGGAAGCTGGGCAGGCGCAAGGCGGTGAGCATGGCGGGCAGAGCATGGACATCGATGGGGCGCGGGGCAGCAGGGGCGGTCATGCGCGGCCCTCCAGCAGGGCGTCGAAGCTGGCCAGATTGGTGAGGGCGACGGGTGTGTCGTCCGGGAGCGCGCGCCGTCGCGGTTCCAGCTTTTCCTGCAGCGCGCGGGCCTCGGGAAGTTCGCCCTGGCCGAGATTGTCTGCGATCAGCGTGGCCAGTTCGGTCTCACAGCCCTCGTCATGGGCGAGCCAGAGCAGGTCGACCATGCGGCGGCAGGCGTCGCGGCGGGGCAAGGCGGCGGAGAGTGCGGCCCAGGCCTCGGCGTATTCCGAGCGCGGGAACAGGCCGTCACGATACACCGATCCCGCCAGCGCCTGCGGCTTGCGGCGCAAGGCATGGATGACATGGCGATAGTTGACGCAATGAACGCGCAACCCGTCATCACGACCCCGGCGACGTGGATGAGTGACGACACGTGTGGCGCCGAGGAAGGCCTCGATCCGGTCGTCGTAGACATGGACCCGAAGGCGCTTGCCGATCAGCTGCGAGGGCGCGGAGTAGAAGACCTGGTGGACCAGGAAGCCGCCGGTCCTGGTGACCCGTGACACCACCTCGGTGAAGTCGGTGGTGCGTCGGGTGGGTAGCGACCTGAGGATCGCCATCTCGATGCGCACCGCGGCATCCCGCCGCCGATTGCGGCGGGCGACCAGTTCGTCGACGAAGCGACGCCAGTCGGCCAGCTCGGCAAAGTCCCGGGATCCGCGCAGGATCAGGGCCTGGTCCAGCGCGACCTTCAGATGGTTGTTTTGGGTCTCGACCGACCCGTTCTCGTGCGCCTCGCCGGGATTGTTGCGGCTCGCGAGCATGCCGTAGTGGGCGCAGAAGGCCTCGTATCGCTTGGTGACATCAGCCGCAGCTTCGGCATCGAGGTTCCGGTACGCCGCCGAAAGGCTATCGGTGCGATGTTCATGCGGCACTCCACCGAGGGTCCAGAGCGCGTTTTGCAGGTTCTCGGCCAGCGCGCTGAAGCTCTCCCCGCCCAGGACCACAGCGGCATACTCCCAGCTGCTGTAGGCAAGGACGAAGTGGTACAATCGATGTGCAAGCGGCTGCCCCGCAATCGTCACCCCCAACTCGCCCGCATCAGTGAAGTCCGACAGGGCCATGCGTCCTGGCTCGAGTGTCTGGCGAAAGATCACGTCGCACTCCGGTCCGTGCAAGGCGCGCCAGTCGCGGACACGCCGTTCCAGAGTGCGGCGCACGCGGTCGTCCGGAAAAGCGTCTGGATCGCTCAACTGCAGGTGCCGCAACAGGGTCACAGCCTGGACGGCGGGATCGCGCTCGAGGATCGGCAAGAGCACCGGTTCCCAAACTGCTTCGAGCGGGTCGGGCACCGTTCGGCCTCGGGTGGCCTTGCGTTGGGACGGAAGGCGCGGATCAGCCTCGATACGACGGGCAGTGCGTTCGCTGAGCCCCGCGCGGGCGGCAGCGACACGTTGGGTGTGATGTAGACGGTCGGTCATGTATAATCTCGCTTGCTGGTCGGTGACGGATTTGCCCGGCATGGTCGGATCTCCGTTTGGCTTCAGAGATCTCGACCTTACCGGTCCGCAGCGACCAGCACCCACCCCCCGAAGAGAGGCGCGCCGGTGGCCCCAGCCTACGGTCGGGCTACGCCCTCCCTCCGGCTGGGGCCACCGGCCAGCTTGGGTGACGGTGTCGGCCAAGTTTGTTGTCGCTCATCAGTTTACAGCACGAACCGCCAAGGACTGGGTGATGGTGATGCCTTTTTTAGAGCCCGCGGGTTTTGCCTGTGAAGTAACGTCATGTTGCTGATTCCAGGCGGCAGGTATTCGAGTAACCTGTTGGACTTCGGGACATCTCTGTGGCACACGGCATTTAGTGTGGTGGAAAAAGGGCAACCTTTCCGCTGACGTCAGTTCGCTTTGAAAAGAGCTATGGGATTCTGGTGATGCTCGTCGTCAGCCTATCTACTATTCCCCCTCGCTTTCACCTGCTGGGCGCGACGTTACGTTCCATTCTAGATCAGAACGTCAAAATCGATGCGGTGGAGGTATGGATTCCGAAAACCTATCGACGTTTTCCGCAGCACGAGTTTTGTCTACCGGACGTACCAGAGGGGGTGACGGTGCGGGTGAGTGACGAAGATTTTGGGCCTGCTACCAAGATTTTGCCTGCTGTACAGGCCCATAGCGGCACACCTACGCGCATTCTCTATTGTGACGATGATCATACGATGCACAAAAACTGGGCGCAAACTTTTCTTACGGTTTCGGAGAAAAATCCAGATTGTGCCATCGCGATCTCTGGTCGTGATATTGAATACTTCGGAGGCGAGGCACGAAAAGGAAAACGGCAGCCCCGCGCGATAGAAAAAAACAAGCTACTAGACATGCATTTTCAATGGCGAAAACTTCAAAAAAAACACGCCCAAAGAAGGCTTGGTTACAAACTACCAAAAATACAACGCAACACGTTCTTTTGGCGTGAAGGGTATGTCGACATTATGGAGGGATTTTGCGGGGTTCTTGTCCGACCGGATATGTTCGATCATGATGCTTTGAATATACCAGATAGGCTGTGGTCAGTTGATGATATTTGGCTCTCGGGCATGCTTGCCAAGAAAGACATCGGCATCTGGATCAATAGAAAGGCAAAAATACCAAAAGAACAGAAAGATGTTCCGGATCCTCTGTGCACCTCGACTGTCGAGGGATTAAACCGTCTTAATGCCAATCGCGCTTGTATTGAATACCTACAGAAAAGGTATGACATTTGGAAAGAGCCACGTGGTTTTTTAAGCTCAACGGGCGGCCAACGTGAAGGTTAAAAATTGGACTGATGCGGTGAATGAAAAAACCGCCCAAGGTTTGGACAAGTAAGGCTCTCGGAAAACGGGGTGGTTTACTCCTGGTGATGTGTTGCCACCCGGTACGAAAAAACCAAAACGCCATGGCCATGATCAGACTCGCTGCAGTAAGGCTGTCGTGCGAGTATTACGAGTCCGCTACCTAGAGTAGGTGAAAAGGGAAGACCGTTTTGATATCCGCGAAAATTACTGATCGGATAGCCGCCTGGAGTAAGTTGTACAGTGCGCGCAGCCTGTTGTGGCGCTTGTTGAGCGAAAGCATGTCAGAGCATCGCAACAACTACCTTGCGGCCACCGCGGCGATGATCGTTGTCGCGATCACGACCGCCTTGTCCGCCTGGATAATGGAAGCCATCATAGATGCCATTACCAATCCGGAAAACCGAGCACGAGTTTTCACGGTGGCGGCAATAGTTGCTGGTATCTTTACCCTAAAGGGCCTGGCATCCTTCGGACAGCTCGTTCTGATGGCGCGAGCAGGAAACCGAATCGTGGCTCAGAAGCAGATCCAGATGTACCATCGCTTGCTCAGCCAGGGTTTGGTGTTTTTCAACAGCACGGAATCTTCGGATGTACTGGTACGGATTACGCAAAGCGCCCATATGGTGCGTAAGGTTATCGACACCATTGTTACGGGCTTTGTTCGAGACTTAATGACATTGGTGGGATTGGTCGCCGTAATGTTCTACCAACAACCGATCCCGTCCCTGGTTTGCTTCGTGGTGGGTCCGGTGGCCTTTTATGGCCTGCGACTCATCTTGGGCCGTGTCCGTGAAATCATGTTGCAGGAAATGGCGGGCCAGGCCGAGATCATCCGCGTGGTGCAGGAAACCGCGACGGGCACTCGGGTAATCAAGACTTTTGCACTCGAAGATGCCATGGCCACCCGTATGGAATCGGCTGTTCGTCAGGTCGAGAAGCGCGCCAACAAGTTGACACGCCTCGAAGCCGCTACACAGCCTATGATGGAAACAACCACCGGGCTGGCCATTGCCGCAATCATGGTCTTGAGCACAGTCACCCTATTCGACAATTCCACATCGACGCCAGGGCAGCTGATGTCGTTCGTGACAGCCTTCCTGATGGCTTATCTTCCAGCCAAGCGCCTGACAAAGATGCGCGTTTCGATCGAAAGCGGCATGGTCGGCGTGGAGATGATGTACAATCTTCTCGATTCACCGCAGACAATGACCGAGGCACCCGATGCGCAAGCCCTGCCCGATGGGCCGGGTCACGTAAGACTGGAAGATGTGCATTTCTCTTATAATGAAGACAAGCCGGCGATCAACGGGATCACGATTGATTGCCCAGCCGGGAAAACCACGGCGCTGGTCGGGCCTTCGGGGGGTGGTAAATCCACCCTGATGAATCTCATCATACGCCTTTATGACCCTGACAAGGGGCAGATCCTTGTCGATGACGTCGATCTCAAACAAGTGACTTTCGAGTCCTTGCGTCAAAAGATCGCCTATGTCGGTCAGGAAACCTTCCTGTTCTCAAAAACCGTGATGGAAAACCTGCGGCTTGCCCGCCCCGATGCAACGGATGAAGAGGTCGTCGAAGCCGCGCGGATTGCCCATGCAGACGAGTTCATCCAGCAGCTCTCAGAAGGCTATAATACCCCTATTGGCGAGAACGGGACCTTTTTGTCAGGCGGGCAACGTCAGCGCCTTGCCATCGCTCGGGCGGTGCTGCGTCGCGCCCAAATCCTGCTGTTGGACGAAGCGACCAGCGCGCTTGACAGTCACTCCGAGGCTTTGGTGCGCGATGCTCTCGTACAGGTCACCCATAACATCACCACCATCGTCGTCGCGCACCGGCTGTCAACGGTGCTTCAGTCGGACCAGATTTGCTACATACAGGACGGCCGCGCGGAAGAGGTCGGCTCGCTTTCAGAACTCTTAGGGCGCAATGGAAAGTTCCGCTCGCTCTATGACCAACAATTTGCTGGTTCTTAAACGCTATAGTTCCTAGTGCTAAATTGTGTGTTAAGACACGAAAGTCCGCGCTCGTGTATGAAACCAAGAAAGGGAGTAACTGATCCGGCCAAAAAACCGGGCCATTCATTCGGAGAGCTTGTTCTTGTAACGTCCGTAACGTTCGTTGAACAGGGAGAGGTGTCCATTGCTCACGCAGCCGAATTATAACAAAAAAGGGAGGGGCAGGCCTTACTTATAGAAAATCCGGAGAAAAGGGGCGGTCAAGAAAGCTCTGCTATCAGTTGTGTTGTTATTTGATCGGCCAGAATGAACATTAGACGTTCCATTGCGTCGTCACGTGTGGAGGCGGTGATGATGCTGGTGGTGGCAAAAGAAACAAAGTTCTCTACGAGTCCCCCAAACAGAACACGCTCATCCTCAATGGATTTGACCTCGAAAGTAACCTTTCCTACGATTCGAGTACGGGGTGCGCTACTCTCAAGGCCTAAGCCTTCTTCAAATACCAAAATACGGTGCTCAAGAAGCTTCTGGCCATTCAGGTTCCGACCGATCCGACTTTCCAATTCAGAAACGAGGATGTAACTGGCTCGATTGTTGTCAGGCGGTGCAACAACAATGTCGGATATTGCAGCTCCCGTTTTCGAGCCTGGTCCATAAACCGGCGTGAAACCGCATGAAGCAGTTCCCAGAGTGAGTAGAAAGAGTATCACACTCTTTCCCCACCTGAAAGCGCGGGATTTTCCGAGGGCGTTGACCCCTATCCAGTTACTACTTGAACAAAGAGCCAACGCCCGTCCTCCAATATCGTGCCATCGACGCCGTGTTGAACACTGCCATGATATTTTGCCTTCACAGGCCATGACCAACTCTCAGCGATATCTCAATCTCGACTAGAAGTAGCTGTTTGCCCCGGGCAGGCTCATATGTAAAGAAAGAGGCAGTTGATCCCTTCGAAGGCTTTCCAATTTGCCGTCCTCCTTCAGAACCTCATTGGTTAGAACTTTGCGTCCCTCCGGACAAGACCGCCTGGATTCTGTTGCTCCCCATGCACCCGCTTCACATAACCCGCGCCCGAAAGGGAATCCCGTGCATATTCTGAAAAGCTTCAGACGATATGTGTCTGCGTTCTTCAAGCTTGGACGTATCCACCGTATCGCCAAACAGGCGCATCAAACATCACAAGAAAACACCGCCAGATTGGCGACCTTGGGGCATCAAATGCAGCAAGCAATTGATGAACAAAGAGAATGGAGCCAAGGGCGATTGGCAGAGCAAAGGGAATGGAACCAAGGGCGGTTGGCAGAGCAATCTCTTTATAGCACCGAATTATCCAGGCGATTGGACCAGCTCTTTTTGGATCGCACCTCTCTTGCGGTCGGGGAGAGTGGACCAGTACCGGCAGAGAATCAGACAACCACCGCGGACGGTTTCCAGATTTTTTTGGATAACTTTTACAATCGCCTTGAAAATCGGTTTCGCGGAAATCGTGAAGATATTCTCAACAGGCTCCGCGTTTACCAGCCAGATGTCGAAGCTGCCATTATCCGGACGGGAGGCAAACCTGTTCTAGACCTTGGATGTGGACGCGGAGAATGGCTGCAGCTCATGCGCGAGATGGAGATGGATATCGATGCCGTTGGCGTGGACCTCAACACTGCCCAGATTTCCGAAGCCAAAGACGCAGGTCTTGATGTCAAGGAGATGAAAGCACAATCGGCGCTGGCTGAGGCAGGGGATAACAGCCTGTCCGTCGTCAGTGCGCATCATCTGATTGAACATATCCCGTTCCCGGATGTTGCGTGGATCGCCCGAGAAGCCTTGCGGGTCCTGGCCCCCGGCGGATTATTGATTTTCGAAACTCCCAATCCACGCAATGTCCTGGTTGGTGCGACCTCGTTCCACAATGATCCGACACATATCCGACCGCTTACCGATCCCGTCCTCAGTGTGCTTTTCGAAACAATTGGCTATCATCCAGTGGAGACGCGTTTCCTGCATCCTCATGAAAGGTTGAATGAATTTCTCGCCCGACCAAGATTTGATCCTGAGCTCGTGCATCTGCTCTTTGGGCCGCAGGATCTGGCCATGATCGGTCAGAAGCCTGATACGGCATCACCCGGGCGTCACACATGAGGGTTGGTGTTCTCCAGACCCAGGTCCCATTCGTCACAGGCGGTGCCGAACGTCACAGCGCCAATCTGTGCGCAGCATTACGGGTGCATGGCCATGAGGTGGCGGAGGTCACGTTGCCATTCAAATGGTACCCGCGTGACACTCTGATCGATAGCATACTAGCGGCAGAACTAACGGATCTGTCGGAGATCGAAGGCGTGACAACCGATCTTATGATCGGTTTGAGGTTCCCCGCCTACCTGGCCCGCCATCCCAACAAGGTTTACTGGATCATACATCAGTTTCGGCAGGTCTATGACCAATGGGACGCGGGTATCTCGGAACTTCTCGACGATCCTCATGGAAACTCGGTGCGTCAGCTTGTGTATGCCGAGGATCGGGCTGCGTTTGCCGATACAAGGCATCCGATATACGCAAATTCCAAAACGGTTGCGCACAGGTTGAAAACCTATTTGGGGCAATCTGCCACGCCTTTGTATCACCCTCCCCCCAATGCCGAAGCGTTGGTCCAAGGTCCTTTTGGAGACTATCTGTTTGCTCCTGGTCGGATCAATTCGTCAAAACGCCCCGAACTTCTTCTGCAAGCTTTGGCATGCACAGCCCCGCCCCTGCGCCTGGTGGTCGCTGGAGTGGCCGAAAATCCGGATTACCTGAAAAGCTTGAAGGAAAAGGCCGATGAGCTCGGCATATCAGATCGCGTCACCTGGTTGGGTGGTGTCGATGACGCGACAATGCAAGAGAGCTATGCCAATGCCCGAGCCGTGGTGTTCGTGCCACGAAACGAGGATTACGGGTATATCACGCTCGAAGCCATGCTGTCAGGGAAACCGGTTATCACGACAACAGATTCAGGAGGGCCTTTAGAATTCATCACGAGCGGCAAACAGGGTCTTATCTGTGAAGCCAATCCACGGGCGCTTGCCGAGAGTTTCCAGCAGGTCATGCAAGACAAGCTCTTGGCCGAACGCATGGGCGCTTCCGGATACCAGCATTACCATGATCTCAATATCGGATGGGATCACGTGGTCGAAACCCTGACCGGGCAATCCCGACCCCGGGATATCTTGCGCCCGGCACAAACCGACCAGAATCGCAGTCGCCATGCACATGGTGGCATCGATGCTGACATCACGTCACGGCCTCAGCCAAAAAATGAGGCCGTGAAGAAGTTGCGGGCTGCGATTTCTCCAGATCGTAATCCACGTACCTACATGCCATTTCACTCTATTTCTGACGTTCTGGAAGCTTACGAATTTGACACTCTGTCGCAGGCTGAAGACGTAAGGGATGCAGCCGAAGTGCCGATCGATACCGGGCTTGCAGAGTATCTCGGAACGCATTGGATACGTTTCCTGACAACTCTGGATTTGGTTGTGGATCTGGCGCCCGAAGCGGTTCTCGACGTAGGTGTTTTCCCCCCACTGGCGTTTGAGGCGATGATGGTCAACGCCGTGCCCGACGTAAAAATACAAGGCGTGTGGGAAGGACCAACCCCGTATTATCAGAAAATTCCAGGCCGCAAGCAGGATTTCCCGGATTTCGATATCACGCTGCGCCCCGCAAATATCGAGCGCGATCCTTTGCCGTATGAGTCAGAGAGCTTTGATCTTGTTCTGGGAATGGAAATCTTTGAACACCTCGCATTGGATCCGTATTTCTTTCTTCGCGAAGCAGCACGCGTTCTCAAGCCGGGGGGGCATATTATTCTCTCCACACCCAATGTGGTAAGCCATCGCGGCGTGTGGAAAACCTTGAACAGACATGCCCCCTATTCCTTTGGTATTTTCGTACCTACAGGTGGTGTATATGGTCGCCACAACCGAGAGTACGCTCCTCACGAGGTAGAGCGATTGGCACAAGCCACCGGGTTCGAGACCCAGTCTTTGAAAACTCTGGACGTTTATGACGAAGAGATCGATCCGGGCGTCGCTGGGCTTCTATCCGAACGCGATGACGATCTGTCTTTGCGAGGGGAGACGATATTTTACGTTGGTCGCAAGACCAGCACACCCACAGGTGTGCCGCCAGGGTTCTATCATGGTGATCCAGAACGGATGACAGGGATGCTAGGCATCCTCGAACACGAGGCTCAAACAGGCCTTGTCCGTCTGCAAGTGACCAATCAAAGCCCCGTATGGTGGCCATTTTCAGGAGAGTATGCGACGTGTCTGCTCGCGGAATGGATCGATGGCGAGAATGTCTTGCGCCATACAAATTTCTTTCTGCCCCTGCGGGATGCCTTGGCTCCGGATGATACGCAGTTGCTCAGTTTGCGTCTGGATGCTGAGGCGGATGTCCTCACAGCTCCAGGAACGCTCCGGCTGGAACTGTTTCAGAAGGATGTAGGCTGTTTTTCAGGAACGGGGCGCGCCAAAAGCATCTCCATTTCATGCTCTGAAGACGCGTTCATCAGGCTCGTGCGGAAAGATCGAGGAAGGCATTCGAGCAATGCCTAACACCCGCCCCATTATCCATTGGGTTTCGCCTTTGCCGCCGGCAGAGACCGATATTGCCCACTATACCCGGCGCATCCTTCCCGCCCTCTCCGAGCGAGCGGAGCTCACCCTTTGGACAGATTCCACCACATGGGACAAGGAGCTGGAACGGTTCTGTTCGGTCAGGTCTTTGGACCCGCTCCAAATTCTACCCAAGGATATGAAAGCCTCCGAGCATTGCAGCAATCGGCCGGGAACACTCTTCATAAACATGGGCAATGCCTGGATGTTTCATGCAGGATTGCTCATGTTGGCCCGGCGCATGCCGTCTGTCATTGTGATGCACGATATTTCTGTACAGGAAATGCTTCTCGATGCCATCAAGAACAGGATTCTAAGCAAAGCGGAATATCTGTCGGCCATGCATCGCTGGTATGGACAGAAGGGTAGAACCGCCGCAACGCGCGCGCTTGATGGAAGGATGTCGGCAGCACAGCTGGGTCAGGATTTCCCGGGGTTTGAACTGGCAATGGAACAAGCCATTGCGGTGCTCACCCATACGCCTGCGGCCTCCAAAGCCGTCGCGAACCGTGGCTCTGTGCCGGCCTTTCAACTGAATCTGCCCTTCCAGGCAAACAAGTCGGGTCCGAAGCGTCAGGCAATGACAGGGCCACTTCGCCTTGTTCAGTTCGGTCATATCGGTCCCAATAGACGTCTGGAAGAGATTCTGGACGCTCTCGCGGCAATGGGCCCTGATTTCGATTTCGTCTTTGATGTTGTCGGCAGGGTCTGGAAGCCTGATCTTATCAAAAGGAAATGCGATGCCCTTGGCATGGCAGCGAAGGTCCGCCTGCACGGATATGTTTCCGAGCAGCACCTCGACGCCCTGATTGCCCAGGCTCATCTTGTCTTCAATTTACGGCACCCGACCATGGGGGAAGCTTCCGGGAGTCAATTGCGCATCTGGAATGCAGCGGCCGCTTCGGTGGTGACTGATCAAGGATGGTACGCCGAACTCCCCAGAGACACAGTCTTTCATGTTCCCCTTGACGACGAAATTCTCGCGCTGCGAGACCTTATGGAGCGCATCGACAAAGACCGAAGCTTGGGGCAATCGATCGGGCAAGCCGGCCATCGACATCTCATTGCGCATCACAACCCGGAACAATACGCGGACGGTATCGTTGAAGTCGCTAACAGCTCTGAACGAGATGCCCGTGACACACTCTTCGCCAATTCTGCGAAACGGTTTCTTTCTCAATCCCCAGACATAGCGCACCTGAAACGCGCCCGGTTGGCTCAACTTTTCTGACAGCTGAAGCCAATAATGACCCGGTGGCTTTATGAAGCGACTGCCAAGGCATCCTCTTGGAGACGGTGATCAGATGTGTCGGAACGCGCAGTCAGAATGAGCAATCCAGCCACCTGCGCGTGGGAATGCTCAGGGCCGGTGTCGTTAATTCCTGCCTTTACTGGTTCCCGGACGGCAGTTCAGCCTTCAAGGCGTTGGCATAGGCATTTCGCGCCGTCTGTGCGATTGATTGTTGTTGCTGCAGCCGGGAAATCTCCTGATCCACCACACGCAAGTTGGTCAGTTGCGCCTTGGCATTTTCCGAGAGGTCCTCGGGTGCGTATTCTTTCCCGTCGATGGTGATAGTTTGTCCGTCGGCCATTAGAGATCTCCTTGTCTGTGCCTGCGATTAGCTGAGCCGTAACAGCAGATTTTTCGGAACAAAAGTCTCTTGATGATGCCCTAAAGAAAAACCCCCGACCGAGGTCGGGGGTCTTGGTGTTTTGCGTCACCTATCGAAAGATAGGCACCTCTTTCAGAGAGACTGCTTGTAAGCGTTAGCTGGGCAACACGTCGATTTTCATCTTGACGGTGTGAAGTTCCAAGGCAGCAGGTCGTCGATGCGGTTCTGGGGGTGGCCGGCGGCGATGGCCTCGAGGGTGGCCTTGAGATAAG
>Ga0307981_1003447_pt1 | contig 11854 bp, 8 predicted proteins | sample OrgLakmetagen987_FD_201849 | JGI IMG/M metagenome (GOLD analysis project Ga0307981, IMG submission 201849) | Saline water microbial communities from Organic Lake, Antarctica - #987 | ecosystem: Environmental > Aquatic > Non-marine Saline and Alkaline > Saline | place: Antarctica: Organic Lake... | reverse complement strand
GGCACTGAAATGGGAGAGTCTACCGTAGAGGACAATCGTGCTGCTTTGGCAGTGTCGCCTGGTCGATTTCGTTTCATTGTGTATGATACAGTGATACAGTACGCCGTACAGCACAATACTAGCTACTAGTACAGCACAATACTAGCTACTAGTACGGGAACGGAGCACTACTCTCTTCGCGTCCTTGCTTCTATTCGAACTCTACTCCAGTAGAAGTGACTCTTGGTGCTGTGGCAAGCGGCAAGCGGCAAAAAGCTTTTCGTCGCCATGCATGGTGAATAATAATGGCAGAAAAAATGAGAAATAGGTATGTAAAAAAGAGAAACGAATAAAGGAGCTTGGAGTTTGGCGTTTGACTCTACAAAGATTTATTTTTTGACATAGAAAAAGGAAGAGGAGGAAAGAGGAAAGAGGAGAGCGAGGAGAGACGAGAGATCACAAACTTCCAGAGACGGCACTGCGACGACCCTGCCCTGGACCATGAGCACGAGCGTCTGCATGTGTATCATGAACCTCCACAAGTAGTAGCAGCAGTAGCAGCAGTAGCAGCAGTAGAAGTGAAAAGAATAATGTCAGTGGTACGGCAACGCGAACGCCGCGCCACGGCCGGCAAACGCATGACATCCCTCGTGGGCATGGCTCTGGAAAAAGACCAAGCATTTTGGGGACACGACACGTGGGAAGAACAAGACAGCGGCAACGATTCCTTTCGCGAGTCCGACGAAGATTCCAATTTGGGCCGCGACGAGTTTGATTCCGATTTCGACATGTCCGAATCCGATCACGAAGTGGAGGATCAGGCTGCCGGAGATAAGGAGGAACGAGACTTGCTGCGAGACGAGCGAAAGAAGCGAGCGCTAGCTAAACCGCAGATTGATGTCGCAAAGTCGGGACGAGCCTTAATGGGCAAGAAGAAAGGCAAGCCTTCCACGAAACGAGTCGTTGGAGCTGGCATGAATGCTGGACTCGTCTTGAATGTGCCTGGCGTTGGTGGGGCACAACAACAACAATTGGCAGCAGCACCCAGCCAGCTAGTAGCATCCAAAGCTCTCAAGACGGATTCTTCGCGAAACAGGACTCTCGCTACTACACGTCCCCGACGAGCTTCGGGACTTTCCATTTACAGCTCTCGCTTTCGAGCGGCTCGGAGTGACGCCCGCGGCGTTGTTGGTGGCGGTGGCGCCTCTTTGGCGGACGACTCTACCAAGCGCAAGTCGGCTTTGGCGAATGGCAGCGGTGGTGGTGGTGGCACAAAAACCAAAAAGAAGCGCCAGCGATACAGTCAGGAAGAACTCTTGTTGGAAGCCGTCCAAGATACGGAACCCTCGAATGATCGCTGGCTGCTGGCACGCAAGCGCAATCAAGATTTATCCGACAAGGATAAGGAGACACCGGGCCGAGAGATTCGCGGCAAGATCATTGAACGCTATTCATCGCGACGAGGCTATCTCAATACCTTGACGTTTCCCGAAATGGATCACGTTCCTGCCATATTGGCGCGGCAAGAAAAGCCGCGCCAGGCGACGCGGACCATTTGCGTGGTGACTGGCAATCGGGCCCGCTACCGCGATCCACGGACGGGACGTGGCTATTTCGATGCGGCCGCCTTTCGAGAACTGCGACGACGACACGAAGCAAAGGAGCCATTGGATCAGCGGAAGAAAAGTAGTAGCAGTACTGCCACCGTTGCTGCTGCTTCGGGTTCTTCCAAGCAGCCAGGAAAGACAGCCGAGGCAACATCGGAGACAAATGGCTCAGCGAAGGCATCACCAGGGACGGAGGCAGCGAAAGCTTCGACTGACGCTACTCCCAACGTGAATGGATCAGCGGCCGAGTCGCACTCACAGGCAGCTACTGCTGTAGTGCCTTATGAGGTCGCGTCCGTGCCTTGTGCAAAGCCAGCGCCAGCAGCAATTACTAGTGGAACCGACAAAGTCGGATTCCCCGTGCCCGCTCCAAAGCTACCGCCGCCGCTCAAAGATACACCCATTGATGCTTCCATAGCGGCAGAAGCTCCTCCATTGCAGAACCCACCTCCCGAACGGAATGATTCCGTGGCAAGTGTTGGAAACACTTCAACGGCCTCGAGTAACTCTCAAAGACTGCCACCCCGTCGACGCAATCCCAGTGCCAAGGTATTGGAGAGTATGAGCGTTGGAACATCAGTAGAAAGGGTTCCAAGTACATTGTCAGCCGAGGTTCCGACCAACTCTGCCGCGACGGCGACCGCAGTCTCTCCTCCCAACGGCACGCACGAAGGAACTCTGTCTGATCCACCGGGCAATGGTGTCACTGTCGACGCGACAACGAAACAAGAGTCCAAGGAGGATATGCTAGCAATTTTCAACGACAACAATACCAACGGCAACAACAACAACACCAAGCTACCCAAAGCACCCACATTCTAGATTTAATCATAAAGTTTTCATTTACGCTACTGCATTTTCAATGTCTTGCTCCACGACAGTATACCACTTTCCTTTGGACGCGTACACTTCACCTTGTGCAATGCTCTTTTCTGTGCCCGCCTTTCCACCCGCCGAGGCTCCTTCCGGCAAGGCAATGGCCGTAACGGACGCGTATCCGTTTGGAAAAGTCGAATGCGACAGCGAGTTGAAGGATATTTTTGCCTTGGTGACAAGATCGAGATCCAAAACTAGTTCTTCCAGAGCACTGATAACCTCGTTGACTTGCAGATCGTCTCCTCCCGCCACGTTAATGACCAGGTGGTCTGCTTTCATGGCCGATCCCGCTCCCTTGAGAGCATCCCGGACAGCATCCATGGGCGCCAATACGACGAGGGTGTCCAGTGATTCACCCGGATCCTTGTACATTTCCTTCCCCTCACCGGTGCACACGACGGTCGCTTGCATGGTCTTGAGCTGTTCCAGAAGGCGTATTTCCTCGAGCAGCGTGACGCCCGTATAGCGCAGCAGGTCCTTCATTCGGGGTGAGGCGGAACCCGGCTTGTGCTTGACGTCTCCCTGCATCTTAATAACGGATTCTTGAGTCAAGCGGACTCCGCCTCGACCCACATCAAACTCCACGTCGAGCTCTTCGGACTTGATGACGGCTCCGAGAGGCCAATTGCAATCACCGGCAGCGGTGTTGCGAGCAGCGACTCTGGAAATGGCAGCTTGAAAAGCGTTGGTCGTCAGGGACGGCGCCAAGCAAGCAATTAGCAGAATGATCGTGTTGGTTCGCGTCATGTAGGTATCGGCTTTGTTAGTTGGCTGCGTGCGACTCTTTGGGGACTCTTTTTTGTTTGTGTGTGTGTGTGTGTATGTGTATAGATAGATGTGTCATGGTCGCCACTCGCCATCCAGCGAGAGCTAGAGCGAGAGAGGTTGAACCGTTCGTTTTTGATGGATCGGATCACGTCTTCCATCTTGCGTCGAGTCCTGACGGGACGCACCTGCTTCTTCTTCTGTTGAAGGACGGTCGGTAAAGCGGTGTTGAAGCACTTACGTGGCGATACTCCGTGCGTCACAGTGAGAATTCTTTGCCGGATTTCTCGCCTACTTTGCTGGGCATCTGCCAACCTGCCAACCGATCGGCAACTTTTTGATTCATTCTGCATCTGCAGTTCGTTCTTCACTTTCTTCGCCTGCGCAGTCTCTCCCAGTCGCCGTTCGTTACCGATCATTTTCAATCCGATGGTCCAGAAGAATCGAACGATGCGCATCACTCAAAGCTCTCTTTTGATTGCGGCTCTTGCCGCGCTCACCCCGTCGTCCACGAGCGCGCTCGTGCCGTCCTTGTCGAACGCACGACGCACCTTGACTAAGAAATCAACAGCGTTTGCCCCCCATATCCACCAGGCCGTTGCCATTCCCCTCGACACGGCACAGGACAACTATGGTAGTAGTAGTAGTAGTAGTCTGGCAGATGCCGACGCTTGGGTTGCCGACCTTGACTACGATGGATTTGGCAAAGAAGTGGCTGCTTTGGGCAAGAAACTCATCAAAGAGGGCGGCCAAGACGATGTCGATCACTTGAACAAGCTCGTGTCTTGGCGCAATGCTGCCGCGGTAAGTCGAGTCAAGTTTACAGCAGTCGACAGTATCACGAGCCAAGCGACTGATTGGGCACTGTGGGAGGCGAAACAAGCGCGATTGCGGCGCAATCCTGATAGAAATACCGTACATATTCTCACGTTCTTTTTTCATCTTCTTTCGAACCATGTCACTATACTACAGGCCATTGGCATCGCCACCATGTGGATGTCCCCGAATCCAGTCTCCATTGTCGCGCTGAGCACCTGGACGTATGCGTCGTGGGCGATGATTGCTCATCATACTTGTCACGGCGGATACAACCGCGTCGATGCCGGCAACTTTAACAGCCGGGGCTTTGCCATTGGATCCGTCTTTCAGCGCGGAAAGGATTGGTTGGATTGGATGATGCCAGAAGCGTGGAACGTGGAGCACAACAGGCTTCACCACTACCGTTTGAACGAAGCTGGTGACCCGGATCTCGTCGAACGCAACATGCAGTGGGTTCGCGGCGCGGACGATATGCCCATGATTACCCGTTACGGAATCGTCGCTTTCTTCATGGTTGCTTGGAAGTGGGCGTATTACGCACCCAACACTTACAAGGAGCTCAAATTGGCTGAAATGGCCAAAGAAGGCAAACCCCTTCCTCAAGGCTTTAATACGCAGCAGTCGGTTTCGATCGGATCCTTCCTTGTGCCGCGTGACGAGTCGGAGAGGGCACTCCCTGGAGTTGTCAAACCCATGGATTTCTACAGCAAGGTTCTTGCTCCCTTCTTTTTGACTCGCTTTGTCCTCCTACCGGCTCCTCTCTTGGCCATTCCAGGCGTTGGCCCAGCTCTCTTTGGTCACGCCATTGTCAACTTGATTGCGGCTGAGATCTTGACAAATGCTCATGCTTTCGCCACCATTGTTACCAACCACTGTGGCGACGACATGTACACCTTTGACGATGCCGTCAAGCCCAAGAGCTCTGCCTTTTATGTTCGTCAGATTGTCGGATCTGCCAACTACGCCACGGGCGATGATGTTACCGACTTTAGCCACGGATGGCTCAACTATCAAATAGAGCATCACGTTTGGCCCGACCTTTCGATGCTTGCCTACCAAAAGGGCGCGCCCGAGCTCAAGAACATTTGCGCAAAGTATGGTGTCCCGTACGTGCAGGAGAATGTCTTTGAGCGTCTTCGTAAGACGGTCGATATCATGGTTGGAAAGACGACGATGCGTCCGTTTCCCACTCAATACGAGCCCTCCAAGGACAAGATGGTGCACGAATTGAAATGGAAGTCTACCGAGGGTGCTATTGATGGCGAAGGAGTGTAAAGATTGTACATATTGCTGGACCCACTCATCAGTCTATTTGCCTGATGATTTAAAATGACTGTGTTGGCTTGTTGTGTTGCTTGATTTCTGATTTGTTTGCGCTAAACGTTGTAATAAGCTGGTTTTTACGCGGACTGAGTTGGCTTACGATTTCCTTTCTTAGTACCCATCAGTAGACAAGTACCTACCGTGTACGAGTAGAGTGGACCGTAGACTCTGGCCAAGCAAGCGGCCAATTCTAACCACGGCAATAGTACCTATAGCGGAGACTCGAATATCAGGTCAGGCTAAAGCCTCTAATTCCAGACGCCCGCCCAGCTCTCATCCGGGGAGCGGACGGACGAAGCGACAACTGGCCGAACATATTATTTTCGCGACCAAACCAGAAAACGAAGGAAAAGGAAGAAGCAAATAACAAATAGATCGGCGACCATGATGATCCTCACGGTAGCCCGCGCAGCAGCGGCAGCTGTCACTGCCACTCTTGCGCTTTCATCGGGTCGGAATATGGTTCAAACATTCCAGGTTTCCCGAGAACACCAGCGATCTAGAGAACGCAGCCTTAGCTCTTCGATACCGGCACCACCAATCCATCGGTTTTCGTTGGATTCTCAGGCGACGACGGCCAGTGTCGTCAAGCAGATCGAGCAGATGAACCGAAAAGAGTTAGTTGAAGTCTTCCTTTCTTGTGAGGCTCCTACAGATTTATCTGAAATCCAAGGCGAATGGAACGGAGTGCTTCTAGACAATAATGGATTCGTCATGGTAGGTTCAACCCAAACGAGGACTCTTTCAATCAATCAACACTTTCACCAGCATGGACACTCACAACCGCACCTTTCCAGACTCGTGTTACCAGTATAATTACCAATGTACTGTTCGGGAAAGGCCGTCGGTGGAACGGCAAGGCATTTTCGGGGGACGGTGACGGAGTAAACCGCTTCCATGCCAAGAGTGAACAAGCAACTACCGAGACAGAGCATCCCTTTGACTATGCTTTGGAGCCTACTCGATTCGTAGGAGCATCCGGAGAGTCTGTACTACTCAGCTACAACGCATATCAGCCGCCACTGTCCCTCTGGTGTAGCATGAAGGACGAGGTTCGAATACTGCTGCCCTTGTTAAACCACGCAGCAGTTGACGGTCAAGTGCTTTTAGGAATGGGTTCCATGACATGGTCTGGTGGTTGGCTCAATGCCTCTCCCTTTTGTCTATGGCGAGATGTAGACGACTCGTCGGTACTGTAGTATAGTATCCATGCTCAATAGATATAAACTATGAAATCATGTTCTTTCTCTCGTTTCCACATTCTCGGTCGTCGACTAGCTAACCTCCGGACGCCTCGATCGATGACGTCATCGTCTGTCCCCTTGTCCAACGCGTTCCAAGCCAACCAACACCAACGCCCTTTTCCGTTTCAATTTTCAAAGAACAAAAAGCATTTGCCGCATTCGCAACTAGCATCGACCATTACGTCCACCAGCTCTTCCACCATGCAAGTATCCGATAATGCCCTCAAGGCTGCCAAGAAGTCTCTCAAGAAGCAGGAGTCTGGCCAGATGAAGCTGAAGGATCTAGCTAAAACAATCGCAGGGAAACTCGGCGACGAAAGCGTCTCCTCCAAGAAAGTCAAACAATGGATCGAAGAGAGTAGCAAATTTTCTGTCGACGGCAAAGTGGTGTCGTTGAAGCGTCAGCGCTCCAAATCTCCCAAGGATCCCAAGGAAGAGCTTACAAAGGCATCCAAGAAGGCGAAAATTAGTGACAATGAAGAGGATACCGGCGCCAGTGCCGCTGTTCCTAAGGAAGTCAAGGGTCCTGCCAAATGGCGAGAATCCAACAAAATTGTTGTTATGCACACCACTGACGACGAAGAGGGACAGGCAATGACCAAGAAGCTCTGTGAAATGGAACAGTATTTCCCGTTTACTTCTTTTGAAGCACCCGGCTGTAAGGAAGGCCTCTCTGCAGCTTTGGTCAAGCAGTGCACAACAGGCAATGGCTTTGCCCACCCGTCGCCCATTCAGGCTCAGTCCTGGCCCATTTTGACGCAGACTGTCGAAGGAAGAAAACGTGATATTGTTGGCATTGCGGAGACTGGGAGTGGTAAAACCCTTGCCTTTGCCTTGCCCGCCTTATCGGCCATGTCAGCGGCCGATAGTCGCAAGCGTCGTTTGCCTCGCATGCTTGTCTTGAGTCCTACTCGAGAACTTGCCATGCAGTCGGACGATGTCTTGAAGGAGTTTGGCGCCGTTGTCAATCTCAAATCGCTTGTTGTCTACGGTGGAGTACCAAAGTACACCCAAACGTCCGAGCTCAAAAAGGGCGACGTGGACTGTATTGTGGCGACGCCCGGTCGTATCAAGGATCTCATTCAAGAGGGCACCTGCGACTTGAGTGACGTTGCTTTTCTAGTTCTTGATGAAGCTGATCGGATGTTGGACATGGGTTTCGAAGAGGATGTGCGTTTTATCATTAGCCAGTGCAAGCCCAAAGAAAAGGGGCGTCAGACTGCCATGTTTTCGGCCACTTGGCCCGCGAGTATTCAACAGATTGCGTTGGAATACATGGTGGAGCCAGTCCGTGTCTATGTTGGGTTCGAGCCTATTGTTGATTCCAACGGAATAAAGTCGGTGGACGATGCGCTCGCGGCCAACAAGCGGGTTACGCAGACAATCGAAGTGATTGAAGATCGTCAACGCGAAGGTCGCCTCCGTGAGATTCTAAACAAGGTGCACTCGAAGCGCAACAATCGCATTTTGGTTTTTGCCTTGTACAAAAAAGAGGCGGAGCGTATCGAGTATCAACTGAAACGAGACGGTTGGGATTGCTGCTCGATTCACGGTAACAAGAACCAAGTGGCTCGAACGACTGCTTTGGCCTCGTTCAAGGACGGAAGCTGTCCATTAATGGTAGCGACAGACGTGGCCGCCCGTGGTTTGGATATTCCCAATGTGGAGCACGTCATTAACTTTACGTTTCCTCTGACCATCGAAGACTACATACACCGTATCGGTAAGCCACCCGTGTGATGCCGATGCAATGCCAATGAATGTACCTCATGACCCTAACATGCCTTTTTCTTGTCGCTAACCTGCTTAATCAGGTCGTACTGGTCGCGCTGGAAAGACTGGTTCAAGTCACACCTTTTTCCAGCCTGGAGACAAGTCTCACGCAGGTGAGTTGCAGCTAGTCATGAGACAGGCAGGTCAAGAAGTCCCCGAGGACTTGATGCAGTTCGGGAGCACTATCAAGAAGAAGGAGCACAAGCTGTACGGCAACTTTGGACCGAAAACTGGAGAACCCATGAAAAAGGCCACTAAGATTCGGTTTGACTAACTGGGGTGCTCTGAAAGGACCAGACAGTCAATGATTTCAGATGAAGAGTAATACTATACAACATGCGTGCAACTTTCATACCTCGTCTGTTAGTCCGACTACCGGTAGGTCCCAGCAGTAGCAGTGTCTACGGTCTACGGTACTACTGTAGTTTTAGCAAGAGATTGTGTCACGCTCCACTAGTGACCCACCGGAAAACTCTTCCAAACTTTTTCTTTTGAGCAACAACGACAATGATGAAATAGAACGAGTGACGAGAGAGCGAGAGAGGCACACACACACACACACACACATCCAGCATGAATGCACACAGCCATGACGTCGAGGACGCAACCGTTCGTCTAGTTCGTTCTATTACGGGTCACGCTGACGCCGATTCCATCGCACTGGCGACTAAAATCGCAGCAAGCACCATGGGCGCTGCCAGTGCCAGTGCCAGCGACACGGGCGATCTGTCGTCGGCCTGGCGCAAGATGGAACGCAATTCGGCGGACGACCGCTGTAAATGCGAGGTGGAGGCTCTCTATAACGACATTTCGCAGCTGTACATTGCAAATGGCGACGTAGGGACGCTGCCAGAGGATATCGTTCGCGTCATGGTCAAACTCATGGGCAACCAACGCACGCAGAATGCCAAGCCAAAGCCAAATAGTACCCGCAAAGCTCCAGGAACGCAGTCTCGCCGTTACCATGCTCATCCATCTGCGTCCGACCCTGAAAATAGCGTGCTCCGACAAGAATTCCTTACTTCCTTGGCGGTAGAAGAAGGCGAGCTACTTCGTGAGATCATTTATGCACTACAGGGAATCGACGGGGAACGCATACGATTCTGCTGGCCTCCCAACGACAACGACAATACTGCGGCTCCCCTCAAAAAGGAACTTATCAAAGTCTACCAAGGCGCTCGCGTGCGATCCAGCGCCTTGGGAGAGCTCCAGCTACCGCCTGATATGACCAGCGCTTCCAGATTGGGGAGCGGAGCAGTCGATGCGATTCGCATATGTGCCGAAGCTGGATGGCTGTATCGGCGGGTGCAGACCTATGTGCAAACGCAACACCGCGGTTCCGTGTGTCGGGCACTGGCCAGTGCCCTCTTTCGAGAATTACAGTCGTATCGAGAATTCTTGGCGCACTTGGAAGCGTCCATTCCTTTCAGTCTCCGACAGATTCTGGCCGAGACGAGAATGCCCACTACTCGACTCAAGAGTTTGGCAGTCCTTACAGATGGACTTGCAACGCTGACGGGTGGACCCTTGCTCACGGCATTGCACTTGCATGCTCTGCACGGGGATACTCGACACGCGAGTCTGGTGCGCTCACTGTTGGCGTCCGCATCCCGCCCTTGGTTTGACATGTTGTGGACGTGGACGACACAGGGCGTGCTTTCGGATCCTACCCACGAATTCTTTGTAGTGGACAGTCAAGACGTGCACGATTTGCTTTTATGGCACGAGCGTTACCGCATTGAGCGCAGCAATATTCCGAAAGGCATACTGGACCAAGATTTGATCGAACCAGCCTTTAATGTTGGCAAGGGCATTAATTTCATTCGGAAATGCCTGCTCGATGGCGAATGGGCCATGGAATTCGAGTCTAGCGAAGATATGCACAATGTGCAAGATCGAGTCGCGTTGGGATATTGTTTTCCATCAGAGCCGTCGTCCGATACTACTTCGTCCTTTCGATCCACGTTAGAAAAGGCGGCAACTCTGGTTCATTCGCACATTCTTTTTTCTCTCAAGGAGGACCATTCTCTACTTTTGCACTTGTTTGCATTGAAGCAGTTCCTTTTGCTCGGTCAAGGTGACTTTTTCTCGGCACTAATGGATGGTATTCATGCCGATTTTGGAGAGCGCACGGGTGTTGTTGGCATCTATCGGCACAGTCTTGCTATTATTGTCGAGTCGGCTTTGCGAAGCACCAACGCCAGTGACTTTCCACCGCATATCCTCAAGAGGGTGCAGGTTGAACTACTATTGGATGCTGATGATGATACCTGGTTTATGTTTGGTCCGACGTCAAAGGAGAAGGAAGAAGTTGACGAAAGGACGGTTTGGGATATCTTTGCGTTGGAGTACACTGTTCCAGACCCGCTGAGCGCTGTCGTCCATCCAGCGGCAATGAAGAACTACAACCTCATGTTTCGGTTCCTTTTCAGCCTGAAGAAGGTCGAGTTCATGCTAAACTACACATGGCGACAAAGCGCTGTCCTGACGCACGGATTGCACACGTCGGCTCAATACAATGGTATCAATGTGTCGACAAGCTCAGCCTACGCGCAGTCGACTGTTCTTTTACGAAAGATCTCCATGACAAGACAGTCCATGATGCATTTCGTCACCAAGCTGAAGAGCTACTTGATGTTTGAGGTACTGGAAGGTGGTTGGACAGACCTTGCGCGGAGTATCGAAGACGCCACAACTCTTGACGAAGTCGTGCAGGCACACGATCGGTATTTAAATGGGATCTGCAGAAAGAGCCTTTTACAGCCGAGCAAGGTCTTTGGCGACAAGATTGACCTGGGGCAACAACTCAGTGTGCTACTTCGTCTATCGAACGAATTCAGTTCATACCAAGAAAAGCTGTTTGGTGACGCTCAGGAAGCAGCCGACCGAGCTTCTGCCAAGAGACAAGAGGCAGAAGAGCGGCTGAAAGAAGGAGGTTGGGGTTTTAAAACGGAACAAGAGGTGTCAGAAGAGGAGTCTTTCTTTGGGCTTGCTGATGTATCGAAGCTGCACGAAGTTGATCGGCTCGCTGAAGCATTCAATCAGCAAGTACTGACCCTACTACGCGTTCTGGACTCCAAGGTGAATGGTGGCCCGGCAACCGCGATTGATACACCTCCCGCCACGCCAATCCCGGTCCATTTGATGCACAGGCAAGGTGAAGGCATAGGCAGTACAGACGATCAGGATGATCTCGATTCTCTTCGCTTCCTCACATTGCAGCTTGATCACAACGATTTCTATGGTGTGCACATGGACACGTAGTTTAAAAAACATTAACACCAGCTAAACCTTATAGCTTACTGCTTCGTCAATCCCATATCCGAGGCTAAATCCGTACTGATTCCTTCGTCGCTCATTCCGTCAGTTTCGTCAAGATCGGCCCTCGACAGCCTTCGGGGACGTTTCGGAGGAGAGGCCTGTCCCGAGTGCTTGGAGTCCAGGGATTGGTAGAAAGAAGTCAAGAGG
>Ga0307981_1003444_pt1 | contig 11857 bp, 9 predicted proteins | sample OrgLakmetagen987_FD_201849 | JGI IMG/M metagenome (GOLD analysis project Ga0307981, IMG submission 201849) | Saline water microbial communities from Organic Lake, Antarctica - #987 | ecosystem: Environmental > Aquatic > Non-marine Saline and Alkaline > Saline | place: Antarctica: Organic Lake... | reverse complement strand
TGGTCTGGAGTTGTCGGAGCAGAGCATCTGTGGTTGGCACCGCGGATTGGACCGGCGGATACGTTTCCTGTAATCGCCTTAGAGTTTTGTAATACTTTTCTGATCGATACTTATTCGAAGTCGAAAGCAGGCGGAACGGGGGAGACTGGTGATTGGGAGCGATTTGCCGAGTTTAAGTCTAGGTATTTGACGGCGAGCTTTCTACTGGCGGGTGGTTTGAACGCGGAAAACGTGCTTGAGGCGATTGCGGTGAGTGGCACAGAGGTCGTTGATGTGAGCAGTGGTGTCGAAATAAGTCCTGGGGTGAAGGATGCAACCAAACTGAAAGAATTGTTTGAGCGTTTAAATTCCTGATCTTTTCAGATCACAAGCTCAGACGGGTTTTTGTGACTGGATTGGAACAAGTCGTAAGTAATCACATCTACAACCCGATAGCTAGACTTAACACATATTTTTGTATGCCTTTAAATTCTATTTTACGCCCCAATTTGCAGGCCCCAATTTTGAGGTTTTTGACTGTGTTGCCCGCATTGTTTTTGGTGGCTTGTTCAGATACTGTGGATAGACGTGGTGAAAGTCCCGCTGTAGCGGTTGAAGTAGCTGAAGTCAGCCAAGGACCGATTAGTTTGATGCGGACTTTTAGTGGGCAGTTAGAGGCTAATTCTTCATTTACAGTATCACCAAAAGTAGCTGCGCGGGTTAGGACAATTAAGGTGGATATTGGTGATGTAGTTGTGCCGGGGCAGCTTCTTGCGGAGTTGGACTCGGCGGAGTTTGAGTTGGCGGTTCTCGAGGCTTCGGCTGAAGTCTCAGTGGCGAAGGCAAATCTCGCGCAAGCCAAGCAAAGCTTGGAGATCGCCCGGAAAACCACAACGAGAGCTGAGACTTTATTTAAACGAGGGGTGAGTTCTGAGGCAGAGTTGGACGCATCGAATAACGCTCTATTAGCGATAGAGTCGGATGTTGCTGTTTACAAAGCACAGCTGGATCGTTCTGAAGCGTCATTGGACTCCGCAGAAATACAGCTTGCTTATACCGATGTGCGAGCCGAGTGGGAAGGGGAGCGTTCGGAACGGTTAGTTTCAGCTCGCTATATCGATGAAGGTCAAATGGTAACGATGAGTAATGCGCTTTTGGAAATTGTGGATGTAAAGGTGCTTTCGGGTGTGTTTTTCGTGACAGAGAAAGACTATGCACGACTGCAACTGATGCAAAAAGTGGAGCTGACCACCGACGCATATCCTGGCCAGGTTTTTGAGGCGACAATCGCTCGGATCGCACCGGTTTTTCAAGCTTCTTCAAGGCAAGCTCGGATTGAACTGCATGTGCCAAATACCGATGCTTTGTTAAAGCCTGGTATGTTTGTTCAAGCTAGGGTGGAAGTTGCCAGCGAGGCAAATGCTTTTATCGTGCCTGAATCAGCAGTGGTGAGGCGTTCTGATCAGATAGGTATATTTTTAGTGGATACAGGTGAAAATGAAAATATTAGGGCAAGTTGGAGGCCTGTTCAGACAGGAATACGTGAAGGCGGACGTGTTCAAGTGATCGGCGCTAACTTATCGGGACGTGTAATCACGCTTGGGCAGCAACAGGTCGAGGACGGTGCGAGGGTCAAAATCGTAAAGACGGACCGATAATACCCGTATTTTCTCAGTAACCTATGAATCTACCAAGAATCAGTGTAAACCGGCCCGTTTTTACGAGTATGGTGACGCTTATTGTGCTTGTGCTGGGCATGGTCTCTTTAAGTCGATTAAAAATTGATTTGCTGCCGAGTATTGAGCTGCCGACTGCTTCTGTGCGGACGAGTTATGATGGGGCAAGTCCTGAAGTGATGGAGAGTTTGATCACGCAGATTGTTGAAGAGATCGTAGCCACGGTTCCGGGTGTGCAGGAGATCACTTCGCGATCAGAAGAAGGTTCAAGCAATGTCGAAGTCACCTTTGAATGGGGAACCGATCTAGATGCGGCTGCGATCGATTTGCGTGCTAAAATTGAAGACGAGATCAGCGAGCTTCCGGATGATGTGGTGCGGCCGCGAATCAGCAAATTTAGCATCGATAGCTTTCCAGTTGTTTTGCTCGGCATTTCCAGCCCACTGGATCCGGTTGAGCTGACTCAGTTAATCGAAGATCGAATACGCCATAGATTTACACAAATCCCGGGCATTGCGCAGGCCGACTTCTGGGGCGGCTTTAATCGAGAGATACGCGTAGAGTTGGATCCGGATAAGCTAAGTGTGCTAGGACTTACCACGGACGAGATCATACGTGCTCTAAGGGATTCTAATTTAGACCTTCCTGCTGGCCAGATTGAGGAAGGGCGCTATGAAGTAACTTTACGCGCATCTGCACAATACGGGAGCCTTCAGGAGCTTGAAGACACGGTGATATCAATGCGCGATGGAGCACCCGTGCGAATCGGAGATCTCGCAACCGTAAAGGATACATATGAAAAGGAAACGCGGATCATTCGCATCAACGGAGAACGGGGTGTTCGTATAGCGATACGTAAACAAGCCTCGGCTAACACGGTTGAGATATCACGCGAGATCCTACGGATCATCGATGAAATAAATACAGAATACCCGCAGGTGAACGTCGTGCCGGTGATCAATCAGGGTAATTTCATTCAGCGCTCGATTAAGAATGTGGCTAATTCAGTTCTCTACGGGGGAGGTTTGGCGGTCTTAGTCTTGCTGTTTTTTCTGAGGAATCTACGCAGCACGCTAGTTATTTCGCTCTCTATACCGATATCGATTATCGCAACTTTCTCGCTGATTTACTTCACCGGGATGACGATTAATTTGATGACTCTAGGAGGCTTGGCCCTTGGTGTCGGGATGATGGTGGATAGTTCGATCGTTGTTTTGGAAAATATCTTCCGGCTTAGGGATGAAGATGGCGAAAAGCCGGTTGATGCGGCTTCCAAGGGAGCGCAGGAAGTGGCGAGTGCGATACTGGCGAGCACGATTACGACTTTGGTTATATTTCTACCGGTTGTCTTTACTCAGGGTGTCTCGAGCTTGCTCTTCAGGGAGTTGGCACTGGTCATTGCGTTCTCTCTGGTTTGCTCGTTATTGGTCTCACTCAGTATTGTGCCAATGTTGGCTTCGCGAATGCTTCGCCCCAAAGGAAGCGCTCGCGTGAATGCTTCAACTTGGGTGCTTACGCTCAAAGATCGCTCCGAAGCAATTTTTAATAGCATGTATTCGGTCTATGCCCGGATATTGAATTCCGCGCTTAATTACAGGAAGGCGGTCATTACGGTTGCGGTTGCGGTAGTGTTATTGACCGGGTTTCTTTCAAAGTGGATTGGGACTGAGTTTTTGCCTCCGAGTGATGAGGGTGAAGTTCGGATCTCGGGTGAGATGGAAGTGGGGACGCGTCTGGATTTAGTCGATTCCCGCACACGGATAATGGAGTCCATTGTCTATCCTGCGGTTCCAGAGGCAGTTTCATCGGTGGCTTCAATTCGTGGTAATGAAGGTGAAATTCGAATGTCTTTGGTAGCCGCATCCCAGCGTAGTCGCTCAAACACAGAAATAGCGGATGACCTAAGGGATCGTTTGGCTGGAGAAATTCCCGGAATGAAGGTTAGGACGCGTGCGCCGCAGGGGCAGTTCTTACTCGAACGCTTAGTCGGTGGCAGTGATGGAATTACGGTTGAAATACGTGGCTTCGATTTTGATATTTTACGCGCACTTTCGGTTGAGGTAGCGACTGCTATTGAAGGCATAGATGGTATTACAGATGTGGATCGAAGTTTAGATGAGGGCACCCCACAGCAAGCGTTTAACCTGAACAGGGGAAAACTAGCCGACCTTGGTTTAAGCCCTCGCGACGTTTCTGAGATGATTAAAACTGCGATCGCGGGCTCACTTGCTGGTAACTATCGGTCGGAGGGCAATTCGTATCGAATACTTGTGCAGTTGAAGGATGCAGAAAAGCGTTCACTAGATGAAGTATTGAATTTAACGCTACGCACGCCATCAGGCGAATTGGTCGCTTTGCGTAATTTAGTAACGACCGAGAGCAGTCGGGCACCGCAAAGAATCACTCGGAAAAATCAACAGCGTCAAGTGACCGTAACTGCAAATTATTCGGGTAGAGACTTAGGTTCGATCGCAGCAGACATCGAGACCGCCTTGGCAGAAATACCGCATCCATCGAATTACGAATTGCGCATTGCTGGAAACTTTGAAGAGCAAGCAAAGTCTTTTCGAGAGCTGCTATTTGCACTGCTGTTATCTCTTTTATTGGTTTTTATGGTGTTGGCCTGCCAGTATGAAAGCTTTCGCGACCCGATAGTGGTGATGCTTTCGGTGCCGATGGCAGGAATCGGCGTGGTCGTCACATTAATTATGACGAATACAACGATGAATCTTCAGTCTGGAATCGGGTGTATCATGCTAGGCGGGATTGTCGTCAATAATGCGATTCTGCTGGTAGACCAAGCCAGTCGCTTAACTGCGGGTGGGTATTCATTGATCGACGCAGTGAATGAAGCCGGACGTCGTCGCTTCAGGCCGATTCTGATGACAACCTTGACCACGATTCTTGGTTTGCTGCCGCTAGCACTTGGAATCGGGGAGGGCGCGGATGCGCAAGCACCTCTGGCTCGCGCAGTTGTTGGCGGTTTGATCGGTTCGACCTTCATTACTTTGATTCTGATTCCAATCGTCTACACGCTTGTTCACAAAGAAACCAATCAGGAGGTCTCAGTATGAGCCGTCTTTACCGAAACACATCCTCATGGCTGATCGCCTACGTGGCGATCAGTATGAGTGCCTTTGCTTCCGAAGAGACGGGCGAGCAAAGAGCTGAGCTTTCAATCGAGGCAGCAGTTATGCACAGCTTGCAAAATAATCGTGGTTTACGGGTGCAACAATACGGGCCTATCATAGCGGGTGCATTTCGCGAAATAGAGCGTGGGGTATATGATCCGGAGTTGTATGCGAATGTTCGTTTCTCGGAAGAAACGGCGACCGAAACGGCGCGTTCAACGGGGCAGCAGTTTTCGGTCGAAGGCACCGATGCGGATGGTGCAATTGGTGTGCGGCAACGGTTACCTACTGGCACAGAAATCGATCTTTCTGTCCGTTCAGACCGCAGTAGTTCGAATCGTGCGCCGGAGCAGCAACAAGCGCGTTTAGGCCTGACTTTAACTCAGCAATTACTGCGGGGCATGGGTCCTGCAGTAAACTTGGCGGGTATCCGCCAAGCAAGATTTGAGGAGTCGGCTAGTGTGTATGAGTTACGCGGATACACTGAGTCTTTGGTCGCGGATGTGGAAATTGCCTACTGGGAGTATGCGGCCAGTATTGAGGCAATTCGGGTTTACGAAAGTTCTCTGAGCGTGGCTGAACAGCAGCTGGAAGCGGTGCTGGCTCGGATTGAATTTGGTGATTTACCCAAACAAGAATCGGCGGCTGCGCGGGCCGAAGTCGCGCAACGCAAACAGGATCTAATTGATGCAAAGAGTGCTCAGAAGCGGGCGCGTTATTCATTCCACCGTTTAGTATATCCGAGACTACCGGCTATGGATTCAAGTGGTCCTGTCTTGGTTTCTTTCAACGACGAAAGGTTGTATCTGGAGTTGGATACGATTAACCGGATGGAACTGGCGTTGCAGTCCCGGCCGGAGATTAAAGAAGCGGAGTCCCTATTGGCTCGCGATGCTTTGCAGACGGTCGTGACACGAAATGGACGTCTTCCCCGATTAGAGCTCTTTATTAATATTGGGAAGTCCGGATATGCAGATACCTTTCGTGGGAGCTTTCGGGATAGCGAGGGTCCTAGCTACGATGCCAGTGTTGGTTTGGAATTAACGCAGGCTTTGGGTAACCGCGCAGAGCGAGCTCGGGACCTCGTGGCGAAGAGCACTTTTGAGCAGTCACAAATCGCCCTTGAGAATTTAAAGGACAGCGTTCGATACGATGTGGTGCTTGCGGTCAATGAGCTGGAGCGATCGTATTCGCAGATTGAAGCGAGTGCGGAAACAGTGCGTTACCGTGAGCTTGCTCTGGAAGGGTTTGAAGACCGATTCGAATTAGGCGCTGCGACTACGCTGACGGTTGCCCGCGCGCAGCGAGATTTAATAGCCGCACAAATTTCACAAATTAATGCACGATTGGATTATTTAATCGCTCAAGTAGAGCTCTTGCGCTCTGAGGGTAGCCTGCTTGATCGAAGAGGTATCGTCAGTGGCGAGCTATAGTTTTTCTAGTAGCGGATCGATAACTACAGCCCCTATTTCTATATAGGCCTAAAATTTCGGTCATTTAATGATGCCTGCTGAGGGATCGCTGGGGAAATAATTCCGCTTTAGAATAGGTTTGAGCCTGAGCGAACCCCTCCCACCTGACAAGCAGGTGACCTCCCCTTAATAGGTTTGAGCCTGAGCGAACCCCTCCCACCTGACAAGCAGGTGACCTCCCCTTGTTAGGGGAGGAGCTTTTTAGCTCCCCTCCGTATTGAGGAGGGGTGGTCGGCTTGTCCGACCGGGGTGGTGTCTCTAAGCACAAACCATTTCTAAAAAGGTATAATCCTAAATTCGGCAGTTGGGAAGGCTTGCCGTCAAGACAAGGCGCAAGCCTCTTAGCTGTGGTCACCACTGCAAGTGGCTTGGAACGCAGGATTGGCGGCAAGACCTCCCAACCCTCAGTGGTCATAAAATGAGAAAAACTTCGTCGCCACTCTGGCGCGAGTTCGCTTGCGCGTAACCCATTCATAGACAATTGATTGACCCTTTTTCTCATTTTTGACTGCCGGATTTAGGATAATACCAACGCTTAACTAAACCTGGCAAAATGATGACTCCCCTAAGATGTGTTATACCAGTGATCGACATTTTCCGGTAATAACTAAACCCCGAAATAAAGTTTCGAGGCCACGCATCCTCGCTCGTAAAAGCGGGGGAATAAAAACGAGATATATGTCGCTAATACCAGTAAAAGTTACGCACTGGTATTATAGGATTGGCTTCTCGCAGAGAGTCGGTGCCATCTAGCTGCAAAACAGGTGCTCTCTTCGGGAAGCCTGTCCTACAAAGATCCACTGAAATTGGGATCACGGCAGATAAAGCTGCACGTTGGTATATGGTATTTTAATTGTCTTATCAATTTCAGAGGGAATAGTAATGGTTTAATCTATACCCCCTGATGGATAAAACGCTTTTCTTTAACAACCTGATAGAAAAACTTCGCAGTGAAATGCTGCACGCGGTTAATGCATCACGTGATGCTGCCGACTACGCCACCAATGAAGAATCCCGAGCGGAATCACAGTGGGACACGCAGGGTTTGGAAGCATCTTACTTAGCCGCAGGTCAAGCGAGTCAGGCGCGTGCCTGGGCAGAAGCTATTGAGGAACTGCAATCGGAGCGTGAAGATTTGTTGAAGCGAAATACGACGATCGCGCTGGGTGCGCTTTTTAGCTGTGATATTGACGGCAGCGAAGAGATGTTTTTCTTCGCCGGGGTTGCGGGTGGTCAGGTTATCGAAATGGATGGTGTCACGGTCACAGTGATTACTCCGCAGTCAGCTTTAGCAGCGAAATTAAGAGGATTACGAATAGGCGAGAGCTTTCGCATGCCAAATGGAGTCATCTGGCAGGTTTTGGCGATCGAATAGCTACTCAATAACCGCCGCAATGCTGCCACGTAGATTTATCGCACGCGCTAAGGTGTATTCAAATACGCGCTCATCCCCATGTTGACTGACCCAATCCAGGTGTTTTTTCGCCTCACCCGTCTGCCCTTTGTGTTTCAACAAGAGTCCAATGTAAACATGAGCTTCAGTTTCTTCAGCGGTGTTCATGACGGATGCGATCAGTTCTGAAGAATCGATTTTTTCCGTCAGATAATTGATGACGGGCGCGGGCCATTCGAATGCAGATACGTTGCGAACCGCATAGGCTAATGTTTGATTCGCATCTTTAATTTGGCCATTTTCAAGGTAGGCGAAGTAAGCAATAAGCAGGGGATAAACGCTCTGCTCTCCTTTGCGGCTATACATCAGGGTAGCGATTTTTGCCGAGTCTGCGGCTTCGGCGAATTCGCCGCGACAGAGCCGAGTCCAGGCAATTGATTCGTAAAAGAAACCGTTCACAGGTTTATCGGCGACTGCGTTTTGAAATGAACTGAGGGCAGTGTCGAAGTCTTCTAAATTATAGGCTGCAAGTCCGCGACCGTTCCAGGCAAAAGCATGTTGAGGATATTGCTTCACGATCGAGTCGTAGGAATCGAAAGCTTTTGTATGGTCAGCGCGCTCCGCATAGATCATTGCGGTTCCGAGTAAAGCAGCTAAATTATCTGAATTATCCTTAAGGGCGTTTTGGAAGAGCGAGAGTGCACTGTCGGCATCACCGTTTTCCAACTGGTAATAGCCCTCAGAGATCATTTTTTCAGTCGCCTCATTGATGACGGGGCCGATGTCTGCCTCAACGTGTAAGCTCCCTACAAGACTGAGTGCTATCAAGGTGACTAAACGTAATCCACTTTTCAAATATCTCGAAGGTCTGTAAACTGATATGTGGTGTGGAATTTTGCTCATAGGCTTTTTTAACTATCAAGAACCGTTGAGCCTAGATAGTGCCAAACTTTCATAATTTGCAACATTCTCGTGAGTATTTTGCAAAAGTAGAGAAAAGCGGTCTAGGGTTTTGTTCCAGGGATACTGTTCGGCGGTCGCGCGCGCAGCCGCTTTTAGGGCGGGCCAGTGCGACTGGTTCTGGCATATCTGAACGGTCTGTTCGATGAATTCTTCGCGATTATTTAGCTGGGTTAGGTATCCGTTATGACCGGTTGTAATAAATTGTTTACCCGCAGCATAATCATACGTGAGCACAACCAAGCCGCTGCTCATGGCTTCGACGACGACATTGCCGAAGGTTTCTGAGGTGCTGGCGAAAACAAAGAAGTCGGCAGAGGCATAATGCGCTGCCAGATCTTCGTCGAACCGCATACCCGCAAAGTGCACATCAGGCCATTTTTTTTCGAGTTTTTTGCGAACTGGGCCGTCGCCAACGACGACCATTTTTAGGTTGGGACAGGAGGCGCGCGCTGCTTGCCAAGCTTCGAGCGAGAGCGGAATGTCTTTCTCGGCGGCGGCTCGACCAACGTAAATGGCGACAGGATCGTCGTCTGTGGCTCCCCACGAAGCGCGCAACTGAGCACTTCGTTTTGTTGGCGAGAATAGTTTAGTATCTGCCCCGCGGCCAAGCATTTCCAATCGTTCAACTCCGTCGGCGCTGAGACGCTCGATCAGGGAAGGGTCGGGGACGGTAGTCAGTGCGCAGGCATTGTGAAACCAGCGAAGATAGCCCATCATGATGGGCTCTAGGAAGGCGGCTCCATAATCAGCGCAGTAGTCTTGGAAATTCGTATGGAATGTAGAAGTGACAGGAATGCCGAGTTTGCGTGCGGCGCGCAGAGCGGAAAATCCGAGTGGGCCTTCGGTAGCGACATGGACGACATCGGGCTTGGCGGCTTCGAAGGTAGTTTCCATTTCGCCAGGATAAGGGAAGCCGATCTTTAGTCCTGCGTAGTTCGGGATGGGAATGCCAAATACTTCTTTAATTTCGATAGCGGGCGATTCGGGCGGCAAACCGTCTGCACGGCGTGGTTTAATGAGCAGGACCTGGTGCCCACGCTCGACGAGCCCGCGGACTAATCTTTGATTGGTCATCGCGACGCCGTTGACTTCCGGTGGAAAGGTTTCGGTGATAAGGACTATTTTCATTGGCTTGATAGGTAAGGACTTAAAAGAGGTAGATAGGGATTAAGCGCAAGCTTTGGACTGTAACAATTTGTTCACAAAAGTCTGTTTGGTGCTGATTGCCGGCTAGCGTAGGACCTAGCTGCGCTGTCTGACTTGGTGGACGGCTATAGTTTTTTCATCCTACGCAATTGAGTTGAAACAGTTTCCGATCTAAGCAAGTTACGGTAGATATGTTAATACAATTTAAGGAACTACCACCGATTGGGACGAACGCGTATGCGCTTATAGATCTTGAGCGTGCGGAATGTGTGATCATTGATGCGCCGGAGGCTTGTTATGGGTGGGCGCAGGAGATGGCGAAAAAGCATCGTTGCAAAATAGTGGCGCTTATTCTCACGCACGGACATTGGGACCACATATTGGACGCTCACTTATTTGCGAGTGCGGGCATTCCGACATATGGGCATTTGGATGATAAGCGATTCTATGAGACGCCGGAACTTATGACCAGCTACGCGATTCCCGGCCTCGAAATGAAGTCGGTTGCGATCAATCATTGGGTAGCTGGCGGCGATATGATTGAATTACTGGGAACTCAGATGGAGATACGCCATGTGCCTGGGCACTGTCCGGGGAATGTGCTCATTTATTTGGCAAGTGAAGGCTGGGCGATAGTTGGCGATGCAATCTTTGCCGGCAGTGTGGGTCGCTATGATTTGCCGGGAGGTGATTTTAAGGTGCTGGAAAACTCAATCAAAACACAGATCTATAGCTTGCCCGACGAGACGACGCTCTATCCTGGTCATGGATCGAAGACAACAGTTGGAGCCGAAAAGCGCGATAATCCTTATGTGCATGGCTGATTTAGACAGTGCACACATGCAGCGTGCTCTGGAATTAGCAAAGTGCGCTTGGGGGCAGACGCATCCAAATCCCATGGTGGGGGCGTTGATCGTGGAAGCGGGTGCAGTGGTAGCGGAAGGTTGGCACACTGCAGCCGGCGAGGCGCATGCCGAGATCGAAGCTTTTCGTGCGCTTGGCCGAAAACCGTTGGAAGGGGCTATTTTGTATGTGACTTTAGAACCCTGCTCGACTTCGGGTCGGACGGGGGCGTGCACGGATGCGATTTTGGCGAGCGGTGTGCGTAAAGTTGTGGTCGGTGCGGTCGATCCGAATCCGAATCATGCTGGCAAAGGATTGGAGATTTTGCGAGCTGCGGGAATTGAAGTAGTCGAGGGTGTCTGCGCGGAAGCATGCCGAGACTTGAATTTGATCTTCAATCACTGGATTGTGAAAAACCGGCCTTTGCTGGCGATGAAAATAGCGCTAACTCTCGATGGCAAATTTGCGGCAGGGTCGGGGCATTCACGATGGGTGACCGGTGAAAGTGCTCGAAGCGATGTGATGCGGTGGCGACGTTATTTCCCAGCGATTGCTGTGGGTGCGGATACTGCACTGGCGGATGACCCACAACTGACGAGCCGTATCAACGACAATGAATGGTGCCCGCAGCGCTTTGTCCTGGATCGACAATTACGCACGGCTGGCGCGGATTTGAGACTTTTTACGGATACGTATGCGGACCTGACGACCGTTGTTTGCGGTGAATCGGCGGATGTAGAGTTGGAGGCGACTTTGAATGAGAAGGGTGTATCCGTATGGAGGATATCTGAGCAAAAAGAGCATTTGGATTGGACGGAATTCAGTATGCGTCTCGCCGATGAGTCTGTTTATGGATTATACATTGAGGCGGGCCCACGCTTATCGAGTGCACTTGTGGAATCCGAGCTCGCTGATTATGCATTTGTCTACCGAGCACCTAAATTTATGAGTGATTCGGCGGCGGTTGGTATGGGTTCGCAGCGCGAGACGCACTCGATGGAGCAGGCCTTTGAATTAAAAGCTGTCGTGCACGCCCACTTTGGTGCGGATAGCTTGACGAGGGGTTGGTTATAAATTATGGACACAAAACAATTATTCATGGCGACGGCCAATGCGCATAAGGTCTTTGAGTTTAATCAGCTCTTGGATGGTTTGGGTTTCCATATCTGCTCGGCGAGGGCCTGTGGCGGCATGCCGGAGGTGGAGGAAAACGGTGATACCTTTGAGGCGAATTCTATTTTAAAGGCTCGCGCG
>Ga0307981_1003443_pt1 | contig 11858 bp, 8 predicted proteins | sample OrgLakmetagen987_FD_201849 | JGI IMG/M metagenome (GOLD analysis project Ga0307981, IMG submission 201849) | Saline water microbial communities from Organic Lake, Antarctica - #987 | ecosystem: Environmental > Aquatic > Non-marine Saline and Alkaline > Saline | place: Antarctica: Organic Lake... | reverse complement strand
AACTGTTCGCCCTGGCCGCTGCCACCGAGGACGATGCCCCAGTCGGCGTCGCCTGCGACCACCGTTCGCCCGACCGCCGCACAGATGTCGGGGTAGTCGACCGAGTCGAGCGAGTGGGTGCCCTGGTCGTCGACTTCGTGACCCTGCACGGTCAAGAACGTGATCAGATGCGACTTGAGGTCATAACCGGCGTGGTCGGACCCGATTGCGATTCGTGCCATCGTCGTTGAAGTGTAGGAGCCGCTTGCCGGCACGTCGCACCGAGTTCCGATGATCGCCGGTGCCAGACACTTCCGGTCACCCGATCGGGTGTGGCGGACGCAGAATTCGTAGGGTCGTGAGCCGTGACCCTCGATCCTCGCACCCCCGTCATCGTCGGCGTCGGCCAGTACAACCATCACGCCGATGGCATCGACGATGCGATGGAACCCGTTGCGCTCATGGAACGCGCGGTCCTCGAGGCGAGTGCCGACGCCGGCCTCGACGGCCCGCCCGTCCCGGACTCGATCCGTGTCGTCAACGTGATCGGCTGGCGATACCGCAACGCTCCGAGATTCCTCGCCGAACGATTGAACGTCGACCATGGGCCGGGCGGCGCCGAACTCGCCGAGTCGGCCCCGGGCGGCAACAGCCCACAGGCCCTCGTCAACCGAACCGCACTCGACATCGCCGCTGGCGACGTCGACGTGGCGATCCTGGCCGGCGCCGAGGCCTTCAGGACGTTCATGCGAGCACGCAAGCAGGGCGTCGAACTCGACTGGGCGAAGGCACCCAAGGACGACGAAGCCGACCGCCCGGTGATCATCGGCGACGAGTTGGTGATGAACCTCCCGGCCGAACGAGACCGCGGCATCGTCATGCCGGTGCAGATCTACCCGATGTTCGAAACCGCACTGCGCGCTGCAGCTGGACGAACCGTCGAGGAGCACCAGGCGTTCCTCGGGCGCCTGTGGTCCGACCTCAGCCACGTCGCGGCAGGCAATCCCCATGCCTGGATCCGAGAGCCGAAGACTCCCGCCGAGATCACCACGACCGGCCCGACGAACCGGATGGTGGGGTTCCCCTACCCGAAGCTGATGAACTCCAACAGCGACGTCGACCAGGGTGCCGCGCTGATCATGTGCTCGGTCGAAGCGGCTCGTCGGCTGGGGATCGACGAGGGCCTCTGGGTGTTCCCGCAGTCGGGCACCGATTGCCACGAGCACGACCACGTGTCGCACCGCGACACGTTCGCACGTACACCCGCCATCGAGCTCGGCGGGGCGCGAGCACTCGAACTCGCCGACACCACGATCGACGACGTGGCGCTGCTCGACCTGTACTCGTGCTTCCCTGCTGCGGTGCAGCTCGGGGCACAGTCGCTGGGCGTCGATCTGATGGAACGACAGTGGTCACGCACGGGTGGCCTGCCCTTCGCCGGTGGACCGTGGAACAACTATCCGATGCACGCGATCGCGACCATCGTGGGCGAACTGCGCGAACAGCGAGACGCCACCGCGCTGGTGTGGGCCAACGGCGGATACGCCACCAAACACTCCTTCGGCGTCTACCGCACCACTCCCCCTCCGACGGGTTTCCGGTGGGAGTCACCCCAGGACGAGATCGATGCGCTGCCCCGTCGTGAACTGGCACTTCCGGCGGAGGCCGCAGGGCGGGCCACGATCGAGGCGTACTCGGTGATGTTCTCGCGCAGCGGCGAACCCGAGACCGCCTACGCGTCATGTCTGCTCGACGACGGTCGGCGCGCCTGGGGCACCTCGTCCGACCCGGCGATCACCGCGGCGATGTGCGACGGCGAGTGGGTCGGCGTGACCGTCACGCTCGACGACGCCGGCGACCTCCACGTCTGATCGCAACCTGTCGCAACCGGTGTCAGGCACCGCCTGCGATCCGGCCGCTCGTCGCAATCGGTGCCTGACACCGATTGCGACATCGGTTGCGTTCTCGGACACCTGACAAGATCCCTGCGTGACCGATTCGACGAATGCCGCCCGACCTCGAGTGATCGTCGACTGCGACCCCGGGCACGACGACGCCGTGGCGATCGTCGCTGCTGCACACTTCACCGACGTCGTCGGGATCACCACCGTTGCCGGCAACGCTCCGCTCGACCGGACCACCCACAACGCGCTCGTGATGAGGGACCTCATCGGACTCGACGCTCCCGTTCACTCCGGATGTGATCGACCACTCGTCGCCGCGCCACGCCATGCGGGATTCGTCCATGGTGAGTCGGGCCTCGACGGGGCCGATCTTCCCGCACCGACCACGCCGCTCGACGGCACCGATGCGGTGTCGTTCATCATCGACTCGTGTCGCCGCCACGACGACGTGTGGCTCGTGCCCACCGGTCCACTCACCAACGTCGCCATGGCCATCCGACAGGCTCCCGACCTGGTCACGCACATCGCCGGCATCTCGCTGATGGGTGGCGGGAGTTTCGGGAACCGGTCGGCGGCCGCCGAATTCAACATCTGGGCCGACCCCCACGCCGCCGCCATCGTGTTCGATGCCTTCGATCCGGCGACGCCCGGCCCCACGCCGTCGGGACCGTTGGTGATGGCCGGACTCGATGTGACCCATCGCTTCCAGCTGACCCCGGATCGGATCGAAGCGACCCGCGGCCTGGCCGGTCACCTCGCCACCGTCCTGGCCGATCTGTTCGGATTCTTCACGAACACCTACCTGGATCGCCACGACGACGGCGCGCTCGCCGGCGCTGCACTGCACGACCCGTTGGCCGTGCTCGCCATCACGCACCCCGAACTGTTCGAGAAGAGGCATCGCCACGTCGTCGTGGAGACGAGCGGCGAACACACCGCCGGGATGACCGTCATCGACGAACGTCGGCTGCTCGAACGGAGTGCACCCAACTGCGAGGTGCTCGTGAAGGTCGACGCCGACGCCGCATTCGGGTTGTTGCTGGAGGCGATCGGCCGATTCTCGATCTGACGTGGCCGGCGGGGCCGACCACGCGGCTGATGATCGGCGACCAGATGACACGACCGGATCTACAGTGGCCGCGTGAGCGACGAATTCCCCCGCCAGTACGCCCGGACCCAACGCTTCACCCTCGGTGAACCCCGCAATGTCTCGGTGTCACCCGACGGGGCGCGAGTCCTGTTCCTGCGAAGTAGCGCCGGCGACGACCCAGCCAACTCACTGTGGATGCTCGACGTCGCAACAGGACGCGAACAGTTGGTGGCCGATCCTCGCTCGCTGCTCGGCGGTGGGGACCCCGCCGAGGGCGAACTCACCGACGAGGAACGCGCCCGACGGGAGCGGACCCGCGATGGCTCCACCGGCATCACCGCCTATGCCACCGACGCAACGTTCGGATTGGCTGCGATCGCGCTCAACGGACGGCTCTTCGTCGCCGACCTGACCGAGGCGGTGGTGGGCGAGGCGGCGGTGCGCGGCGTCGTCGTGGACGGCCCCGTGCACGATCCTCGGCCCGACCCGACGGCCGCTCGGATCGCCTACGTCAGCGGGGCGTCACTGCGCGTTGCCGACCTCGACGGCTCGTCGCGCATCGTCGCAGGTGGCGCCCCAGCCGATGGTCCTGACGTGTCGTGGGGTGGTGCCGATTTCATTGCTGCGGAAGAGATGCACCGCTTCCGCGGCTACTGGTGGAGCCCCGACGGCATGTCGCTCGCCGTGTGTCGCGTCGACGATGCGCCCGTCGGCGAGTGGACGATCGCCGACCCGGCGAATCCCGCACAGCGCGCTCGAACGGTGCGCTACCCGGCGGCCGGCACGGCGAACCCCGACGTGACGCTGCACGTGATCCCGCTCGACGGCGACCGGGTCGATGTCACCTGGGACCGGGCCGGATTCCCGTACCTCGCCCACGTCGAGTGGTCCGATGACGGTCTTCTGCTCTCGGTGCAGTCCCGTGACCAGCGCCGCGCCCAGGCCCTGCTCGTGGACACCGCTGACGGTTCCACCACGGTGTTGGCCGAAGACGTCGACGACGCCTGGGTCGAGAACGTGCCCGGCGTTCCCCGTCTACTCCCCGGCGGTTCGCTCCTACACGCGTCCGACCGCGACGGAATGCGCCGGCTGTACGTCGACGACGTCCCCGTGACCCCCGCCGACCTGCAGGTCCGCTCGGTCGTCGGCCTCGATCGTCGAGATGCCGACGACGCCACGGTCATGTTCATGGCCAGTGACCCCGGGGAACCCACCGAGATCCACGTCTGGACGACCAACGCGACCATCGATCCGAGTGATCCTTCGTTCGCCGACCGACAGCTCACGGCGACACCGGGCGTCCATTCGGCAGTCGCCGGTGGGCCCACCACGGTGCTGCGCTCGGCCACCCTCGACCGATCCGGCGCCACACTGTCGGTGCTCATCGAGGGAGCTGCACACCCCCGGCTGATCTCGTCATTCGCCGAGACGCCGTCCATCGTCCCCAACGTGACACTCCTGAAATCAGGGAAGCGAGAACTCGCGACCGCCGTGCTCCTTCCCGCCGGCCGTGACCCCGACGACGACACGAAGCTGCCGGTGCTACTCGATCCGTACGGCGGCCCACACGCCCAGCGCGTGCTCGCGAGCCACCATGCGTTCGTTGCATCGCAGTGGTTCGCCGATCAGGGTTTCGCCGTGGTCGTCGCAGATGGGCGCGGGTCACCGGGACGCGGTGCGGCATGGGAACGAGAGATCCACCTCGACCTCGCCAACCCGCCGCTCGACGACCAGGTCGACGCGCTCCACGGCGCTGCCGAACGGTTTCCGGCACTCGATCTCGACCGGGTGGCCATCCGAGGGTGGAGCTTCGGTGGCTACCTCGCCGCACTCGCCGTGTTGCAGCGACCCGATGTGTTCCACGCAGCGATCGCCGGGGCACCGGTGACCGAGTGGCGGCTCTACGACACGCACTACACCGAGCGCTACCTCGGTGACCCCACCACCGACGAGGGTCGACGGGTGTACGACGCGAGTTCGCTGCTCCCGCTCGCCGACCAACTCACACGCCCACTGCTGTTGATCCACGGTCTCGCCGACGACAACGTCGTGGCAGCCCACACGCTGCAACTCTCGTCGGCACTGCTCGCAGCAGGTCGCCCCCACGAGGTCCTCCCACTGGTGGGAGTGAGTCACATGACGCCACAGGAGGTGGTGGCCGAGAACCTGCTCCGTCACCAACTCGACTTCCTGGATCGTTCCCTGGCCCGGGATCTGACAGGATCGCACAGATGAACGACCGACTCCGAGAGCTCTACCGGGGCGTGGCCGTTCACGCCACAGCCGATGACGAACACCGAGCTGCACTCGCACTGCTGACCCTCGTGATGCTCGCCGACGACGAGATCGACGACGTCGAGGTCGAGGTCGTGCGCGAGATCAGCGAGGAGTGGCGCGGTGACGACTTCCCGTTCGAAGAACATCTGCGACCGGCGATCGAGACGGCGCGCCGAGCGATCGAGAACGGTCGGACCATCGAGTTCCTCGACGAGATCGACGCCACGATCAACAGCCGAGTCCTGCGCTCGGCACTCTTCAGTGCAGCTCGCGACGTCGCCGGTGCCGACCACGAGGTGACCCCTGCCGAGGGGACGATCCTCGCCGAGGTCGCCGTCCGCTTCGACTGAGGGGCGGCCGTGCACGACCTTCCACAGCTGATCACCTACGCCGATCGGCTCGCCGGCGACATCGACGGCGTGCGTCGACTCCTCGACGGCCCGCTCGACGGGGCGTTCGGAGGAGTCCACCTCCTGCCGTTCTACGTGCCCATCGACGGCAGCGATGCTGGTTTCGATCCGATCGACCACACCGCCGTCGATCCGCGCCTCGGTGACTGGACCGATGTGACCCGTCTCGGCGACGGCCGTCGGGTCATGGCAGATCTGATCGTGAACCACGTCTCACGTGACTCCATGCCCTTCCGCGACTGGCTCGCTCACGGCGACGAGTCAGCGTTCGCCGACCTCTTCATCACACCCGAGAACGTCTTCGGTTCGGTGCCGACACCCGCGCAGCTCGGCACCATCTATCGGCCTCGTCCGACACCGGTCGTCCACGACGTCGAGTTCGCCGACGGGTCGGTGCGGTCGGTGTGGTCGACGTTCACCCACGACCAGATCGACATCGATGTCGAGAGCGATGCCGGCTGGCAGTACCTGTCGACGATCCTCGACCGCTTCGCAGCGAGTGGTATCGAGCTGGTTCGCCTCGATGCGGTCGGCTACGCGATCAAGCGTGCCGGTACCTCGTGTTTCATGATCCCGGAGACCTATGCGTTCATCGACCGGTTGGCGGGGGCCGCTCGCTCTCGGGGCATGGACGTACTCGTCGAGATCCACGGCTACCACCGCGATCAACTCGACATCGCAGCACGCGTCGACCGGGTCTACGACTTCGCCCTCCCGCCGCTGGTGATCGATGCGCTCACCACCGGTGACGACACTCCACTGCGGCGATGGATTGCGATGCGACCCGCCAACTCGGTGAACGTGCTCGACACCCACGACGGCATCGGCGTGATCGACGTGGGAGTCGACCAGCGCGATCCGATGCGATCGGGACTGCTCGCACCGGATCGGATCGACGCATTGGTCGAAGGGATCCACGACCGATCGAACGGGGCCAGTCGACTCGCCACCGGAGCAGCCGCGTCCAACCTCGACCTGTACCAGGTCAACTGCACCTTCCACGACGCGCTCGGTCGCGACGACGCACGCCACCTCGCCGCCCGACTCATCCAGGTGATGTTGCCCGGCATCGCCCAGGTCTATTACGTCGGCCTGCTCGGCGGCACCAACGACCTCGACCTGCTCGCACGCTCCGGTGTCGGCCGAGACGTCAATCGGCACCACTTCACCGGCGACGAAGTCGACACCGCGCTCGATTCGGACTTCTCCCGTGCGCTCGTCGACCTGCTCTGCTGGCGGTCCACCCACCGCGCCTTCGGTGGCTCGTTCGAACTCGTCGACGCGCCGGCCGGGTCACTGCGGATGCGCTGGACGAACGGCGACTCGATCGTCGACCGCGAGATCGACCTGACGACGGCGACCGTGACCATCCACGCCGACTGATCAACGCGCTGCGGATCCCGCTCAGGGTCGGCGAGCGATCGTCATCCGGTCGAGCCCGGCGAGGTCCGGACGCGTCGACGCTGCGGTCAGCCCCGCGTCGGTCATCAACTGTCGCACCGCGTCACCCTGGTCGAAGCCGTGCTCCAGTACGAGCCAACCGCCCGGCACCAGCCGCTCGGGAGCGCCGTGCACGATGACGCGAATGTCGTCGAGTCCGTCGTCGCCGGCGAACAGTGCCGGACCGGGCTCCCACCCCACCACACCTGGCTCGACGTCGGGTGAGGCGTCGGCGACATAGGGCGGATTCGAGACGATCACGTCGAAGCGAAGCCCGTCGGGCAACGGTTCGAACCACGACCCCTGTGCGAGACGGATGTTCGCCGCCGATCGTCCCAACCCAGCAGCGTTGGCGCGCGCGACCTCGACGGCATCGCTCGACGCATCGGTCAACCAGACCGTGGTTCCGCTGATCGGGAGTTCATCCGCGAGCGCCAGGCCGATCGCCCCGGACCCGGTGCCCAGGTCGACCACCGTCCGCGTGGGCGACACCGACGCGGCCAGCTCGATCGCGACCTCGGCGACCAGCTCGGTCTCGGGCCGTGGGATCAGCACGCGGTGATCGATGGCGAGGTCCAGCCTGCGAAAGCCCCAGCTCCCCAGGACGTACTGGATCGGCTCGCCGGTCAGGACCCGGGCGATCATCGCGTCGAGGTGGGCCACCGCCCGTTCTCCGGCCGCTTCGGCGAGCAGGGCGGTGAACTCGTCGGGGGTCGACGAGGTCGCCGTCTCACAGATCCATCGTGCGTGCTGTGGATCGTCGACGCGACCGACCGTCTCGGCGAGCAGCTCGCCCCAGGTGACGGTGTGGTCGGCGTCGGTCGGCCGATCAGTCATCGGTGCCGTCGCCACCTTCGGCCAGCAGTCGAGCGCGCTCGTCGGCGGCAAGTGCGTCGACGACCGGCCGCAGATCACCCGACAGGACATCGGCGAGCCGATACAGGGTGAACCCGATCCGATGATCGGTGATCCGGTTCTCCTTGTAGTTGTAGGTGCGGATCTTCTCGCTGCGCCCACCACCGCCGACCTGCGACCTGCGCTCGGCGGACAACTCGTCGGAGCGCTCCCGTTCGGCACGCTCGAACAGCCGCGCACGCAGCACCACCATTGCTCGGTTGCGATTCTGGAGTTGAGAGCGTTCGTCCTGCATGGTGACGACCACTCCGGTCGGCACGTGGGTGATCCGGACCGCCGAGTCGGTGGTGTTCACGTGCTGGCCACCGGCACCGCTGGATCGGTAGACGTCGATCTGGAGATCTCGATCGTCGATCGAGACGTCGACGTCATCGACCTCGGGCAGCACGGTCACCGTCGCCGACGACGTGTGGACCCGCCCCTGGCTCTCGGTCGCCGGCACACGTTGCACACGGTGGGGACCACCCTCGTACTTCAGGTCGCGCCAGGCCGTCGCACCGCGTACCTCGAACGTGATGTCGTTGTATCCGCCCATGTCGCTGCGCGCCGACGACAGCGTCTCGACCTTCCAACGTTCGGCGGTGGCGAAGGCGGCGTACATCTCGTGGAGATCTCGTGCGAACAGATTGGCCTCCTCGCCGCCTTCGGCACCGCGGATCTCGACGATCACGTTGCGACCGTCGTGCGGGTCCTTGGGCAGCATCAGCTCGCGCAGCTCCGCGTCGAGCGCTGCGACCTCGTCGCCAGCTCGGTCGATCTCGTCGACGAGCATCTGGCGTTCATCGCCAGACGACCCGTCGAGCATCTCACGCGCCGCGGTGGCGTCGCCCTCCCGCTCGTTGCGGAGCCGAACCGCGGCCACGACGGGTCCGAGGTCGTTGTAACGCTTCGATGCGATGCGGAGTCGGTCGGGGTCCGACAGGACGTCGGGATCGACGAGCTGGTGCTCGAGGGTCTCGTATTCGTCGACGATGCGAGCCAACCGGTTCCTCATGTCGATGTGTCGGCAACGCCGACCAGTTCGATCGGTCGGGACATCAAGGCGAACAGGTCGTGCACGATCGGCAGCAGATCGCGTTCGGGGAGGGCCACCAGGATGCGCTCGACCGGCGCGGCGACGTGGGCGATCACGTCGGCCACGAACGCGACCAGGTCGAGGTCCACCCCGACCGAGAAGACCACGAGCACCGCCTGCCCGTCGAGGTCGACACCGAGTGCCGCACATGGCTCGGTGTGCTTCATGCTCAGCCGATCGACGGGAGGATCGAGACGAGTGAGCGAGGCCAGGGCGAGCATGCTCGGGTCGTGTTCGACCTGCCAGCGCAGGAACCGCTCGGGTGCCATCCGGTTCAGCGGGTGCTGGCGTGCGTCGGCCCGACGATGGTCCGACACCGCCGACACCACACCCCGGAGTGCTTCGACGGTCGGAAGGTGACCGTGCAACATCTGGAACGCTTCGCGATCGTTCGCACCGACACCGACTTCGAGCAGCACGCCGTCATGCTCCCGTGCCGCGAGGCGGGCGGCGATCTGCTCGGCGTCCGGGTCGACCTGATCGGTGGGGACATCGGCGAGCTCGGCGTAGTTCCCGGTGGTCGGTTCGTCGACGACGCGGCACACTTCGAGGCCGCGGACCTCTCCGGTGACCACACCTCGTTCGACGTGCGGCAGCGCGCCGGCCTGTTCGATCAAGTCGAGAAGTGCGAGGTGTTCCGGATCGGCTTCGCGTGGCGCCTCGAGCGGGTCGGCCACGACCGGGAGCAGCGAACGCTCCTCTGCGAACCACACCCTGATCGGTACGTCGAATGCAGCGGCACGTCGGGCGATCAGGCCGCCACCGGATTCGACGATCAGATCGAGCGACGCAGCGCCGTTGCGGACCGCCCAGGCGAGTGCAGCACCGAGACTGCGGTCGGCAGCACCGTCGACGAGCACCCAGCTCCCTCCCGCGTGGACCAGTGCGGCACCGGCGCCGAACGAGACGCCGGCACGGTCGGGGGCGGCGCCGAGATGTTCGGTGACCAGCGCGGTCAGCTTGACACCGAGTAGCCGTCGCCGTCGTTCGCCTGCCGTCGGGTCACCGAATTCCGTCACGACGACGAATCCTACGGGTGGCCCACCGCTCGACGACCTGCCAGCAGCGCCCGGTCGTGGTCAGGTGTGGATCAGGTGATGGATCAGGTGAAGAATGCGGTCAGGTCGGCGACGATGTCGACGTCGCCACGGTTGTTGTAGATGTTGATCGTGCCGTCGGTGCCGATCTTGGAGAGCACCAGGTTCGCCGACACCTGCATTCGATCGGGGTTGAGGCTCGACGTGGCGGGGCGAGGTTCACCGCCCGGGTACACGGTGAGGTAGGTGTGGTCGCTGGGTGCGACCGCCGTGACGTTGAGTGCTGCTGCGCTGGCGCCGACGGGTACGCCGCCACGGCCGACGACCCGCACGTTCACTGCGTCGCCGGGCCCCACACGCGTTGCGGGAGCACCGTTGCCGGTGCGGGTGTCGAGCAGTCGCCGGGGTCCGACGGATTGCATCGTCGATCCGGAGGTGGCGAAGTAGCCCACGACGTCCACGACCAGGTCGAGGGTGCCCGCACTGGCCATCAGGTCGATCTTGCCGCCCGCACCCACCGTCACCACGGCCAGGGTCGGCACGGTCCGGCCCGGCTGGTACTGGACGTTGCTCACGACGGGCATCGTCTCGCCGGTCGGCCAACCGACGACCCACCCCTCACCGTTCGGGTCGACGGCGAGCAGGTTCACCACCACGGCTGCGACACCCGACGATGGCACGCTGCCACGCCCGACGATCTGGAGCGAGATCGGCGTGCGCTCTCGGAGACGGCGCTTCGGCGCGCCGTTGCCAGTGCGGGTGTCGAGCAACCGGCTCGGTGACAACGGATGGAAACCCGTGGAGTCACCGTTGGTCGGAGCGACGAAGTAGCCCATCACGTCCACCAGCAGGTCGACGTGACCTGCGTTGTTGTAGATCGAGATCGCTCCACCAGTGCCGAGGCCGACCACGGCGCTGTTCGCAGTGACGATGCCGGGTCGAGGATTCAGGGTCGAGGAGTCAGGGAGGCGCTGTCCGGTCGGGTAGGCGGTGAGAAAGGTGTCGATCGAGGGCAGCACCGCGGTCACGTTGATCGCTGCCGCGGTGGCACCAACCGGAACTGCTCCCTCGCCAGAGACGCCGACCTGCACGGTCTGGCCGGGGCCGACCCGGGCCCGGCGTCCGCCCAACCCGTTGCGCGAGTCGTAGACCCGTTGCGGGGTGACCGCCACGAACACCGACGGTGCACTCGGTGCCGAGCCCGATGCGACCGGCACCGTCCCCGAACCGCTCGGCGGGCGCTCGAACAGACGGAGGTTCTCGAAATTGCCGCCCAGGACTCCGCTCGAGCCACCGCCGAGCCATCCGTCGATCACCGACCCGTAGTACGAGCGCATGTCGACGTGGGACGGCATCCGATCCCAGCGCCGGAGCCCAGCGAGCGACGGACGCTGACCGTAGAAGCCGCCCTTCACTCCTGCTCCGAAGACCAACTGCGGCGCCGAAGAGCCGTGGTCCGTGCCCTGGCCGTCGTTGGCGTACGAGGTACGGCCGAACTCCGAGAAGGTCATCACGGTCACCCGCCCGACCCACGACGGGTGGAGTGTCGAGTAGAAGCGATTGATCGCCGAATTGAGTTCCTGCATCCGGACCGGGTGCTGGCTGGGCTGTCCTGCGTGACTGTCGAAGTCGCCGTACCCGGCGCTGAGCACGCGCATGCCGAGATTCGCGTTGATCAGCCGGGCAGCGATCTCCAACTTGCGCACGATCTCGGTGTCGGGGAGTTCGGAA
>Ga0307981_1003442_pt1 | contig 11859 bp, 9 predicted proteins | sample OrgLakmetagen987_FD_201849 | JGI IMG/M metagenome (GOLD analysis project Ga0307981, IMG submission 201849) | Saline water microbial communities from Organic Lake, Antarctica - #987 | ecosystem: Environmental > Aquatic > Non-marine Saline and Alkaline > Saline | place: Antarctica: Organic Lake... | reverse complement strand
AAAAAACTTCCTCCATATACTCTGCAGCATAGTTGAAAAATCGAACAAAGACTAGAGTACAAAGGTCGGGCCGGGAGAATAGACTTCCGAAAAGACTGATAGTCACCGTCACCACTTTCATTGTAATTGATGGCTTCGTTAGACTCGCCCAATACTCCTAGCTACAGTAGTAGAGCAGAGTATATGCTATCACGCTACTGTACGATCAACCGAACTCCTAACCGGTACAGGCACTACAGAGTAGCTACTATTAGCTAACCACTGAGAGTCGCAGTTAGCTTAATAGAGTGGGAGGACACGTGGAGTTGAAAAGGTTTCTCTAGTTTTTGCGTCGATTCAAATGTCATCGCTTTCCGTCTTTTGTTGCGACGATCGACAGGCAGAGAACAGCTAGTAGGAGTAGGAGGCTTCTTTATTCTTCATTACCTCAACAAGACGACTGATGAGGGCCTATTGACCGTCCACGAGTGCTCTTGAAGATTCCCTGTTCGAACCGCGACAGAAGAAAGAGGAGATTGAACAATCTCAAGCCGCGCTCCAAAATTTTCAGACCCAGAAAACGAGTCTCAGTGAACGGCTTTCGCACGTCGCTGAAGAGTCTTCCAAAGAGCAGGAATCGATGTTTGATTGGTGCTCAGGAAGCGTGCCGAGACGAAGGCCCAAAGCTTGGAGCTTGAGCGACTCCTTCGTTCGATACGACGCACAGTATCTGATTCAGAAGCTCGTACTTCAAGTAATCGTGATCAATTGCATAAAGAACGCCAGCTACGACAAGAGCTGATCCAGTCCACGGACACATCGAAGGTAGAGCTAGAGAGGAGGATTGCCGTTCTTTTGAAAAAGTCGGACACTTACTGCGATGGTGTCACCAAAATGAAGATGGAACCAGTCGAAAAGAGTCCATGGAACCGGGGATACAGATTCTGACTGATGCTGGTTAAATTTCAAGTGCTTGCGACCTGTACGTGTATCTTTCGTAGCCAACAGCGCATCTCGACTCGTCACTGCAACTATTCCGGACGCCTATAATGCAGTCTTTGCCACTGTACTGCGCAGCCCCTATCGTGTTTACTCTGTTCGCAAAGGTGTCACTCGGAAAGGCTAGAATCACTGTAACTGTCACTCGCGTTCGTAGCTTCAGCATCCAAGGCTTCTCGCTTGGTCTTGCGTGCCGCACTCTTGGCTTCAATGACCTCGGGGGCATCTGCAACACGGGGCGACGAACGTCCGCGACCCTGCCTATTCTTCTGGCTACTTGCGCCTCGTCCTCCTTGTCCGTTTCGTCGTTTGTTAGCTCCGTTGCGACGACTCTTGAGTTGCATGCGTTCGTCTCGCACCCAGTCGCCTTCTTCGATGGGCATGTGGACATAATTTAACGGCAGACTGGTGCACTGTCGTTTCACCAGACGCTCCCAAACCAATCGTTCAATTTGGCCATTGTCGCCAGTTCGTTGCGAGATATATATTTCGCCAAGGGGAACTCCAAGGCAGTGTCGTTGTTGGCCACCAAGCTTTTTTTGCGGTTTTCCAACGAAGGCCGCTGGCAGGTCAATAAAGTGACTCACTGTCATGTGAGGATTGTACACGCCACCTCCTTTGCGTTGGTCGCTGCAATCAGGAAAATGTTGCTCCAACAAGCCCTGCAAGGGAATCAGTGGTCCTACTACTTGGTCATTCTTGTCGTTGGTTCCAAGTATTGGCAGCTGTCGGTACCATGCTGGGTAGAGCGACAAGATGCCCCGGTGGTTTCCCCCAAAGGTTCCGTATCGATCGATACTCACTCGACACGCGCGACACGCATTCTCAAGGCCTTGGAGAATGGCAGCATCTACGGTTGCTGCATTTTCAGTATTGTTGTTATCACTACCGTGGTCTGCTGGACATCCAAAAAGGAATAGAGTAAATTGGCGTGGTGTGGCCAGCGAAATAGGCCCGGATCGCGCAACTCGGTGCGGGCGCGTGTAACATACTGCCACACCTTTTCACAGTCATCGGGTGGAACCATAAACTGTCAAATGATAAAAATTCTTTGGGACTGGCTTCTTCTTATTGCTATTGTCATCGTCGACGCTGTCTGAGTTGTGGTTGTTATCAACGTTCCCAGCCGCCTCGGTGGAAGACAACTCCAGAAGGATGCTAGCTTGTGTCTCCTATCCATTTGCGCAGTGGCAACACGACGTCAATCGACAATGACATGGACTCAATCAGCCGTGTAGAGCTCGAATAAGAAATATTTCTTTAAAGCGGCATGCGTCCAGTTGTAATGATCAAAGACATTGGGCACGGCCTTTTGTCGATGCGGACTGTCGATCGAATAGGCACGCACTCGAGAGCAATTCGACAGGACGCCTGCCCAAGAGAAAAATGTGGAACGCGCCAATCCCACCATTTCCTTTTGGGCATTCAGGAGAAAGCAAAAGTCTTCCGTGTCGGTCTGGTTGGTAATGACGCGCACTTGCATGCCTCGGCGTTCCAAAGCATCCACGTACGGTTGTGCGAGGGATGCGGCAAAGCGAGTGGTAATCGCCACCTTGTCTCCCGCACCAAGGTGCCCAAAGAGGTCACGCGCCGTCTGATTGGGTGACAGCTCTTGGTAGCCCTTTTGCAATGCTTTTCGCGGAAGCTCCAGCAAATAAGCTCGAAAGTGAAAGACAGATTCGTCGGGATCGGGAAGGACCTTGCAACAGGATGGATCAAAGCGAAATATGTCACGATAATCGTCGTAAAACTTGTCCGTCCAGTGATCGTATGCCACCAGCAGGTCGGCGTGTAGAAAGGGAAGGCGAATGGTACTGTCATGAATATTGTCGACAGTAGATTGATTCAGCCCTACAAAGTACTGCAGGGTCTCGGAGACTTGCGACTCGTTCAGACTGTTAACGTTGTCGAGCGATGATCCCAGCCATTCCTTTTGCTCCTTGTCGCGCTCTTGGAATATAGCAGTATTCCCCGCGCCAAAGTCATAGCGTGCCGTCACTGGAAAACACTCTTGCAAGGCGCGCTGTCCCTTGACCCACTTTGGGCGCTCTTGATGCCTCAAAACAATGGAGGTGTCCATCCCAAATTCTCGTTGCAACCAGAGCGCCAGCCCAAAGCCGTGGGCGAGTTTGGACAGATTGTTGCCCATTTCTCCCGAGAGCTGCACGACGATCGTTCTTGCTGTGGATGGTATAGGACGCATGCTCGCAGTTTCATTGATATTGCGGGTCGACTGTACGCTTGTGGCGACCCGAGCGCGCAAAGTGAGCAAGAGACTATCCGGCGTTTTGTCGGTGGGTCGTCGATGCCCTATCGAGGCTCTTGTAGCGTTGTTCCAGTTAATCTCATGACCACTGACTCCTCCTACTGATATTCTCTGTGTTACTTCCTTGTTGACAACTTGCGGCGAGAAGGACAAGGAAAACATGAAAGAGAGTCGCCAGAAGATGCCGTCAAAAACAAGGAGGCTTAGAAAAAGGAGAGTAATGACACTGCCGAGGACGGCTCTGGCAAAGCGAAAGCGAAAGCGCTTCATCGCAATTCACTTCATGAGTGCGCGAGTAGAGGACACGATAGAGGACAGCTTCATGTGCGTATGGTGCACTAGGCACTAGACTAGCTAGCTTAGAATACTATGGTTTGTAGAAGTAGAGGGCGTGCAAGGTGCAAGCTTGTTAAGCGTGCAGCGTACAGCTGCATGGTGCATGCGCACGCGCCATTGTGAAACTTTTGCGCGAGTCTTCTTCCTTTACTCCGGGTTTCGCATACAGCTAGTACTAGTAGTAGTAGGGGGAGCGAATGAGCAAGGACATCGTCGTAGTTTGCGGTAGTTAGATACTCGTACGTACAGCGGACTCGACTAGCTAGTAGAGATTCCAAGGCGGCCCGCATCCACTCTACCAAAACTATATCAAGACACATTTCTTCTTACACTAGTATCTTTTCTTTCGCTTGTCCTTGTTGTCCGATTTACCGTGTGACTTTGTCCGCTTCTCACCAGCCTTCTTGTTGGGAATGGCCGCTTGCTCTCTTTCCGTCATGAGCAACTCAAAGAGCGAACGCATGCGCCGTTCCAGCATTGAAACGGTGCCAAAATCAGACGGATCCTTGTAGATTCCGTACTCGCCCACTCGCCAGCCATAGACCACCTTGGTTTCCCCGTCCTTCCAAGCGTAGCCACTCTTTTCTGTGACCAAATGGGAGCTCTCGTCGGCTTCAAAGGAGCTCTTATCTGTATAGTGAATCACACGCTCAAAGGTGCACCATCCCAACCGCTGAACCGGTGGTAGAGTTAGGTTAGAACCGACGGCAATGGAATTTCCCAACGAGCTGACTCTGGCAGTTCCTGCGACGGACCGGAGAATATCAATTCGTTTTCCAATCAACGCTGACGGTAACTCATACGATCGCGTTTCAATCGCCTTCTTGCCTTGTAAAAGAAGCTCTGCCCAAGGACTCTGCAGCTCCAATCCAAACCTGCGGCTATTCCATCCCTCCCAAGTCAACGATCGGGCGTGCTTGTTGTCGCCGCCGTCCGAGCCCATGCGCGGAACCACAGTTGCCGCAGCCACAACAGTCTCTGCGACGACAGGACCGCGAGGTAGATCGCTTGATAGACCAGATATCCAAGCCCTCCCATACGCAATCAGGCGTTCTCCGAGACTGCGCAAGTCTTTGGCGCTTCCGGGCATGGGCGACTTGGCCACCAAGCTACCTTGCTCTGACTTTTCGTCGGCATTGGCAACATTAAAGGCAAAAGGAATGTCCATGGGACGATGGTATGGCTCCATTTCATGAAAGACGTGGTCATGCTCCCGCTTGTTCCACAGCTCTCGCATAATAGCCCGTTCCAATAGTAGAGCGACCAATGGCTCGTACAATAGTTGTGCAGCATCTTTGGAGTTTGCATCACGGTCCAGAATATCGTTCACCACGGTAACTGCCTTTCTACGCTTGTCGCGTAGTCGCCGTTCGGACTTTGGCGGCGGCGGGCCTTGCTTATTGACCGCTTCCGCAGAAAGACACTTGCCCTCGGCCGCGTGTTGCAGCAAGTCCACGACTGCCTTGGTCCGCGCCTCGAGCTTGCCCCAATACTGCAGCAGGCTCTGTATATCGTCACCCCACGCACACCACAACAGTTCATTGTGTTTGGTTCCTTGAATAAAATATTGGCGCAACCACTCGGTCTCCATCTCTGTCAAGAGCAGCTGCTCGGACCTCCAAATCTTGGGTCCCTTTTTGTGAAAGTTGGAACACGTATTCTTGCATCGCTCTCGCATAAAGGCAACGTTGTGGCTCTCACGAAGCAAACGATGCGTCGACGAGAATCTGATACCAGCGTCTCCCTCAGCCAATACGGCGTGCTGATGATGGTGATTGAAATCCTCGCACAAGTAGTAGGTGGCACCCGTCGGCAACGACACTGCGAGCGGCGGCGTTTCGGTAACAATGGAAGAATCAATGTCGGTCCCACGTCGTGCCGCCGTGGGTCCTTCCGAGTGAGGAGCGACACGGAGTACCACGGACCACGCACCTGGTTCCTCTTTTGTGGTCGACTTGGCTACTGCTACGGATGGCTGTAGCGTGTGGTAGACGGCAATCGTCGAATAGTGCTCGAGACTCGAATCGGCATGCCACGATACGGAACAACGACCGTGTCCCAACACAGGCTCTGGTTTCAAGTTACTCGAGTTCTCCATGCGATTAATCAAGCTAATATCAAAGCCAGGCCGTTCTCGACACGGCTCGGCGCCACGAGATTGTCGCTTGGCTGACAGTTCCGTCAAGTGATGTTGTGATCTGGCGGTCAAGGACTGGTTAAGGGCAGCCATTGTTTCTATAGCCCGCTGAAACTGTTTGTCTTGAGTAGCAACAGAAGAATCCCAGGGATATGAAAACATGCGCAAGCCAAGGTACTTGTACGTCGTTCCTCGTTCTCCCAAGAGACATCGCGTAACATATGTCTTTGCACACTTCGTACCCAGTCCGAACGGCTGGGTGACATCGGTGCGAAAGAAACCACGCTGTTCTAGCGTATCCAAGGCGTTCTGAATGGAAGCCTCGTCCTGAAAGGAAGCATCGTCGACGATAAGGCCTTCATAGGCCGTTTCGAGGGCTGCTCGAAAGCTCTTTTGGTATGGCGGCTGGTTGCGCAGAAAGGCTTCCTTGGGAGTGGCCAAGTTGGTGGGAAAGGCGAGAGGAAGTGACACTTTGTGTTTGCTGTGAGGTACCTTGGTCGTAGTAGAGGTCTTGGGTGACGTTGGTGGCGCCTCGGAGCCTTCGGTCTTGGTGTTGCGCGGTCGCTTGTTTGATTTTCCCATGGTCTATTATGAAAAGTAAATCGGAAAAAAAGAATGAATCACCGGTCATCAGTCATCAACGGTCAGCGAAGGTTCGCATTCAACTGTGCATTCACACAGGGGGGTACAGTGCGCGACATTTATTCTGACTTTGGAGCACACTAGTCTACAGTATGTAGCTAGACTAGAGACAGTACGTGACTCTATCTTGTTATATCCACATTGTAGCCCCTGCCTACGCACGACGTAGACTAGCTAGACTCTACAGTAGTGTTGCATTGTGTTGCATTGTTTGTAACTGTATTTCAGGAGATCCAATCTAGCGCGTTGGAAAAGGATCGTCTTTCCGATGCCGATGAACAGCCATTTCGATTGACATTCGTCAACACCAGTACGTCTCGTCCACAACCTCAGGTCTCTTCGTCGACGATTCGAGTGCCCTCCTCAAATGGAGCAGTAGCATCGTCGGAACCCAGTGCAGCTCCTGACGCAGCCTCGGCATCCATTTCTTCGAAGGCCGCCAAGTTCAGCTCCAGCGCAGCAAGCTCTTCCGCAAGCTCGGGGTCGCTCTCGAGTTCTCTTTCAAAGGCCGCATTCGCAGTATCATCTTCAAAGAACCCCATGCGCACAGCACTCTCCTCCAACTCTTTCGCCTTTTTGCCCTCTTGTCGTCGACGGCGGCGTTCCTTTTTCTTTGTCACTCTCCGTTGCGGATCGCTCTGTTCTTTGGTTTCAGGCTCGGCCGTTCCACTGCCACACTTCTTGACCAAAACCACGTCGGGAAGTACAAAATTGTTGTGAAAGCTCTCTTGCATTTCCCAATCAGCTCTTACGCTCGCGGCTATATCGTACCCCATGACAATGTCGCCTGGACGCATCAAATGGCCCAAGTGCGTGACGCAATTAAAGACTTCGTCATTCGAGCCAAAGTCGGACTCTCGCGCGACTTGCACATCCGCCAAGGCAAACTTTGAGACTCCACTGGTAGGGCCCTTGTAAAGAAGAGTGTCTGCTGCGGCATCTCCATTGGCGTCTCGCTGGTCGTCTTGACACATCTCCACATCCAACACAACGAAACGAATCATTCGATGCGACGCTTGCAGTACCGAATACGACTTTTCATACTTGTAGTACGCTTCCGGGGAAAGCTCCATTTGACTGTCGGCCAGATTTTCTCGCTTTGGTGAAGCGTCCATCAAGTGAATACCACTCGATACTTTGGTCACGAGCGCCAGTCGACCAGATAATTTTCCCTTGGCGCTCTTGTGAATCAAAAGCAAATCCTCTCGACAAAAGGGAACAAGGTCACACGTAATCGTATATTTCAAGTTGGCGGTATTGCTGTGCGAGTCGGCGGAAACGAGTTTCTTGGTCGTCTTGACCCGCATGGGTGCGGCGCGTTGCAAAAAGCCGGCAAACGTTTGCGCATGAACAGTTGTGAGAAAGTAAAAGTCAAAGCCGTTCTTGGTTGCGTCAATGCGCAGCACATTTTTGCGAATATCCTTGTTTTTGGCCAAGGCCATTTCCAAGGCTGCCAGACCCTTCCTGGGTGCATCGTCGGCGCGCTTTTGACGCAACTGAACCAAGGCATGCCACGTTCGGTTGGTGAATTCACGATTGCAGTCGGGACATTGCTTCCAGTGGCACCGCATTTCGACCATGACTCGTTGCTGAACCTGAACGCTCTGTATTTCCGTTCGCACCGTCAGCTTTAGTCGGAATCGCATCGAGTGAGGTTCTGTCCATACCCAGCCGGCTTCGATCAGTTTTAAGTCTTCCGCTGGAGACGACAAAGCGGGAATGTGCTTGAGGCAAATTGATAAGAGCTCGGGTGATTCGGGCTCGACGAGGTCAAATATTTTTTCGGTGCGTTGGAAGCGTCGGCATTGACGACACTGGTGAATGATAACGTAATCGGAACCACCTGGGCCTCGCTGCAACCGGCCTTGAAGGTTGAACTCTTGTGCCAAACATGTTGAGCATTGATTGGCCGCGTTGGGGTATATCATGGTGCCACAAAGGCAGCAGGGGATCTCAACCGCCGTTCTAGCGATTCCTGTGATTGCCGTTGCCGTTGTCATGGTGACGGGCTCTTGTTGGGATGATTGCTCCATCGTGGTGGGATTGTAGTACTGCACTAGCCTTGAGCTTTGTCCGTTTTGAATGGTGATCTCTTGACTGTAACTCTCTCGAGAATATGGGACCGAGCGCTATGGAACTATGCTTTGTAAGTACCGGTAGGCTTTGTTTGGTCGTCTTTGGGCCGTCGCTGCTCGAGAAGGGGATCGATCACGCTGGAATGGAAAACTGACACTGTGATGAGATGGCAGCTACAGTACGTATTATACCGGCGGTAGCTGTGAATGAATCAAATCGAAACGTGCAGAAGAGTTTGGAATTGCGATGCATGTGAGATGTGACTGACTCAATGTCGGTGCGGTTCAGAAAGTATGGTGAACTTGTCGTGGCGACGTCCGTTGGGAGCATCGTCTGGCGCTTACTTTATTTAATTTAGACTTTACTGTAGACTATCTACGTAGTGGTTTTCGGATCGCACGGTGACGAGGATAAGGATGGATCTGTAAATTCGGCGGTGCTACCGTAGTGAAATAGACAGTAGACCATTGAGACGATGGTAGTCGCGGAGGCGGGGGCTATGGTGAGAGAAGACACGCCATTAGAGTGTGCGTCATTGGTGTACGTTTCGTTAGCGTGACGTAACGGAGCGTCCTCTGGGTGTAACGGAGCTTGACGTTAACGACACTTCTTGTCTCGTCGCCGTAGTCAAGAGTTGCGTCGGAACTTGGACTCTGATCTTTCCCTCTCGTAGGACTATAGGCGGGGCCATCTATGTACATATAAGTCACGGATCCGTGGATACCTTGGCGTAACTTAAAGTTATCATCTCCCCAAAGTGTGCTTGTGGTGACATTCAGCTTGCCTCTTGCATGCGCCGGCTCTCGCTACACTTTTGTAGCTTGCAGCTTGCCATGCATGTTGAGATAGCTGGCTTTCGCTAGACTAAGCAAGACACTAGTTGGTTTAAAATCTTCGATACCGGAAAAGTTGAAGGTCATTGCGACCGGAAGTTTGGGGTTCTTTCGAAGGCAGCCCAACATGACTTCTCGTCCGCTGCTGACTGTTTGACGTATTCCCCACCGGTCCTCTGGTTGCTGATTGCCATTTGGGAACAGGGGAGTTTCTACCCTGTTTGGGAACCCTTTCATTGTTGGACGGCGTGGCGTGGCGAAATGGTTATCTTGTTCGATGGCTGTACTACATGTGAAGGAACACGGTTGTCGAGCGAGACTCTAAATTCCAATATCTTTCAAGTTGTCGTGAGGTCGGTCATTGGTCGTATGGCGTTCGACATCAATGAGACGGCTCTGATGACCCCACAGTCCGATTTTGGAGCGACGGCAGCAATAATTTATACCACATTGCACTCTTAGCGCATTGTTTCTAGATCATTCCTTATTCTCCAGCGGTGAATCCGTCGTTCCATCACCACTTTGGGCGCGTCGTGTCGGCTCTTGGTGAAAGAGGTACTCGTTCGACGTCAATGAGACGGCATACGGCATCTACCTGTGCAGTTGCACGCAAAGATCGTGTGTTTGGCAAAGCAGGATGGTACCGACGGTAAAGGGAGTGGAACTGAATGCACTTGTTCTTTGTTAGGTCCGTCGGAATCGTTCGAACTGACCGACACCGCAACGCATCGGTCATGCATCGACGCAATCGACGCAGTTGCAGTCACATACAGACAATCCTCTACGTCGTACTAGAGTCGAACTCCACCTCTAGCTACTGTGACGATTTTTAACTATTTTATATATCTGTGTATATCTTTATCTTTCGGTCTAGTAGTAGCTTGCTAGTAGTAGAGTGTGTGACTAGGAACGGAGTGACGAATGATTCTGCTTGGAATGCGTCGAGCCCGAACCGTACAGATCAACCAGCCAACCGGCCAACACTTTCTTGATTTCCTCGTGCGCTCTCGCCATTTTCTTCGTGTCGCTCAAAGGAAATACGTGACCAAGATCGCTATGGTGAGCTCCATCGGCAATGTTCACAGTGACAATTGTATCCGAAAGGTCCTCTAAATACGACGCAACGGACCATCCGTCATGGAGTCCATTGGTAAAGAGGATGTAGGATCCACCATTGCCGACCAAGTCTTCAAAGCCCCATTTATCCATCAAACGAAAAGGCTGCGGCGTAGCTCCAAAGCGATTCTGGCAATGATCCGTAAGCCACTGGAGAGTCCATTTGCGGGGGATAAACATGCTCTTGTCGGAGAATCCAGCGCGAACGACAAGCTCGGTACAAGTCTGAAAATCCCACATTTTCCCAGTGACACCGTCGCCGACGCCAGACCAGTCCGAACTAGAAATTGTAGCGTTCTTGCCGTTAGGAAGTTCATAACGCAAGTCGTAGCAGTTAGACGCATCGTCGTGCTTGAGCTTGTAAAACTTGTTCATCTTTTCTCTGGCGCTATCGTCGTCGTTCTGGAAGATCTTGCACGCCTTGACAAGATCTTGATCTTCCGTGGGGGGATAGTATGCCATATTGAAATCCGCGAACGAAGTAGCCGCCACCTGAATGGATGGAGTGAATAGAAAAAAAGGTACGTGTGTGAGAGACGAGTTTAAAGTAATAATTCTGGTCAGACTGCCAGCCAATGAGTTCGTGAACGGGTAATTGATAAAAAACGGCGGTGGCCGCAACGTACCATGGTGACAACATCACGGAACGTGTCAAGGTTATCAATGTAAGCTGGGAGCGAGCGAACGCAGATTCCCATTTGCTCAGCCACCTCCTCAAAGTTCCAGCTGGGGTCATGGAGCGCCACTTCAATCTCCAGCAGCGTTCCCTTGACGGCCTTGGCACAGCCCGGCGAGCTTTCTTCAGCCACGTCGGTCACCTTTTCAAAGTACGCGTAGGGATCGAGTTCCTGTGAGTACAAGGGCAGGGGAGCCGACGACGCGTAGGCAATGTCAACCACGTCGGGATAGACGAAACGCATCATGGCCGCGAGGAATCCAGGGTAAGACGCTCCCACGGTAACAATGGGACAATAGTTGGGAGACGAACGGTGGGTTGAGCACTCGAGCTCGTCTTGAATGTGTCGTATCAACTGAAGGAAATCCGCCATGGCTTGTTCGGGGGAAAGCAATTTGCGAAGCTCGCTGTTGGTGGCCTTGCCCTTTGGTTTGTTGGTCGGCTGGGATTCGCCGTAGAAACGATGTTCCGTCTGCAAGACAAAACCAGAGTGTTCCTTTGCCAAGACCTCGGAGACGAAGGGATAGAGAATGTTTTGCACAGCGCCTTCACCACCCATAATGACAAAGATGGGGTTACCAGGGCCACCCCAGAACTTTTGTGAGGTATAATAGCGGTGCGGCCACGTGTCCGTGTTGTCGGCGTCAAAATGGTCCACCGACTGGTCCTCGTAAAAGAGCTCGATGGCATTGGGATCTTTAATGTCGTCATCTGCCGCAATGGCGGGGATAACACTATCATAGGAATCATCGTCGCCGCCAGCAAAGTCGTCGTCACTAGTGCCAGCAACAGCAACAGG
>Ga0307981_1003438_pt1 | contig 11871 bp, 5 predicted proteins | sample OrgLakmetagen987_FD_201849 | JGI IMG/M metagenome (GOLD analysis project Ga0307981, IMG submission 201849) | Saline water microbial communities from Organic Lake, Antarctica - #987 | ecosystem: Environmental > Aquatic > Non-marine Saline and Alkaline > Saline | place: Antarctica: Organic Lake... | reverse complement strand
TATCGTCCCGTTTGGATGAAGGTCCAGATGTGGAGCACAAGCCTCTGGAGAAGATTAGGTGCTTTCTAAATTACGTGATGCAGGTCTATCCGGCCATGATTCCGTATTTGCGCGGTTTCCACGGGACCCTTGATTCCTGGAGGTCGAACCGGACGGCCGATGGATTTGACAAAAGAGTGAATCCAGAATTGGAACTGGAGGCGGTTGCCAAACAACCAAGGTTGAAAAGACAAAAGACGTTGTTTCACTCGTCAGATCAGGCGGATCAAGATGCGGAGCCGGAAGAGACCGGGTTTGATGGTGCCGATGCGTCCGGTAAAGGATTCGGAGCCGCTCTCAAACTATGGAATGGCATTGTCTTCTACCGCCAGGGCAGCATATGGGAGTATCGGATTACGGACATACAGTCCTCAAAATATCGCGAATTGCGAAAATTTGGTTGACAGTCTGGAGAGGCCTGCCGACAAAGGATTGTTGGACGGGACCGCAATCTGGATGTTTACGGACAATTCGGTAGCCGAAGCTGCGTTCTTTTGTGGATCATCCAAGTCGAGAGAAGTTAACAACCTGGTTCTCCGACTGTGCCGGTTGCACGTGGTTGTAATCCCGCGGCTACTCACCGCTCTTTGGAGAAACCAGTTGGAGAAGATAACCGATGTGATGTTGACTGTACCTCTGGGTTGTCCTGCCTGGCAAGCGGACAACCTCGAACCGTTGATTCTATTAAGGATCTCACTCCCTTTATCACATTTGTTACCCTGGCGTTTCAGGAACACTCCCGCAGCTCAGGACGTCGAGCACTGGGTGCCTCAGATGTGGTCAACAAGTTTCGGGGACATCGGGCGTACGTTGCGGAAATTATTGCGCAAAGCGAGGAGTCTTTCCAGTTTGTGAATGTGTGTGGTGTGCTGGTTGCTATGATGTTGACTCAGAAGATGACGTGTTCCCGATCAAGCGTCCGGTTAGTTCAGAAGACGAACATGCGGTGGTGGACGACAAGGACACGGAAAGGTTCATAGTGGCACGAGACGGTGATCGCTTTATGTGTATGTTTCAGTGTGATTTATGTCTACCACAAGCGAGTGGCTGATGAGAGTTGCCCGGATCTCGCGATTTCCATTGAAATTATGGTGGCGTTGATGGAAAGATTGAATAGACTTTGGATGTTAGCTAGGGAGGACAGGAACATACAGGGGGAGGTGTTGTTCCCGGCTTTGTTTTCTATTGCTGCGTACGGGCAAGGAGGTTCCACTGATGCATTTGTTTTCGATGATCAAACATTTCGCCGAAGGAATAAATCCAAATCATCCGAAGTATCCGCATGTTGTGATGTCACTTTGAGGTCGGTTTAAGAATGAAATTGGTGAGCTGGAACACCTGTGAAGCCTCTTGCTACCGAGACAGAGTCTGGGCTAAAGGTCCGCGTTTGGTTCGAACGCAACAGATGGAGTGTGCGCGAGCGAGCGAAAGGTAAGAAGATGAGTTTGAAAAAATGCATCTACGTTTGGTGCTGCGACAGTTGGTGCAATATTTGGCGGCGTTGTAGAGCAAGATGGTTTGGGAAGGACCATACTTGTTCTCATGTACTGGGAACGCTAGCTGGAAGAACGTGCAACGAGGGTACGAGGGGGGTGGTGAAGAGCAATCGGTGTATGCAAGATTTTGGCTCGGCGAGAGTTTATGTATTCCGCGTCTGCCAACTGGCCCGCCTAAGGAGATCCACCAACGGCGAGGATTTCAAGATGGTGCAGCGGCTTTGGTCGCTGTCGAAAGGATAGGAACAGCCCATCAGTGGCTGGGTCCGCGAGTCCTGGGGCCTCTCGAGACAGAGGTCGGTATGCGAATTATTGTTGTTCGGAATTTGTGTACGCGTCCCAGGCGTCTAGTGATTCTGTTCCCGAAAGGGACTGGGGTTAGCTAGAGCTTGAACCCCTTTTTGGGAGGCCATCTAACATGATGTACCTTCTCAACCCAGTGTCTCTTTCAGTCTTTCAGGAAGGAGCTAAAGTTTAAGTTAGATATTTCGTTTGTCAAATCTCCTAATCAATCGTCAACCCAAAAAGTCACCCGAGATAGAGATGACTGTGACTGCTACTTTACCAAAGGATTAAACACATGAAAGTAAACATTTATCACGATGCTTAAGTACGCAATTGACGTTACAGCAACAGTCTACGACAGCAAAGTATGTATTTAGTATTCGTTACAAAAGCAAAAGCTGTCCCGGTTTCTCCGTTCTATCCATAATTGTTTGACTTCTTGTAACTGTTCTAGTTTCTCCGCTCAATCCATATTATTAACGGTATGTAGACTAGTCTATCGTCTCGAAAACTTTCTCAGAATGACTTAACCAGCAACAAATCTGAAAATGTGCAACAATGAGCTGCGCTACCATCGAAATCCCCTCGAAAGGAAGGGTGAGCTCTTCAGAAGATGTGACCGTCGTCGATGTCAAAGACTACGACGACGAGTGGAAACACGAAGCTTGGCTTCAGGTAAGCACTCTACAGCAGCTTGATAGAAGCAACATTCGCCGACGATAGACTCATTTGAGCCACCCCCTCTAACCGTCTTTTCATCGTCCTTTCCATGAACAGAAATCAAACTTCCAATCCTTTGCAGGTGATGTCAAAATGACAATCCCCATCTTTCGCAACTTGGCAGGCTTTGCTGTGGATCAGAAAAAGTACTGCTTGCGAGGCGTTGAAAGTTACCTACACTCAGGTCAGCGACAGGAAGAAATGTCCTCAAGAAAAGCTGCGCTCGAAGCAGTTCTCATTGAGGCAGAAGACCAGTTCTACTTTGATGTCAGTGACGCCAAAGCTATTCGAATGGCCTTGGATTCTGCGAGCAAAAAGCCACTACGACTGGCCCACAGTCGGGCTGTCACTGACGCCATGGTTGCTGGGGTGGACAATGCTCCCATGCTCTACCCAATCACTCAACTGACAAGACCATCCTCGGGCATGTCCCGACTCCAAACACAGCGAGAAAGCTACTTCTTGATGCGACGCAAGAAGTACTCGCTCTTGGAGCGGGAGCTCTGTCTTTGAACAATAGCTTTTCTTGCCTACCACGGCATTTCTCTTTCCATTGTTAAAGTACACCCTTTAAATTTCCTCAGAATGACTTATGACTACTACTTTACCAAAGGATTACTGTAAACACATTATAGTAAACATTAATAGGGTTTTAAAGTACGCAGTTGACTTAACCGTCTACTACACGTAGTATTTAGTATTCGTTACAAAAGCAAAAGCTGTCCCAGCGCAGTTTCTCCGTTCTATCCATAATTGTTTGACTTCTTGTAAACTCGAAAACTTTTACAGAATGACTAAACCAGCCGCATCTTTCAAGAGATCGAAGAAGGCTTAGACTGTTATATCGGTCTTTATTGCTACTGTATCATGACTTCGCCGTCACTGGATCAATTCTTTTCAATTTGGCTTCTCGTCGCCGAACCACATCTACATTACCTGTACTTTACATAGCTGTACGGTCACTCAAAGAAGCAGGCCAAACCGCAAACCGTCAAACCGTAATCTCTACGACGTAATCGTCAAAAATCATACGTAATAATGACCGCTTTGCTTTACAGTACAGAACGATAGAGGGTACATTTCAGTACTGTATGTCCTTCTTGGAAACGACCGACCAGAAACTGTATAAAAGATCCTGGTCATCGCGCATCTGATTCCTACTAAGTAAACGAAAGAACGTTCTCTAATGCCTAAAAACTATCCAAAACGCGAATTCAGACTGACAATAATGACCGCTCTGTGCCTTTTTGGTCGTACTGTACAGTAAAACAGTTCTTGATTGGTCATCTCGCGTCTGATTCCTTCGCGCCTACTGTAAAATGCCTGGAATCTACTAACTGTAATCCAACACGCGACTTCAGACTGAAATAATGACCGTCCCTCTTTTTCAAAGAACAAGGCCTATCCGCAAAGAACGCCCAGCACATTTTTTCCCCAACCGCGATCAATCACAGCCCTCACAACTTTTTGATCTCCGATACTTTTCGAGCAACCCAACCTCCCTAACGATGAACTCCATGAAACAACAACCTTGCACTGTAGAAAAATCCCACCAACGAGTGAGCTTCTCGCAAGATGTGAACGTCGTCGAGATAGAAGGCTACGACGAATGGAAACACGATACTTGGCTGCAGGTAAGCAAGTGACAGCAACGACTGCAGTAGCATTTGCGAACAACAACGGCTTGAGCAAACCCATCTAACCTGCTTCACGTTGTCTTTACTGTACAGGCAGAAGACTTCCGCTTCTTTGCACTAGATGTCAATAAGACCATCTCCATATTCCGCAGATTGGAAAGCTTTGTCGACAAGGAAAAGTACTGCCTTCGAGGCATCGAAAGCTACCTCGTGGCAGGTCTGCGACAAGAAGAGCTTTCACGGAGAAAGGATGCAATTGATGCCGTTCTTATCGAAGCAGAAGATCAGTTTTACTTCGACGAAAACGATCCTGAAAAGATCAGAAGGGCCTTGGAGCCCGCGAGCAGAAAGGCAGCGCGAGTAGCGCTTAGCCGGGCCGAAACTGACGCCGTACTTGCTAGTACGGGCGCTGTTCCTCAGCAAAAAACAGCAGCAAGCCTTTGCCTACCGGCTCGTCAAAACTCTCTACATGGGGGAGCACGCTATATGATGCGAAGATTATCCTGGACTGAAACCTCTGTCACTGCTGTCGGTGCACAGTAGACTAGGGCAGTAGACTAGGGGGTACTGATACCGGGGCAGTCTACTGCCTATCACTTGTATGAGCTAGTTTATATATACGCAATAGATGCATTATATTCTGAACACGCTTTCCATTCCTCGTTTACTTGCGGCTAATGCGCATCAAGCAACAAGTAGAAGAGCCCCCACTGGGGCGACACATTAGCGTTCAAGCGCCAGCATACTACTGTAGGCAGCAGAACAACGCAACCCCACGCCAATTGCAGAGCTTCCTAGCAGGCGCCCCAAGGAACAAATAATCGAAACGAAGCCCAACTTATGCACAGAAGGTTGAGTTGAAAGTTGAAGCAGACGCCGGGCTGCTGCTTCTTTCTGTGAGCACGAGTGCTGTGTTCGATGAGGTCCTTCTCAAGAGCCTAAGCGTATGCCCGGTACGTTACTAGCGTTCAAACGTCAAACTGCAGGCAGCAGGATCCGTGCGAAGCCCAAATGCAAAGAAGGTTCTTGGTATATTCTAAAAGACTTTAAGTATTTACCGGAAATTACCAAGCATACAAGCGGTCGACTCTTTGAGTGACTCGAGATCATGCAACTCGGCTAGACTATGTAACAAGCGTAGCTCTGCCTGCCCTTCCTTTGGCGAGATATCAAGTTTGAGCCCTCCCGATCCTTCGGAGAGAGGAGCAAGCGCTCGTGTCGTCACGCGATTTGTCTTGACGGACCGAATGTCCTGAAGTTGATACCGGACCATCTTGCGATGGAGTAGCCCGATAAGTCGACGCTCGATGGAATTAACATTATAGGGCGTGCCGCAATCCTCGCATAGCCAGTGTTTTTGACTGTTGTCTTCCTCGAGATCTCGAGGAGGCACATAGCAAAGGTTTACGTCTCTGCTCTCATGGCATTCGGTGCAGAACACATCTGGTAGAACGAAAGTCGGGCAAGGGTTGGTCCACTGTGCCGCCCATGAGTACTCTGCAACACCAATCTGAGCCAGCAAACTTCTTTTTAAGACGTGAACTTCATTCTCTAGGTCAGAGTCCAACTCAAGAACATGAATAATGCCCTTGATGAAATCGAGCGCTGGGTTCAGGGGGCGGGAAAGATCACCAAGCAACGGCGGAATAATTTTGTCATTAACGCCATCCTTCATTATTTCACCGACAGCTCTAGTAAGGTACGAAGCAAAATGTTTCGTAATCATCTTTCGCTTGTAGCTCAAGAGCTGTTCGCTATTTCCGGCGGCGCCAGCAATCGCGAACTGCTTTCCGTCGTCCTTTGACTTCAAATCGATTTGCTTCTTCAGTACGTCTTTCGAAAAGCGGCCGATGATTGCGCGGAAATACTCTTGCGCAATTTCACTTCCTAGATAGTTCATGACGCTCCAAGCAGTGACAACCGAGGGCACAACAACCGATGTCGACTCATTTTCGCAAATCACGAACTCGTCTTCGTCAATTTCATCATGTTCGACTCTCTCGAGATGCATTGTCCCAAAGTTGTATTCATCCATGAAAACAAATTGAGAGTGGAACTGTCTCGGCCGCAGCGACACTCGAGTCAGGGCGTTGCCATCATCATCACGAGCTCGGTTTTGGGCTGTCGAGATCACAAAATTGATGTACTCCTCGGCGTCTGCAAGGTCGACCTTGTTCGTCGCCACGGTGATCCGGTGGAATGAAGCGAATACGATAGCGCATCCGAGACGCTGCAGCTCGCCAAGCATTCGTGTAAAAGTGGCTTTCATCAGCGAGTGGATTACTCGATGCAACGCAGGGTCGTGCAGTAACGCTTCCGGGTCAGAGATAAGTCGAAAGATATGATGAAGAAGCTCATCGGCGACCAAGCTGTTTGAAGCGAAAGCGTCACTTAGCCAGCCAGCCACCAGCGCTCGGACAACAGGCAACGAGACCGATGTTGCCATGTCGTCCCCAAGAGGACCAGTCGCCTTGGACATATTAAAGTTTGCATCGAACAATGCAACGCTGTTGGGAGAGTTCGCATCAATGCCACCTTCTTGGCTCGGAACACCTGGTACATTGGATGCGAGAGAAGAGGAGATTTCAGAGAGTGCAGCGATCGCAAGATCTTGCACGTCAATATCCACGCAAATCGAACGATAGCATCCTGGGCGTCGGATCACTGGACTGACAAGCTCTTCATCGTCGCCCCAAATTTCCTCTTGATTGTACGTAGAGGCATCAGCATCAACGGACGGGAACATGCCACCTTCCAAAGAGGGAAGGAATTTGACGCCCAAGTCTGGACGGCCTGGAACGGCGCTTGCCCAAGACAAAGTACGGTTCTTCTTGATCATTCGAGACAAACTAACATCGTACAGGGCGACATTCTCGTCGTCTCCCAGATTGCCCAGCGGTACCTGACCGTACCTTGCGTATGACACTCGTTTGGGGTAAGCGACGACTGCCATAAAAAGGTAGGCTTCGAGACAAAGCTGTACAGCCGGTTGCTCCCAGTTCAAGGATGGGAGTGTCCAAAGAGACGGGTTGTGTGCCGGGCCGGGTGGGAAGGGCATGGGCACCACAGGGAAGGATGCAAAGGTGGACATGTAGCGTCGGAGTTGCATCTGAGGTCGGCTACTGTTGAGCAAAATGAATGCCGGGCCATGACTGGACTTCGAGTAGGAGCTGATCGCTTCGTTGGCGCCAGCGTAGGCAAGCTCTTCCCGGTTGACAAAGTTCAAACTGGCAATCCGTACGTCGCTATCTGCAGAGACGCAAGCGTAATCGGATTTAAGTCCGGCAGCATCTTTAATTGTCCCGAGAAGTTGATCAAACAACGTTTCGCAATGCTTCTTTGAGACATTTCTCTGTCCACTCCGAGACCCAGGCTTAACAACCCAAACGTGACAGGAGGCCCCAATGTCAAAAGATGCGGGCGTTGCTTCGGATGGTCGCGTTACGTCTTGACCGCTGGCATTGTTCTCCTCGTCACTGTGTTTTTTCTTGAAGGCCCCACTGCCTCCATCAAGCTCGTACAATGCAATGATTCCAGTTTTGGTTCGCGGATGGACCTTGATATAAAGAAAAAGGCGCTTGTAAGAAAGACCATTGTGGAGATATTCACCTTCCGATGGCCGTTCGACTCTTGAGAGCTCCGTCAATGAGTAGGACTTGCGGGTCTTCACGAGGCCGTCTGCGGAGAGAACCCGAGAAACAGAGCCCAACTCGGAGAGAACCCGTGTTATCAAAGGTGTACTCGTCTCGTACACACTATCGAAGATATCATCGGTTTCAACAGTGGTGTCGACAGGCTTGAGATACTCGATCCATTTCTTTGACTTGAAAACATACTCGGGCATGGTCAATTCGTAGACAAAAGATGCATTCTTGCTGTGAGGTAGGTGCTTATCAACCTTCCGCAATTCCAGTATGCCATCAGAAGCGTTGGTGATCTCATTTCGGGTAGTGATGTACACCATACGAGGGACAGTGATTGAAATCTTTTGAAGCGAATCGGTACCAGTCATCACCCACACAGTGAACTGTTCGGAGCCTGAGGATTGCGAGCCTGGAGCAAGAGCATCGTAGGTCGTCATTCCACGTACTTCGATAATCTGCCACTCCCTCTCCGAGAGCGACATGGCTGCCTTTCGAACGAATCCCTCCATGCTGACCGCCTTTCGCTGCCTCTTTTCGACGCCTCCGTGGGTAATAGAGGAGTCTTGTGTATTGCGAGCTCTCCTTGCGCTTCGCCACGATGATTTCTTCTGCTGAAGCCAACCACCAAAGTTTTCCTTCGATAGCTCAATTCTGGTTTCAGGTTCGGGGGCATCGGTGTCGGCGCTCAGCTTGTCATCGCGTTTAATTTTGCTGCCACGCTTCATGCTGTGAACGATTGGTCGCTTGGAGACCTTCGATTCTGAATTGATGTCTTCAATGTCGCCAAGAAGACGGCTATTAGTGTCGGAAGCTTTCTTCACACCAAACATTGTGCGGATGTTTTGTTGCTGGAACTTGTCATTGAGCTGGTTCACTTTGGAGTTTAACCAGCTGGGATGATCCACACGAGGAACAGGATTGGGAATCCTCTGTAGAGCCGCGGGGATAGTAATAATCTTTTGAATCGACTTTCCCAATCGATCGAGATAGTAGTCCCAGTCTAGAATGTTCCGAATGTCAAGTCCGTCGCCATCCAAGCCTGGGGATTTCAGCCACTTTCGCAGATAGTGCTTCATGACACCAGGCTCTGCCTTCCAGATATTCGTAGGAATCGCTCGGTCCGTCACAGGAGCACCGTACGGTTGTTCCGCAATGACGAACTTGCAGTTTAGGCCCTTGTCTTTGATAATATCAGCACCCAGGAACTCACTCAGGCGACGCGCAGTAGTTTGCGACGTTCCTTTCTGGTCTCCATAGTCGTCTAGCTGCCGACTCATGCTACGGTTCTCACTGATAAGGTCAACCAGTTCTTCGTCGTCCAGGCTGTCGCCACGAGTGTCAATCACATCGATCCAGTGATTAGCGACATCTGCAACACAATCGTAACATTCTTTGAGAGAGTTTCCGTCAAGAAAGCGCTCGAACACTTGAGACTGAAAAGTTTTGATCAATTCCAGCTCTCCTCGGCGCTTTAACTCGAAGCCTTTCAGTTCAGCCAAGCTTCCATCAAAGTTGAAGACAGCATACCGCTTTTTTAAAAGTTTTCCTTCTTCTGTACTCGCTGGAAGAACCATGCATCGATACGGACCGTCCACCTCGAAAAAGATGGAGCATTCGCTTCGTGTCTCGTAGATGCCTCTCTCGGGGTCTACCAGAGTCTGGTACTGGTGGTTGGTGAACTTGTCGTGGATATCAGCGTTGAGCATGACGCATGGGTACTCTAACTTGAGCTTCGAGCCGTCCTCTGTCTCAAATGTATATACATCAGGGAAACTTTTGGGAAGAATGCACCAGATACCGTCAGTATCGAGTTCCAAGGGTCGCCCAATCTGCTCAACCAGGATGCGAGCTTGTGTAATAATATCAGCACCAGTCTTGGTAACGATACCAGCCATCTCCATCGAGCGCCAACGAGCGCCCCTACGCATGACGTATCCGTAGAAACTGTTTAGAATGCACTTGTGGGCAACTTGAAGAGAGTCGTAGACGACGACACGGTCGTCGGCTTCCTTCTTCGCTGTCGGATCCGAAGCGCTATCACGCTTTTTCTTCCAGTTCTTGTTCATCTTTTTGTACTCGTAGCGTCTGTCACGGAACTGCCTCACAGTATCGACATAAAAGTCGTTCTCTCGCATGCAGACAACATCTTCCCGTGTGTCTTCTTCAGTGACCTTGGTTTTTTTGTAAGCCTTGCGCGCGTACGTCTTGAGTCGCGTCGAAACAACTTCGGCTTGCTCTCGCTCCTCTAGAGATGTAAAGGGCGTGCCATCGATGACTTCCCGAGATAGCTGATCCTTGGTTCTCTCGTACTCGTTTCGCGAAGCCGGGTTGTAGTCGCCACGCCAGACCCAATCCATGCGGCGCTTGCAGCCGTTCTTGACCTGATTGTAGTCGCAAGCTGCGCACGTAGTGTCATCGACAATAGCGCTCGGCTGCAACCGGTTAGTCAAGATAATGTTGGGGTACATGGCTCCCACATCCAAGTGATAAATGTAGGGCTTTTCGACTCGCTTAGGACGATCGCGAAGCATTTCGAGCTCTTCAACAATCTCGCTTCGAATCTAAGTAGAAAGAAATGAAATACAACGCGTGGGTATAAGAGCAATGCAAGGCAACAACCAGTAAAAATACATTCAAGGCGCTGCTGCACTCCTGCCCAATCGACCGCGCACATTCAACATGACAGGTGCACGTACCTCATCGTAATTAACAATATCTTTGCGATCCTTACCACCTTCCACTTCAATCGCAAAGGTCAAGTCGCGATCAACATTATTAATCAACTGCTGAAAGGCTGTGGGTTTCAAATCAAAATCGTATTCGATATCGCTACGGTAAACGCCCGCTTCCAAACACTCCACCTTGCCCCCAATATACGTCTCCGACTCGAGCAAATGTCCCTTGTGAAACGAGGGGCCTTGATCTGTTTGCTTGTTTGGGCAAATGATATTCTTTTGACACGCTTGCACCATAAGCAACGTCTCGCACAGCGTTCCACTACCTTTGCGCAAGACGTCTTCCGGGGCCATGGGAATAATGGTACAGAGCGAAAAAATAAACAAGTGCACGTACTTTTCGTACAAGTAGTATGTCGCGACGGCATCGGAAACCGAGTACGTGGCCATGTGGACGGGTCGCTCCTGCGCAAACCGCACCATGTCTTCTGGGTCCACTTCAACCGGATCGTAACCCAACTTGTACTTGGTCACAGCCTTCAAACCCTGCGCACCTTGCGGAAGGTACGAATCACGCTGGACCCAGTGAAAGGCATCCAAATGAACCGAGCACCGCCCCCGGTACTCTCCCTCGTTCACTAGACTGACCCCCGTCTCGGCGTACATGTCAATGCCGTATTTCTTGGCACGCGTTTCCACGTACGGCCAATCGAAATAGTCACCGTTATAAGTCACTACAATCTGAGGCCCATGGCGTTGATACTCGACAAAGAATCGTTCCAACAGGGCCTTTTCGTCCACTTCGTTGAAAATTTCAAACGGTCCGGGGTAGTTTGGCTGCGGCGTGTATTCAAAATCGTCAATGTCTTGCGAAACGACGGATCGACTGCAAATAAGATAGCCCTGCTGTCCAGCAGCCGTCGTGACCATGTAGGAAATCATAAAGATTTCGTCCACTTCGGCGGATGGAAATTTGAGCGGCGCCTTGGTGCATTCAATATCAAACGCCAAAAATGTGGGGTTGGCCTTTTGTTCGTGGTCCGCGTCCGTCAATCGGACGCCCCCCGAGTCTTGCTGCTCCGTCGCCGCGTCTTCTAAAACGACAGTGTACCACGTTCCGCAGCGAATGTCCAAGTCGGTACAGACACGGACCGTGTAAGGCACATCGTACTCGCGTAAATCAATGAGTTGTTGCAAGGGATCCTTGAGTTGCGCTGCGGTTTTACTAGCGTCATCCAAGGAAAAGGGTTGGTCGGCTTGACGACTGACATTGCGCTGCACAATGTCGCGCAGCTGGGTGCGGACATCAAAGAGCTGCGAGGTATTGTCAAAACTCAACTTGAGCATGGGCCTTTGCGGAGCCGTCAAGTGGTTT
>Ga0307981_1003437_pt1 | contig 11872 bp, 14 predicted proteins | sample OrgLakmetagen987_FD_201849 | JGI IMG/M metagenome (GOLD analysis project Ga0307981, IMG submission 201849) | Saline water microbial communities from Organic Lake, Antarctica - #987 | ecosystem: Environmental > Aquatic > Non-marine Saline and Alkaline > Saline | place: Antarctica: Organic Lake... | reverse complement strand
AGTGTGGAAAATAAAAGCTGAGAGCTTCACTTTGGCATTTAAATCTCAAGAAGAATTCAAATGCTAACCAGTCGATCGTATCAATTCCGTTACGGCTTCGCCTTCACTCCATCGATACATCTCGACGTTGTGCAAAATATGAGAGAAATATTCAAATGGCTTGCTCTATCTACTATTCTAATCTCACCGTTAGCTGGGTCAGAAACCGCTCGATACTGGGCATTACTACCATATAAACATAGCGAAACGGCAGAAGAGTTTACGCTAGTATCAAAAACTATTGGTCTCCTTGAATGGGGGCAGAAAAAACAAAGCCTAGAATACCTAGAAGGTGCGCTTAACTCTGAAAAAGTTCGAATATTGCATTTTAGCGCTGATGGTGAGCCTATTAAAAAGGAATTCCCAAGCGCCACATCTGTTACTGGAATAAAAATTAGAATTACCGAATCAGACATAGCTGACGTTCGAGTTGAAATACACATGCACGTTGACCAATGGGGCCAAGAATTTAGAGACATAAATCCGTTGCTTCCTGTGCTGCGTGTTATTATTCCAGAGAACATAAGAAGAATGAATTTGTTTCTCTACAAGCGAGGAACTGATTTCAAAATGATCGAGTATGTAGAAATCGTTTATTATCCAAAAAGAAAATCTGAAAGCACCACGATGATCGAAGTTCCTCGCTGGAAAACTAAGTCACAATTTAAAGAGGAACAGCACAACCAGGCGGGAGATGACAACTCCGAGTAGCGCTGCCGCGCTACTCGGAGTGCATCCCCTTCACGTTAGCGAAAAAATGAAAACAGAAAAATACGATCTAAAACTCACAAATGGGAGTTGGTTAAACAATCTAAGTGAAGACGAAATAGCAGATCAAATTCGCAGCGGTGGTGCTACTGCGCAATCCGATTGCAACATATCTGGTAGCAATAGAATTTCGACCGTCAGACGGCTGATCACCAATATTGAAAGCCTTGCTTCAGCAGAGATGTCTGAACAAAGAAAAGACAGGGTAGAACGAAGGCGTAACATTTTTCTAACTACAGAATTTCACCTGCCAGATTATGAAATAGTCGGCAGGCAGGGAATAATTACCGCAGAATGTGCTTTCGGTATGAATATATTGAAAGATCTCTTTGTGAATGTTCGAGATGTTTTCGGAGGTAGAAGCAGGACAACGCAGAAAATATTAAGAGAATCAAGGAATGCGATCCTTGAGGAGTTAAAAGAGGAAGCTTTAGAAATTGGAGCCAATGCAGTTATCGGTGTTTCTCTTAGCTACAGCGAATTTGGTGGTGGTGGCTCCTTGGTCTTTCTACCAAACAATGGTAAATCAATGTTGTTTGTGGTCGCAACTGGGACAGCGGTTACAATCAAGAAAAAAGGAGACGCTAACTAGGCAGCATAGGCAACGCCTTTGGCGCACCTACCTTTGACGTTCTGCAAAAAAAATGAAAATAAAACCACTAAAACTTCTCTTATTGTTATGGGTGTTCGTATCCACTGGTTGCGATTCTTCAAATAGCGAAAAAAGAAATGTTAAGACTGACGAAATAACGTCTAAAAAGGAACAAAGCCTACCTCAGCCGAGTGAACGAAACATAAGTTATTCTATCGGGGTAGATGAAGGTAAACCTTTGGGTAGTAACCATGCGAAAAAAGGAAATGGTCTCCCAAGCAAGCTCGGGTTCGATTTAATTGCAAACGCACGGTATTCAGATTCTGGAGCATCGAATAAAGAGTTTTATCGAAAAGGAATCGAGGCAGGATTTGTTGATGGATTTGCATCTATCTCAGAGCTTCCCGATAGAAGTAAACTGAGAAAACTAGCTTGGAATAATATCCAAGCTGGAACAGAACTTTACGATCAGAACGGAAAACCCGTTAATACAGTTAAAAGTAGTTATAAATCAGAAGATTTAATCGTTGTTCAATACCCCGATGGATCAATTGAGCAGAAAAAATTTAGTTCGATGACACAATACTGGTTTACGAAAATTGAATGAATCAGGCAGAACAAGGCAGGATAGGACAATTCCGTTCGTGCCTCACTCCATGCCTACCTTTGACGATATGAGAGGAAATTGAATTGCCCAATCGAAGCATTTCAGCTTAGCTTTTGAGGGTAAGAGAAGAAGGAAATCCCCACATATTTGAGCCGAGTCAGCTATCCCCAAAAAGAGAAGAAAATCATACTCCACAGCCCTCAATGAAGATCACCACCGCAGACTCCAGACCCACCACGACCTTCGGTCATATCCAGACGGAGCTGGTCAACCCATTTTACGCGCCAGTAATTCTATAACCCTCACTAATCCAAAACCCTAGGGCTGGGTGCCAGTCCTCCACGATCGACAGAAAGAATGGTTGCAGATAACCTAGGATTCAGTAATTTAAACGCATGATCGCAATAGAGCAAATAAAGCAACTCTCTCATAAAGAAAAGCTTATGGCGATTGAAGCCATTTGGGGTAACCTCTTAGCCTCTCCAGAGCAGGTGGAGTCGCCCGGATGGCATGAGGAGGCTCTGAAAGAAACGGAAGCGCGTGTAGCTGCTGGCTTAGAGGAGCCGGTAGATTGGGAGCAGGCGAAAGCGAAACTTAGAAAAGAATTCGAATGAAGCTACAGATACGTCCCACGGCAATGGAAGACCTTGCCAACGGGCGCAGGTTTTACGATGCAAAGGAACTTGGTGTAGGCGATTACTTCTTTGACTCGGTCTTCGCAGACATAGACTCACTCAAGCTTTATGCGGGGATACATCCGAAGGTCTTTGGCTTCCATAGAATGCTTACGCAAAGGTTTCCATATGCCGTTTACTATGAATTTCCAAACAAGGAAATCCCCATTGTCTGGAGAGTATTAGATCTCCGGCAAGATCCCGATTCCATCCGCAGTGCACTGGGGTCGATCAAGGCGGAGTGATTAACTCCGTTACGGCTCCGCCGCTTCCACTACGTGAGCATCCTCCACGTTCGCAAAAGGATTTGATCTTCGCCCAATTTAAGTTAACTTCGCGTTATGACAGCTCTCGAAAAAGAAATTCTAGGTTTACCTAAACTTCAGAAAATCAGCATTATGGAGCAAATTTGGGCTGATCTACTGAAGGAAGAAGAGAGCATCCAAGTTCCTGATTGGCACCTAAAAGAACTAGAAAAAACAGAAAAAGGACTCCAGGAAGGAAAGGAGCACTTTCAAGATTGGGAAGCAGCTAAGCAGGCGATTCGTGAGGCATGAAGCTGAGGATACTTACTGCGGCCTCCCGAGATTTAGTTAAAGGAAAAAAGTTCTATGAGCTTCAGGAAAGAGGCTTGGGAGGCTATTTTCTAGATACCTTGTATTCTGATATCGGCTCGTTGATTTTGTATGCAGGGATCCACCGGAAGATCCGAGATTACCACTGCGTGTTTTCCAAGCGTTTTCCCTACGCGATTTATTATAAAATTGAAATGAATAAAATTCGGGTATATCGAGTTTTCGATTGTCGGCAAGAACCCTCAAAAACCCTGAAAGCACTTGAATGATGCGAACCAATCGGTGCTGGACAACGTCGCTAACGCGCCGCGCCAGACCTCGACGATAAAAATGCATCCTATGCACCAGTTTGTTAACAGCGCCCTAATATTATTATTAGGACTGAATATCGCGATATTTACCTATGCGTTAATTGGAAAATCGAAAATTGTATTTTGGAGCCTGTCGTTCATTTTGCCAATCGCTACGATAATCTTATCTTTCATCCTAACCTATATAATGCCAGAGTCTTGGCGTGTCAGTTGGGAAGGTGGGATTTTAGCTGTTGGCGGTTTATTGTTGAGTATGTTCGTTGCCACGTCGCCAGCACTTTATCGTTTTTCCGAAAGGAAAAACGGAAATACCCATCGCTGATATTTGGACTCCCGTCTTTCCTATATCTGTTGCCTTTCTTTTTAAACCAAGTGGGAATAACCAACTAATAAAGAACAAGTTAGAGCTGGTAAATCCCGGTTATGTCGCCCTGTAATCGGATAAGCCCTCGAACCATGAACCCCGAAGGCTAAGAAGCCAGTTTTCTGCATTGAACGGAAGAAAGGACTCAAACCAAAAAATCTTAAGATCCTCGATGATCTATGGTATTGGTCCTTCAGGGCCTACATTCGAACCAGTCGCGGTGAGACTATAGATTCCGCTAGCACTCGTCTATACTTACGCCCCACGTTCAGATCTGCCCTAAAGAGATCCCGTAATCGACAGGAAAAGGTTGCTTCACCATCTACGATCCACTCAGCCTTATTCAAATCGATCCTGTCGCTCTGCGACAGTCCGTTTTTAATCATTTTCCGAATTCATCCTTGATCCCTCGCCTATCCCCTTCATCACTTTTTAGTTTGCAGCCGACTTAGACCAAAGGCCGCCCAAGACTTTACGCTTCACATATACAATGCCTCGCAAACAGAACCCTTCCGACGACGACAATCTCGAACTTCCGCTCGATAACGCTTCCGAGCCCGAGGCCAGTGAGGCGACCGATGAAAGCGGCGAAAGTGCCCCCGTCGAGGCCGAACGCGATATTTTTGATATCACCAATGGCACGGGCCACGTCGATAGCATGTTCAGTTCATGGTTTCTCGACTACGCCAGCTATGTCATCCTGGAGCGCGCCGTCCCGCACGCCAACGACGGACTGAAACCCGTCCAGCGCCGCATTCTCCACTCCATGAAGGAGCTTGAAGACGGGCGCTACAACAAAGTCGCCAATGTCATCGGTAATACCATGAAGTATCACCCGCACGGGGATGCCTCCATCGCTGACGCCATGGTCCAACTCGGACAAAAGGAGCTGCTTATCGATATGCAGGGTAACTGGGGCAACACCCTCACGGGCGACTCTGCTGCTGCCTCCCGATACATCGAAGCACGCCTTTCCAAATTTGCCCTCGAAGTTGTTTTTAATCCAAAGACCACAAAATGGCTGTCCTCTTACGACGGGCGGAACAAAGAGCCGGATACACAACCCGTCAAATTCCCGCTCCTGCTCGCTCAGGGAGCTGAAGGCATCGCTGTCGGCCTCTCCTGCAAAATCCTGCCCCACAATTTCAATGAGCTACTCGATGGGTGCATCGACATTCTCCGCAAGAAGAAGACTCAGATCCTGCCCGACTTCCCGACCGGCGGCATCGCCGACGCCACCGACTATAACCGCGGTAAACGCGGAGGCCGGGTCAAAGTCCGCGCACGGATCGAAGCGCGAAAGAAGAACCTCCTCGCCATCACCGAGTTACCTTTTGGCAAGACGACCACGACTCTGATCGACTCTATCATCTCCGCCAACGAGAAGAATAAGATCAAAATACAGCGCGTCGAAGACAACACAGCCGACGTGGTCGAAATCCTGGTCTACCTACCTTCCGGAGTGGACGCTGAAACAGCCGAGCAAGCTCTCTACGCCTTCACCGATTGCGAGATCTCCATTTCAACGAACATCTGTGTGATCGAGAACGGGAAGCCACACTTCTTCTCTGCCGACGACCTCCTCTATCTCGCCACCGATAAGACCGTCCAACTGCTCCAAAAAGAGCTCGAAATCGAACTGAGCGAACTCGAAGAGAAATGGCATTTCAGCTCGCTCGAAAAAATCTTCATCGAAAAACGCATCTACCGCCGCATTGAAGAAGAAGAAACCTGGGAGGCAGTCATCAATACAGTGGACGTCGGACTCGAACCCTACAAAAAACTCTTCAAACGGGAGATCACCCGCGACGACATCCTTCGTCTGCTTGAAATCAAAATCAAGCGAATCTCCAAATTCGATACCTTCCGCGCAGAGGAACAAATCAAAGGCCTCGAAGAATCCATCGAAACCTGCAAGGACCACCTCAACAACCTGACCCGCTATGCTATCGACTGGTTTAAAAACCTTAAAAAGAACTATGGTAAAGGCCGTGAACGAAAGACCGAGCTGACCTCTTTCGAGAAAGTCGTCGCTCAGGATGTTGTTATCGCCAACGAGACACTCTATGTCGATCGCACCGAAGGCTTTGCTGGCTATGGCATGAAAAAAGACGAATCCGTCTGTAAATGCTCCACACTCGACGACGTCATCGCGATCAACCAGGAAGGCAAACTGACCGTCTCTAAAGTTAGCGATAAAGCCTTTTTCGGTAAGAACATTCTCCATCTCGATATTTTCAACCGCGCTGATCCCAACGCACTCACTTACTGCATGGTCTACCGAGACGGCCGCACTGGCCCGACGCTCGCGAAACATTTTACTACCGGCGGCGTCACCCGTGATAAGGAATACGATCTGACCAAGGGTAAGCCCGGCTCCCGAGTCTTTTACATTTCCTGTTACCCCACCGAGGGCGGCGAAATCGACGCAGTTAAAATCAATCTCAAGCCCGCACCACGACTTCGCAAAACCGAAGAAGAAGTCCTCTTTAAAGACCTCGCCGTGCGCGGCCGGAGCAGCGGAGGAAACATCATCACAAAAAACCCGGTTAGAAACGTCGTCCGCATGACCAAAGCCGCCCGCGAAGAAGCCAACGCTTAAAAGAACTTATACTTTTGGGAAATGACTTCGGCAGATTTGTTTCCTGTTTGAATAAAATCAGAAAGGTAGGGCGTGCTCGCCGAGCGCGCCGTTCTCAAATGGCATACCCACGTAGATAAACGAAATGGATGGGCTTACCATAAGGTCAGTAGCTAGAAGAGAGCGGCGTGACGATTGCCAATTATTGACATTTTCCGCTAATAGCTAAACCCCGAAACAGAGTTTCGAGGCCACGTAAACCGAACGGGTATTACCCTGCCTCTCGGCCACGCTCAGAGGCAATTCACGCACCGCTCTGAAGGCGTTTTGCCACCGCAGCAAAACGGCTCACCGCTTCTTTGAATTTCCCGGCATCCAGTGCTCCCGTCGAAAGCCGTGCGCAGTTCCAGGGCGTCCCACTGGGGAAACACAAATCACCGGGCACATAGAGCACTCCCGCTTCAATACAGGCATTACAAAACACGCTCCCGATCCGTAGATCCATGTCCGCCGGCCCCCGCAGCCAAAAAATTAGGCCCCCCACCGGCGGCGTCCACTCCCAGCCTAATTTACGCAAGCCACTCGCTTCCAGAACGGCCTGCATCTTTGTTGCCTTTTCTGCATAAAGCGGACGTATACGCTGCAAATGCTCGGCATAGGCACCGGTTTCGATGGCTCGCTCAACGATGGCCTGATTAAAATGCGCCGAGCCAAAGTCCTGATGCCCTTTAATGCCCAGCATCTTTTGGAGCCACTCCGGATGGGTGCAGTAGCCATAACCAACCTTCAGTCCCGTCGCAAACGGCTTCGTATAAGTGCCCAAATACAACTTAGGAAATGCATCGAAAGCAGCTAGGCTCAATACCGATGGGCAACTGTGCGGCTCATCAAAATAGAGCTCACGATAGGCCGCATCTTCGATCACTGGTATCTGATAGCCTGCTTCAAGCAAAGTCCTCGCGACGGTCTCTTTCTCGAGAAACGTCATCGACCGACTGCTTGGATTACTAAAATAGGTAACCAAATAGATCGCTTTCACCCGCTCGCGCTCACCCGCAGCATCCAGTGTTTGTAATAGCTGGGCAAAGGCCTCGGCCTCAATCGCGCCTTCTCGATTACAGGGAATCCCAATCGGGCGCAGACCCAGCCCCTTTAACATCTCAAGACACACGAAGTAGCTCGGCTCTTCCACGAGCACGATGTCTCCCCGGTTGCACAATACCTGCGCGGCTAGATACAAAGCTTGCTGAGACCCATTGCAAACGAAGCACTCGTCCGCCTTAAACGCATCGCACAGTTCCCCCGGATGTGTCGCCATCCACTCTCCAGAAATTTCACGCAGTCGCGCACGTCCTTGATTCGTCCCATACTGAAGGGGCGCATCGACTCGATCGACCGAACTGACCTCAACTGCTAACTGCGCGACCAACTCATTTGGAAGCGCTGCATTATCCGTAAAACCAGCTGCTAAAGACAATAAATCCGGGTTGGCCAGTGCCTGCGACATAATGTCTACAATCACAGGACGATGGATCCCCTTACCTAATTCGGAAAATTCAACTTCCGGTGCTTTCGTGACTAACGAATGATCGAGCGATTTTGACATGTAACGTAAGATTGAACGCTCGCTCGGTTATTTCAAAAAGCGAATCGTTAGCGGATATGAGTAAAACACTCCCTCACTTGATTTAAGCGCAGCAACTATCGTAAGCACGATACTACACATAAGCACAATCGGCAGTAAAACAATTCCGATGAAAGTGATAAAAAGAATCCCGCAGATTATGGCGTAGAGGGTCACGGAAATTTGAAAATTGAGCACTTCTTTGCCAACCTCATTCAAATAAGGATCTTCAGCACGCTTCAGTGACCATAATACAAACGGCCCTAATAAATTCCCGAACGGAACGCCGATGAAGAGCGTTAAACTGAGCAAATGGCAGAGCGTGCCCAGCATATGCGGGTCTTTATTTGATTTCGACTCTGTGATCGGACTTTCATCGTTCATATAAAATTATGTGTTTCAGCTTTCAAGAGACGCAATCTGAAAGTAGAACATTCAAACACCCCAAGTGACTTGTTGGGTTCAACTTTTATTAGCAATTAATCTAAACAACCACGGATGCTACAGCCATGTTATATAAATTAGTATTTTACGCCGTATGCTTCCCGGCGATCTTGTATGTGTGCGCAATCCTATTCGCAGGCTATATCGCTCCGAAAATGGTCTTTCCTGTCGTTTCCAGCAGTTATGAGGCATTACCCGAATCGCATATGCTAGAGACTAGCGATGGCGATACGATCGTGATGCTGCACCTAGCCTCCAAAGCAAATGCGCCACTCATTCTTTACAGCCATGGAAACGGAGAAGATTTAGGCCATATTTTCCCCCATTTAAAAGAGCTCCAGAAGCGAGGGGTGGGTATCTTAGCCTACGATTACCCAGGCTACGGTCGAAGCAGCGGCCAGCCTACTGAAAAAGGTGTTTTTGCTGCGGCCGATGCCGTTTATACCTACGCGACGAAAGTGCTCGGCATTCCTCCAAGTCAGATTGTCCTTTACGGACGTTCCCTCGGAAGCGGCCCGAGCACTTGGCTAGCCAGCAAATATCCAGTCGCTGGCGTCATTCTAGACGGTGCCTTTACCTCTACTTTCAGAGTGCTCACTCGCATCAAAATACTGCCCTTCGATATTTTTGACAACTTGCCGCGACTCCGTGCCAGCACCTGCCCTTACCTTCTAATCCACGGCAAGCAGGATTGGACCGTTCCCTTTCGGCATGCCGAAATCAACCTTCGCGTGCTCGGCTCGCGCGCCCGCCACTTCTGGGTAGCTGATGCGGGGCACAACAACCTCGTAGAACTTGCGGGCGAAAACTACTGGGAAAGTGTTTTGCATTTCACCCATGAGGTGACCAACTTAAAACCACAATGACCCTGCGCGCACTCTGTATTCTCCATCCCGGTTTTGAAGAAATTGAAGCGATCACACCGATCGATTTACTCAGGCGCGCAGGTGTCGAAGTCACCGTCGCAGGCATACACGGTATCGGACTCGTCGAAGGCAAAAACGGAATACGTGTGCAAGCGTCCGAGAGCCTTGAAGAAGTCAAAGAGGATCACTTCGACCTCATTCTCCTACCCGGAGGTCCCGGCATATCGCATATACGAAATCACCCCACGCTTTCCCTTCTGCTCCGTAATTCAGCGGAAAAAGAAGTGTGGCTAGCATGCATCTGTGCGGCCCCCTTGCTTTTGCTTGATGCCGGATTGATTGAAGATCTCAACTACACCGCACATCCCAGCACAATACAGTCGCTTCCCGACGCGAAAAACGAACCTGTCGTTGTTCATAGGCATATCATTACGTCACAGGGAGCAGGCACTTCCACGCAATTTAGTCTCGCACTCATTGAAGCACTTTCAGGTAAAAAGAAAGCAGACGACATTGCCGAATCCATTTGTTGGATACAGAATTAACCAACCCATTCACATTCGTGCCTGAAAATACCCTGACTTTCCGTGATCGCATGCTCCGCGACACATTCACCATCGCTGAGCGCATGGTTTTTATCACGATTATATTCGTAGCCGTTGCTACCTTTATAATCGGTGACACTAACTCAAAGTGGTTACAGGGCACACTGATCATCGTAGGCATGCTAACGATGTTTATTCTAAAAGCGCACGAACAGACCCACCCATTTTTCGTAGACCTTCTATGGACAAAATTCTGGTTAATCACGGCGCCTGCCTGGTCCTTTATGCTCCTATATCTAATCGGTCTCTATCAGAATCCGATTCATACTATTGAAATCGATGGCACGACTTGGAGCGCCTTAGTCGATCACTCCAGATGGATGCCGATTACCGTGGATGCTTCGAATACCTGGGTCAGCTTCTTTAGCTTCTTTGCCGTCTACCTACTAGCGACGCTCACTTTTATCGTGCCTAAGTCACGAACTTTTTTTGAAAGTGCGCTCCCTTTACTTTGCACAATTGCAACCGCACTTGGCATATTCGGACTGCTACAAGCGACTTTTGAAGCAAACAATGTTCTCTTTACAAACGGCACAGGGCGAACCGACTTCTTTGCATTTTTCCCATACGATGGACATTGGGCAGCATTTGCCACACTCTGGTGCACCGTATGCGTGGCTATGAGCCTACATGGTGCCTACACGAATGGCACAGAGAGTTACCTAAACTCACGCGCTCCGTGGTTTCTGGCCGGAGCGACGATTCTGGGCTTTTCGGGTCTTTGGATAGAAGCTCGCTGGCCAGCTATCTGCCTACTGTTTACGTATGCTGCTATGTTGTTATGCGTCGGTTTAAAATTTACTCGTAACAAAAAAGATCCAGACAAGTTTATTATCATCATCGGGTCGTTTATCGCCGCAATGGTCGCTGCCTCCGCTGCAGTATATCGCTTTGTAGATAACAGCGCATTGACAGCAAACACAGACCAACTCTACCTGGCAGCGAGTGATCTCTTTAAAGAACAACCGCTTTTCGGATGGGGCTTCAACAGTTTCAGTAAGCTGTTACCTTTCTATGGAGAAGGCACTTTGCTCCTGAATCACTATCAACGCGCGCAGTCCGATGTCCTTCAGCTCGCCTGCGAATTTGGCTTATTCGGTATCGTATTGATAGTCGCATTATTGGGCGGTCTCTTCGTGCGTTACCTTAAAGTAAGCTCCAAGCACCCACTTTCAAAATACATGCTGTTTGGATGCATCGGCCTGATCGGACTTTCCTTTGTCGATACACCATTCTACTCGCCCGCAGTGTTTTTTAGCTTTTGGATCATCCTACTGAGCGCCATCCGTTGGACTGATTTGAATAGCAACGATGCCGACCAAGTGGATGCACGAGTTGTCGTGGTCGCGGATGAGAGTGAACGTAAGGTCCCAGTATTTAAAGGACACCACCCAGAAAAACTAAGGTAAACACATGTCGAAAAAACACTTTGATTATATCGTCATCGGCGGAGGTAGCGGCGGCTATGCCGCTGCACGCACCGCGCGGGAAACTTGCGATGATGTCGCCATTATCGATGACGCCGAAGAACTCGGCGGCCTCTGTATTCTTCGTGGCTGCATGCCCTCGAAGACACTAATATATTCCGGCGAAGTGCTCCACCTCGCACACAACGCAAAAGCATTTGGGCTGGAAATCCCTGAAGCTAAAGCCGACATGAAAGCGCTTCATCAACGAAAGCTAAAAACAATCGCTGAGTTCGCCGAATATCGGCAAGAGCAGCTACAGAGTGATCGATTCACACTCTACCGTAGCCGCGCTCGCTTTATCGACCCCAACACGATTGAGCTGACAGACGGCACCCAACTGACGGCCGACCATT
>Ga0307981_1003435_pt1 | contig 11879 bp, 7 predicted proteins | sample OrgLakmetagen987_FD_201849 | JGI IMG/M metagenome (GOLD analysis project Ga0307981, IMG submission 201849) | Saline water microbial communities from Organic Lake, Antarctica - #987 | ecosystem: Environmental > Aquatic > Non-marine Saline and Alkaline > Saline | place: Antarctica: Organic Lake... | reverse complement strand
CCTGATCGATACCATTCGACATTCTTCATTCCTAATAAATCGCAGCAGACGCCGATCGAACGACTTTTACTTCCGGATGTTCGACAATGTTCGGCTTCTTTAATTAGCAGTACCACATAGACAAAGTCACACAAAAGAGCCGTCTCCTGTTGTACTGCATCAAAAGTGAGCCTCTTCGCTAGTCCACCATCCAGCTAAAAGTTCTGTAACGAAAGAAGATGCCTCCCGAAGAAGCCCGTGAACTTGTTGCCAATGGCGAAGACGAAACACAATCACTTTACATCGTTCGTCATGGCGATCGCTGGGATTATGAAAACCCAGAGGTACGTGCGAAGCGGTGGTGCTTACCAATAACACAAGTAAAAGTCTCTAACTAACTCCTCATGTGTGCGCTCACAGTGGCCCAAAACCTCCACACGCCCCGGCGATCCTCCGCTAAGCACTCTTGGACACCAACAAGCCCGAGAGACGGGTGTCTTTCTCGATTCTCTCATGTCTGCCGATGGCGTGACCAAAGATAACATTACCTGGTTATCATCTCCCTTCCTTCGGTGTCTCCAAACGTCGAGCGAGGCTTTGAATGTCATGAAGAAAGTTAATGTTCACCGATTGGAAATCAAGCCCGAGTACTCGGTCTTTGAGTGGGACGGACACGGGGGTACCTGGCACTCATCTCTTCCGACCATGGAGGAGCGAGCGCATTACTTTCCTCGTTTGGATCCAGCATATAAAAGTCTCTTTGTACCCCAGCTGCCGGAACCGCGTTCCGAATTTCACAATCGTTGCAACCGAGCCATCCAATCCATCAACAAGCGGCATTCATTCGTGCCAAGGTCAGCCTTGGTGGTTGTGACACACGCTGCTGCGTGTATTGGTCTGTGCAAGGCGGCGACCAATATGACTTTTCAAGAAATCACACCCGCTGGACCCTGCAGCATCTTTCGCTTGACCCGCACAAGTGACACGGACCCATGGAGCTTGGATCCTCACAATGCGCCTGGAGGTTTGAATGGACATACGGACCATATTTCGGATAAGGGTGATAAAACCCCACCGTGGAACAACTTTGGAGACAAACTAATTCATCGTGGCTACACGGGTCCGCCAACGTCGCGCTTTGCCCCACCAGAAGTTCGAGACGAGTTGTAGGTAGAGAGTCAGTCGTGGCATGTTACTGTGCACGCAAGAACGTTGTGATTACGTCGTAGTCAATACGTGTGGTGCATCTACTCTTTCCTAAAGCCATCCTTTCGACGCACGTCTATCGGGGCAAGGCGACCTTCCTACTAATCTGGCTGAAGATAAGATATACATATATATAGACCCATAGTTTTATCGAACAGCTAGAGTCTAATAGTTTGGATTCGGCGTATCCATAGCATCCGTGCGCTGAAAGAGATAAATGTAAGCGTGCTCGATGGGCGGCTGGGATGATAGAGCGACCTTTTCGTCGTTGAAGATGATCCATTTGCCGTCCTTCTTCAAATGAGCAACATAATGACCACTGCCAGTGTTCTTTCCAATATGAGAGACAAGCCCAACCATCTTATACTTTCCTTTGCCATCCTCCAAGGGAACCTTGGGTGCAGCAGTCGGTGCCGACTCGTCCTTGCTTGCCAGTGCCGCAATCGCACCATCCAAGTCGTCCATATGCGAAAACAACCAATCGGCAGCACGATCAGCTGCACCACTCGTTTCCTGGAGAGCCGCACGGACCTGATCCGCACTAAAGCAACCAAGATTCTCCACCAAAGACTGTACGACACCTTCGTCCACTCCAGCCGAGTCACCAGAGGCAGCGGCAGGAGCACCTTGGGTTGGTTCCGGGAGCGGATCGTTGAAATCCGGATCCTCATTGTGCTCAAAGACCCATCCCATGGCTGCTTCAACATTACTCCCCCCGACAGCCACAAGAGCTCGTTTGCAAGCATTGAGCGAGAAGCCCATGTCCATGAGTTGACCCACTGCCGCCTCGTCAATGGCTGGCGCCGCACTGGCAGCGCTGGGTACGTCGAGAGCCTCTGGTTCGTCTGGTATCAGGTTTTCGCCCTCCTGCGGCCCCGTTGCCTTTAAAGCAGCCAAATCAATCTCTTCAGAAATATCCAAGTTCACTTCAAGCTTGATGGGAGCCCAGTCCGGTCCCAACTGATACCGCTGGATCTGAACAATCAAGTATCGCGGAAAGTTGGTAAAGCGGGTACGTTCCGAGGCTGCATGGACAGTATCCTGCAAATGCGGCCAACGGACACCGTCCACCGGTGTCTCGGCTGCCCATTCATCCACGCAAGTCTGAAAGTCAATCGTTGGGATTGGCTTCTTTTCTTCTTCGTCCGTGCTGTCTTCCGGCTTGAAACGCTTCTGGTCCGGTGCGCCAGCAGGAGCAGCAGTTGCAGCTTCTTCGACACCACTCTCTTCCATCTTGACAACAGCCTTTTCCATTGGAACACGCAAACTCCAAATAGTTTCGGCTGCATTGTCCTTGTACTTGACACGCTTGTCACTACTACAGACCATGCGTGACTTGGTTTGAAAAGAAAATAGGTGCGACGACACATTCAATGGAGCATCTCCCTTGGTCAAGACGGCCGCCGCTGACAATTCAGCGCGATCCAAGCGTTCCAATAGGTACTGCAAGAATTGCGCGGCATCCTGCTGTTGTCCCGTGCAAAAGTCCACGTGATCCTTGCCCACCACGTGTTTGAGCATGCGCGGTGCCAAGCGATACTTGGGATCATTTGCCGTTGGACTGCTATTGTCGCTATTTTCGGCCAACAAGACTGCCTCGGGCTTGGCAAAGAAGCCGCTGGTCAAGGCGCAACCAACCTTTGCTGTCTGGCAGAGCAAATCGTCGGGTGCGTCGCTCGTCGAGACACGTTTCAAGAGTGCATGGTCCGTGATGCTACCGGCAGGAGCGGTTCCATATCGATGGGCCAGTTCGGTCACGGTCCCCGACAAGAGCAATTGGACGACCGAGTTCATATAGCAACTGTTGCCCAAGTTCTGAAGGCCTTGCATGCAAGGTCCCGAAACCGGCTGGAGATGAGCACCCGCCTCGGTAATGGCATCGAACGCGTAGTTGGCATTGAGTTCGACTTCCATTTCGGCTGTCGATTTGGCCGTCTTTTGCCTGTGAAGATGTAGATGAACATCGAATGAGAATACGCAACAAAAGGTGAAGTGAGTTGATACTGGACCGCACCATTTTATCATTGCGACGCCACGATTTGATTTGATTCGGTCCATGTCATTCACAACACTCAAAGAACCGGGTACGTACATGGACGCCACGAGAATACCTCGTTTCTCGAGCATTTGGGCCACATTGGGAATCTTGACGGGTCCATCTTCGTCGGGCGCATACGAGTAACAGTCTGCCGTATCCATATCCATGGTAATGGTCCCCAGCTTGACGACGAGCGGATACTTGTTGCCCGTTTCTACAAAGTGATCCAGTGCGCCGTTGCTACCACCGGATCCGTCCCAGTTCTTGCGCCCGCCACCAATGTATCCGTCCGACAAGTTGAGCCATAGGTTTTCCGTCGCGCCCGACTTGGCACACTTCCAAGAAGCAGGATTGGGGTCAATAACGACACCATTGTCGCAAAAGGGCAATTCGGTACAGTATTTACTAACAGGAACGTCCTCATCCTGATCGAGTTGCCATACTTTCAAGTCTTGTTGGACCGCCAAGCCTGCATGATTCAAAATGGAATCGACGCTGGCGGCGACTTGCATGGGAAATTCATTCTTGGTGGCGTCGGAATAGGGCAATTCCGCCAGGACCGTGGCGGCGTTGCCCGGACCAGTCTTTTGCAAGACCACTACTGAATTCTTGCACACGGTCTCGTACTTGGCATCGTCGTCCAAAAATCCTCCCACCACGCCCACGCCCAACTTGTTCGGTGCTGCCTCCTTGCCAGCATCGTCGGCTGCTGCCACTGGTCGGAGCACGCGTTCCTTGACAATGCGGACAAAGGCTGCTGCTTGTGTAGTAGCATCAGCAGCAGCAGCAGCAGCAGCCGTCTCGGTTGATTCAGCAGACACCATGGCCAAGTCTGGAACAGTTCCGGTAAAGCTGGAAAGGTTCACGAGGATTCCAGCGGGGCTCGTGTACGGCGTGTGAAAGGTGTAGCAGCACTCGGCGTTCAAGACGTGGTCGTGGGCGGCCGCCACGCGGCAAGTGCCAGCCAAGGCTTGGATTGCTTCCATTTTGGTAATTCTGGCTGCGGGATCGAACGGTACTGCAGTAGTAGTAGTCTAGTACTAGTCTACTAGTATTACTACGGTACTGTATTACTAGTTGTTGTTGTTAACGGCGACAGAGTGCTTCGCTGATTGGGAAGCGTCGAAAATGGCAAAAATCCAAAATGGGTCATCGATCATCGTCCAAATGGTTCGATGATTATTTATTTTGATTCTTCGTCGTACCGGTACCCATACTGATAAAATAAGAAAATGGCGCGAAATTGGTTCCGTCAGTTTGGCGCGAAAGTTTCGGAGCTCTGGCCTTCGTCCGACAAGCTTCGACCGCCACCAAAAAGCTGCGTTTCACAGAACTTCATGCCAACAACATACACAGTCGTTGCCGTTGCCATTGCCATTGCACTTGCTATCTATCCGTACTCCAAATACTATCAAATTCTCTACACGCAGTTCTAAAATCTCAACATGGCCAAGGAAGGATGGAAAGCGCAAGGAACGTCGTCCAAGGCGCTCAGCGCGAATCGCCGCAAAAACCAAACCACCAATCGCTTGCCCCAGTCGGCCGCTTCTTCCAAACTCGGCCGCGGTCGAAAAAAGACCTTTGAAGCGGGAAACCACAAGCGCTCCATGGAAACGGTGCAACGCTTGAAAATGTACAAGGACAAGGCAATTCGAAACAAGTCGGGTATGATCGTCGCAGGTGCTTTCATGATGAAGGATCAAGCGGGTGATCGACCCATTGATGCGCAAACGGGACGCATTCAACCCGACCGACGCTGGTTCGGAAACACGCGCGTCGTTGGAGCCAACGAACTCGACACGTTTCGTCAAGAAATGACTGACAAGGTCGCCGATCCTTATTCCGTCGTCTTAAAGCGAAAAAAACTGCCCATGGGATTGTTGCAAGAAGCAACTGTCCAAGCGACGAGTCAAAAAGCAGCTTTGCTAGAGCAAGAACCCTTTAACGAAGCCTTTGGTAGCAAGTCAAGACGCAAGCGTGTCAAGCTGGATCAGTTGTTTGTCGCCCGTGATGTGATCGATGATAACAGAAAGAAGGCTGCCGTTGAAGGAGAAGCCGAACCCGTCGTGGCCACGGACGACGAGCATACTCGTTACGAAATGCTCTTTGCCACGGCCAAGAAGAGTCAAGACACTTACCAGGAAATCAACGCCGCCGATGGTATTGTCCCTTGGGGTCGTGATAGTAACATTGAAGCGACGGAAGGTGAAGGCGTCGACTGGCGTCACGCCAAGAAGGATGATTTGTTTCTCAAGGGTCAGTCCAAGCGCATTTGGGGTGAATTCTTCAAGGTGGTGGATTGTTCTGATGTTGTCTTGCACATTATTGATGCACGCAACGTTCCTGGTACACGGTGTACCATGATCGAGAGACATATTGCCAAGAATGCGCCCCACAAGCATTTGGTCTATGTTCTCAACAAGATTGATCTCGTGCCCAACTGGGTCGCCAAGCGATGGATGGGAGAGCTCGCCAAGGATCGTCCGACGATTGCCTTTCACGCTTCCATGACCCACGCTTTTGGAAAGGGCGCTCTCATTAGTCTTTTGCGCCAGTTTGGCAAGCTCCACGAAGACAAGAAGCAGATTAGCGTTGGAATTATTGGATACCCCAATGTTGGAAAGAGTTCAATCATCAACACGTTGACTTCCAAGAAGAGTGTCAAGGTTGCACCTGTTCCTGGTGAAACCAAGGTTTGGCAGTATGTGAGTCTTTTCCGCCGTATTTCGCTTATTGATTGCCCGGGAGTTGTTGTTGACACCGCTGGTGACACTGAAACGGATTCCGTCTTGAAGGGTGTCGTGCGTGCCGAACGTTTGGAAACGCCAGAAGACTACATCGGGGCTCTTCTCGAAAGAGTCAAACGCGAGCATGTTGCCGCTCATTACAACTTGCCCAAGGATGGCGATGATACGTGGAACACTCCCTTGGAACTTATGGAGATGATTGCCAGGAAATCTGGCCGATTGCTAAAGGGTGGTGATCCTTGCGTCCGAACTGCTGCTATCAATCTCATCAATGACTTTCAACGCGGCCGTCTTCCGCACTACGTGGCTCCTCCGGAGCTGAAAGAGGATGAAATTGTTGCCGAGACATCCACGTCGAACATTGACCAGCAAGTCAAGGTAGACGAACAAGATCTTGATGCTATTGGTGCTGGGGACGCTATGTTGGATGGAAAGCCTTCTGCTGACGACCAGGGCGACGACGAAGTAGAAGGCGCAGAGGAGGACCAGGAAATGGAAGACAAAGCGGACGCGTCGGAAACCGAGGCCGCGCCAGCACCGGAGGTATTGATCGGAGAGGGCGAATGGGACTAGAGAAAGCTGTTCGCAGCCCAACGGGTTGACATGAAATTTTGATTTGAAGAATCGTGGGAGAGTCGGAGCACATGATAGAAATTCATAAAAAGAGAAAGCACATCATGGGTTCCCATGCCAGCGAGGTGCGCCCGACCGTTCAGGAAGGTTCTTTTCCTAGTAAAATCTCAGTTGAACCTCTCCGGTTCGAAATTTACATCCAACCAATTCAATCTTTTGGAGTTACAACTCTTATAAATCTGAAAGCAATGACGCTCGTGAAAGGTGCTAGTAGTAGGGATCATAAAGCAAATCAGAGTAGACTGCGACCGGAGCCGATGGAGCGTGTACGATTCGAAGAGGTTGTTGTTGACCAGAACAGCTTGGCAGTGGCGGGAGTACCGAGAGAAGTCATTGCCAAGCTGTCTCCCCCGAGGAAATATCGCTTCCGAAGTGACGAAAGTGACGAGAGAGACGACGGCGACGGCTCGAGCATCGCCACTTCAGCCTGGCGTCCCGTTGGTTGCATCGGCGCTATAGCTCAGCCTGTGGGACTCTGCTCCGTTTCAACATCGTGGAGATCTTGGTACACGGGGAACGCTTCGAACGAATGGACCCACGAGATACGAAACGCGGCGTCAGTCAGCGCTCTTGTCGAGCAACGCCATCGAAGTGCCTCTACGCAGTCGTGGCACTACCAGGCTCCGTCACCGTCCTACCCGCGTGCATCTCATTATACGTCATGGCAGTGGCCCCGTCGAACCAGTCCTTCGGCTACAAGGCCTTACGCGCAGCATCATTCTCACACCTCTTCGGGTCAAGAGAGAACTCGTGTTATCGTCGGAGACTCACCGAACACCACGATCTCCACCGGTCGCATGCATCTCCTTGTTGCTTCTATCGAAGAATCACCGAAACCTTTGATTGTCGTCGACAAAGTATCTCTCCCAAGTACGCAGGACAAAGTAAAGTTCAGCGAACCCAACAAACGCTCGATCTCCCCCATGTATAGGGGAGCCACCAAGAGAGCCAAAGGTTTCGACAAACTCGAACTCCTCTGCACAGCGACCCTGGAAATCGGTCCTTTGCAGTCAAACCCTGCAGGGTGCAGCTGTCCCAAGTCCAAATGTATCGCCCTCTACTGCGATTGCTTCAAGGTAGGTCGCCGTTGCGGGACCATGTGCAGCTGTCTCGGTTGTGAGAACACCATCGACCAATCTGGCAAGAACGGCGCACGTACCAAGGCGATTCGATCCATTCTAGCCCTCAACCCCCGAGCCTTTGTAACGGCCGGGATAAGCAACATTGTACAGAAACTCCCACCTGGAGAAGTTGCTTGCAACTGCGTTCGTTCGCGTTGCTTGAAGCTCTACTGCTCCTGCTACCAGAGTGGAAAGGTTTGTAACGAAATGGTATGCTCGTGTGTCAGCTGCCTCAACACGGAAAAGGACACTGATGGCCAGAGGCGCGTTGCCATTCTTGCTACTCTCGAGAAGCGACCAGACGCCTTTCGAGCCCGGATCAAGGTAGCCGGTCTAGGATGTGCCTGCAAGAACAATCGTTGCATCCGAAAGTACTGCGAGTGTTACCGTAACAAGCTTGGATGCACCGAGAAGTGCAATTGTCGCGACTGTGAGAACGACCATAATTGTGTCGGCATTTGATATAGAAAGACAGATTCTACATGTTTTAGTTAACCACACGTTGAGCATGTACCCTATTGCACTCTACAGTACAAACGGACAGCATGCGTTTATGTTTGGAACCTAGTCGACCGCGTACTCAGACTCTCTTGTTGGTTGTCCTATGACGCTAATGCCCCGACACTGGCAAGGTAGGACGCCGTCGTGTGATCACCAAGCATTCGGTAGCCGTCGAATTCAAACAGTCGTAGCACTGCAGCAGTCCCGTCGGTCTCTACGCAGTAAACCCTGCGGTCGTCTTGGAACGACACTTCCACATTCTCTTTACCGTCACCCTCACTGTCGTCCAATTGGGCAGATGCTTCCCAGTTTTCATAAAGTAAAAGGACTCTACCTGGAATGTATAAATGATCCGGATGTCGTAATTCGATCTTGTCATGTGCAGTCTGGAGAGCTAGGCTAACCTCCTCTAGAGTCATGAGAGACTCACCTCTATCTCCTTGCCGCACATGCTTGAGAAAGGCAGCAGCCGAGCGGGGACCCGTCGGTCGAAGTCCTCTGTCTTCTAGTCGTTCAGATAATGTGCGTAGAAACTCAAGAAAGACGGCCAAGTTGGCCACGCTCGAGCGTGGAACCAAGTCGGCGTTGTTGACGACAGATGTGATGTAGGGTGCAGCTGCAATTGCCGAGTCGTGATCGAGCACGGGTGGCGGCGCAAAGGCGTACACTTGTAGCTTTGTATCGGGCAATTCATGGTACCGAGCACGAAGGATGACAGCTAAAAGACTCGCAGCACTTCCACCGAGGCTGTGACCGATTAATACGAGCTTGTAGTCGCCATTGACGACCATCTTCTCAATTATTGACTGGACTTCTAGAGCAAGACGCTTCGCAGCCGAAAGAATACCTTCGTGGCAACGAACATGATGGTCTTTATCGTCGCCGCCGTGTTCAATCCATATCTTTTCGTGACCGCTGATAATCTCAATTTCCGACTCGTCCTCTATTGATGCTATTTGGTCGTCCTCTTTGGCACGCACTTCGATTCGTGCAATCGAACCCTCCTCTCGATCCAAATGTGCATGGTAGGAAACGGATCGTCCACACGTATCGGTAAAGAGATCCTCCAACGATGAGGTCCCTTTAATTCCAATCAAAAGCACTTTCTCCTCGCAAGAAGTAGCCATAAAGTGGCTCACAGACCCAGGCTTGGTAGCAACAGAACGATGCAGGATTTCGTACGAGGGGTCCAAGTTGCTACGTAGGAAGGTCTCATTCTCCACGTAGTATGCCAAGATTGCCAAATCCAATGTTTCTTGGATCTCCTTCAAAGGTACTCCTGATGTTTCGGGAGAATGGGCAAGTCCTGCACTGCGGTATCGCTCGTCGCGGACTGCTGGAGCGATTCGCTTCAACTGTGCCGAGAGTTGCACGTACGCCAAAACGGATGCGTACAAGCAAGGCACTGGACTTTGCAGTGTGGCGGAAGCTGCCGATATGGATGCTTCTAGCTTCTCCAAGACGGACGACAACCGTTCCATCTCTGGTAGGTCGTCTGCCTCGCTGTCGCTACCAGCGGGCTTGTGGAAGGACACATCCTCGCGGATCCAGTCGGGGACACAGCGCTTCCACGCCAAGCGCACCAAAACAGCAGCCAACGAAGCTGACGAAATAGCCGGTAGATACTCAATTGCAACCGCCCTAACTGCGGCCTTAGCCGCAGGGCTTCCAAAGGCAAACACGGCTGGGTGTGGCATGGTCGTCTCGTCTTCTAGTTTGCCATTGTGCCACAGTCGCCAAGTCGCCATTCGTGGGGTGCTGGTTGAAACTTATATTTCTACTTAGGATAAAGATACCTACGACATGTCGTATTTATGGGGAGTCCTTTTTGGCGAAATCAATTGGTCTATTTCGCTCTCAAAATCAGTCCATCGCATCGCAGCTACCGGTACAGGTATCGTGACAAACAAAGGCGACCATGAGCTCTTATGCGGCACCAACATCTAGTGCGCCTTTCGATGAGGTACTGAATGCACAGAATGCAGCCGAGGCCAAAATGTTTGCCAAAGATACGGCACTCGAGGTTCAAAAGCACATGAGAGAAGGTGACTGGTCCCTTCGTCTGCTGGCCTTGTTAGGCGGATTAGCCATGATGGCCGTGGCTATACTGGGTTTTGTTGGAGACATTCTCACGTTGAATTGGTTCGCTGCTCTCTTTGAAGTCTACGTCTTTGTCCTTGGCGTCATTATTGTAGTGCTTGAATCCGGTCAACGATTCAGCATGTTTGCTAGAGTCGAAAGTGGACTATATAAAAACGCTCTCTTTCTAAAGTATATTTGGGGACGTGGTATCATCTACTTTGTTGCTGGATCGATTCAAATTTCACTCCGTGATTTGGTGAATGTCGTTATTGGACTCTATGTTTGCGGTATCGCTATCCTGTACATTGTGGTTGGACGTCGCGCCGCCAATAAACTGAAAGCTCTTCGAATGTCCGCCTGTACACCACAGCAGGTGCAAGAGTCCTTTGCCAAGGCTGACGAGGAAGGACAAGGGTCTCTAACATTGGCCCAGTTTCAAGAGCTTGTGGGTTTTCTGGGTTTGGATCTAAACCGAAGAGAGACAGAAGCCGCCTTTATGCAGATTGATCGTTCTCAGACTGGCAGATTGACCTATGAATCCATTCAAATGTGGTGGTCAGACGACGCCCCCGGACACGATTCCTTTGTGCCAGTTGTTGTGATATAGAATGATGATTGTCGGTAATATAAATATATGCCACTATCATATGGGTTCTTTGACAACTCGGCTAATGTGGTTCGCCAGCCTCATACTGCTTTGCTCAACGGGCGGAAACGTAGTGTAGAGAACGTGCGAACGGCCTTGCGTTGACCTTTCCGTCATATCCAGCAAAAAACCAATGCCTTCAACAATAAGTCCACATAATACATAGCTAACCGGTCTGTCGCTCCTAAAGGTCAACGAGTCCTGACCGACGCAAGCGTGCTTCCCAACATGGCACCACAAGCAGTAAAGAAATAAACCCTCATCTTGTCCCCCAGAGCAACGATTGCTGCATTCATGGTATGCATTATAGCCTCAGAGGAGTCCCTACCCCCCATGTGCCGGCATCATATCGCCAACGAATCTTAAGGAAATCGCAGCATCTGGAACTACCTCCTCCCAGACCCAATCAACGAGCGTCGTCACTTTCTGCACCCGCTCGGATATAATACACGGAGACAGACGAATACTAGTGTTCCCAATAGCCACCTCCAACTCTGTAGTACTTAGAAGTAGCTAGAGTAGTAGCTAGAGTAGTAGCTCTAGAGTAGTACTAGCTAATAGAGGCAGTAGTAGCTAGATACTCTACTACTTAGCAGTCCTCCAGCACGACAACCTTGAAGTCACGTAGCTAGTAAAGTAGTAGCTAGAGTAGTAGCTAGTAGAGTAGTAGCTAGTAGAGTAGTACCTAGAGTAGTACCTAGAGTAGTACCTAGAGTAGTAGCTACTAGAGTAGTAGCTAGTAGAGTAGTAGCTAGAGCGAGGCAGTAGTAGCTAGAGCGAGGCAGTAGTAGCTAGAGCGAGGCAGTAGTTGCTAGAGCGAGGCAGTAGTAGCTAGAGTAGTAGCTAGAGTAGTAGCTAGAGTAGTAGCTAGAGTAGTAGCTAGAGTAGTAGCTAGAGTAGTAGCTAGAGTAGTAGCTAGAGTAGTA
>Ga0307981_1003434_pt1 | contig 11881 bp, 9 predicted proteins | sample OrgLakmetagen987_FD_201849 | JGI IMG/M metagenome (GOLD analysis project Ga0307981, IMG submission 201849) | Saline water microbial communities from Organic Lake, Antarctica - #987 | ecosystem: Environmental > Aquatic > Non-marine Saline and Alkaline > Saline | place: Antarctica: Organic Lake... | reverse complement strand
TCGAGGTACTTTCTATTGATCAGACTCAAATTCTTTTTTAGCCTTTTCCTATGCGCCATTAACAGCGCTATATGCATCTGAAAACCCGGTCTTCATAACACCCCAGGCATCGTTAGAACTGCTTTTTAATCGCCCTTACCACTCGGCCACAACTATTCTTGGACTTCATTTGTTACATCCTTTCTCGATAGCTATCGAGACCATGATGTTTAATTGAATCTCGACGTCGCTGTTTTCAAAGCATTGCCAAACGAACTTCTCGCACTATCCATACCAGCTTGGAGATCTTCCCATGCCTCGTCACCAGCTTCCTTAATATCATTAAGTTTATTGTTTGCTTCGTCTTGCATAGACCGCAATTCTTTGATCTGTTTGTAATATTCAGACTGCGCATCAGCTTGGGCCATATCCGCTTTTGCTTTAAGCTTTTTGATTTGTGCGGCCCACTCGTTTAATTGTGCCTGTTGTTTCTGTTCGTATGCCTTTTTACTACTCATTATTATTCCCTTTGTTTTAGGTTAAAACTATGTTTTGTCACTCTTTACTTTACCTATTATCTCGATTTGCAAGGTCTGATTGCGCGCGCTGATGGTTCTCCCATACAAACATATTATACAACTCTATGGGCTAAGGCTCTGTACGTTAGCGCACCATCTTTAAGGACAATCTCTAGAAATACTGTTTCTTCATCCTTAACGGGTTGGCGATCAACAACAGCGAACTTATATTCATGGCAGAACTGGTAAGAGCTTGCGGCTGATCTTGGCGATTGCATCTGGTTGTGCAGGTCTGTGCGATATCGCACTCATGTTTGAATAGCCTTAAAAACAATGCTTTTTGTAGCTGATAGAGCTTTATTATTGCTACAGATCAATGTATTAAATCACGTTACGTTATATGCTCATAAGATAACGTGCCTTATAAAAACAACGAGGTAAACATGAATAGCCAATTCCAACAAGTTTATATATGGAGTAGATATTTAAGAGTCTTCCATTGGCTTAATGTATTAGCAATTACGATACTATTAGTTCTAGGCTTAATTATTTTCAATGCGAAGACTTTGGGCGTCAGCGTTGATGGTAAGATATTGCTTAAAACTATCCATGTCATCATCGGTTATGTGTTTGCGAGCAATTTACTGATAAGGATTGTGATGGGGTTTCTTGGTAAAGGTTACGAACGCTGGTGTAAAACATTGCCTTTTGCTACAGGTTTTACTAAAGAGTTAGCCGACCTTAAGCAGCAAGCTCACAAAAAATACACAGGACACAATCCACTAGGTAAACTTATGGTCGGCGCGTTACTACTATCAATGTGTGTGCAAATGGTTACTGGTTTAGTCATAGCAGGTACTGATATTTACTATCCGCCCTTAGGAAAGTATTTTGCTAAGGGTATTGCGGTTGATAGCAGTAAACTTGACCTCATAAAGCCTTACTCCAAAGAAAATGTTGATGAAAAGGCTTACCAAGCAATGCGCGAAATTCGAGAACCTTTTATCACCGCACATGTTTATGCTTTTTATACGCTACTGTTCTTGATCCCATTGCATATCATCGGGGTTATTATTAGTGAGCGTAGAGAAAAAACCGCGCTGGTTTCCGCAATGATAAATGGTTATAAATACCTTCCTAAGAAAAATGAGTAAAACGAGTAGCTTGTTATATAGTAATTATGCTGACCGCTATTGACGGAAGTTAAGTTAGTAAACAACTTTTAGTTAATGCGTGCGTGATTTCTTTTCTATGTAGTTTACGAACTCAGTAAATGATTCCATAATAACATCTGGCTTGTAATCACGAATATCCTCACCGTGATTATAACCATACGTCATACAGAAAATATAGAAGCCTGCGCTGCGCGCTGCTTGCACATCGGAACGTGAATCACCTACCATTAAGCCATTCTTTGGCCAAACATTCATGAGCTTAGCAGCATGCAGTAGCGGCATTGGATGTGGTTTTTTTTCAGCGCATGTATCGCCAGAAACGATACATTCAAAATAGTCATATAAACCTTTCCTCTTTAACAATGGGATTGTAAAGGCTTGCGGCTTATTGGTGACACAAGCGATGCGATAACCTTGCGCCAAAATCCATTTGAGACCTTCAACCACACCGTCATAAACGCAAGAGTGTAATGCATTATTATGCTTGTAAAGCTTCAGAAAGATTGGGTATGCCCTATCCATTAAATCTTGATCTGGCATGCCTTGATTTGCGCCGACTAGTGCTCGCTCAACTAAACGCTGAACACCATTACCCACCCATTTACGCACAAGTACTTCGCCGCGGACAGGCATGCCAATTTGTTTCATCATTTCATCAACACAGAATGATAAATCGGGCACACTGTCGATTAGCGTGCCGTCTAAATCAAATAATATGAAACTTGGTTTGATCTTATCCACAGTGGTTCCTTTTGAAGTGCCATGTTGTTATGTCATCAAGGCATCGTAAAAACAGGATCTGCACCCGTCCAAACCAAACGTTGACGCCATACTTGAGGATCTTCATTAGCGCAGTGCAGCAGCAAAATAGTCCTACCGTCCATAACCGCCTGATGAAGTGATTTAAGTTTTGCTTCGGGAATACCAAGACGACGCTGCGCGATTGTTAAGTGGGTCATGGCGGCGCCAGTAGTCATTAGCCCAGCGCCAACGGCGCCACTAACCAGCACACTGACAAAAGGCCCGCCAATAAGCACAGCGCCAATACCGGGCAGCAAAAATAAGCCGGCGGTACCTGCCAATAGTCCACCTAGCGCCCCTTCTAAACCCCATACCTTAAAACGCTCTTTTTCATTGATATAGGCAATGCCAAAAATGTCATCACCATGCCCACCGGCCTTGTGCAAAATAGAGACCTGATCCATTGGGAAATCGTGTTTAATCAGTTCCTCCACAACGGCGTTGGCATCATCAGAATTATCAAAAACCGCACCAACAAAGTGTTCACTAAGTTCGCTCATACTTATTTCTCCAGTCGTTATTAATCACACTTAAGGGTTCAATATAAAATGGGGCCAAATACCGGCACCATAGACTAGCGCAATGACCGGCGTCCATCGCAAATGGCGACAGGAAAAACGCAATCAGCCAAGTAAGCCAGAACAACTGCCGATAAGTCAGTACTTTGCTAACTAAACTGCCACGCATTGCAGCAAACACATTATTTTTGTCTAGCACACTGATGAAGGTCGTTAGCCGTCGCCAAGATAAGTTGTGTAAGGAACAATATGCCACGTTATGCGCTTTTTATGATCATAATCACGCCACTAGAATGAGTAAGAGACATTCGCAATTAGCTTATCGTCAGCCTGCCCACTGGTGTTGTCGCGGTCTGCCGCCGAACTGGTTTGCGTTGCCGTTAGGCCAACAGAAAATTGATCCAAAGCATACGATAAACTTGCCTCCCACCAGTTATAAGAATTGCCAAAGTTTGATCGGTCATAATGGCCTAGCACAAGGTTGAGAGCTAGTTTCCCAATCAAGTCAAAATCAGCTGTGCCTTTGTACCAAGTGCCGGTCTCGCCGCTGGCCACTTGATCATTTGAATAGCCAATTTGTGCACCCCAACGGTCATAGCTTGCGCCAACAATCAGCTCGCCGTAGTCGAAGTCACTTTCGATAGCAGCTTGGATGCCCGGATAATCGTAGTAAACGTAGCTTACGTCTAGACCAACACCTTCAGTTGGCTCAAAGCTATAGCCTAAGTAATAGTCAACTTCGAAGTCGGCACCATCATTGGGCTTACCAGTGGGCACATAGTCAACGTTCGAAACCCATATACCGGTATATATTCCGCCGTCCCAGCCATAATCGACTGAAAGCTGCACTGCTGGGTTGTCTTCGGTTTGACTAACCCCCTTACTTACGTAGTTGGATACGATATCAACACTTGAACTAAAGCCCCTGAATCCTTCCCATCGCTCCCATTCCGACCTTTTAAACACATCTGAACGCCCACTGAAACTGAGTACAAAGCCTGAATCTGTTACATCTGATAAATCAAGACCGTTGGCAACACCTAGCGCATAGAACAACTCATCTCCCCTGCTGTTTGTGTCATGATACCTAAGTTTAATATCGAAAGGCCCGAAGCGCTTATTGACGCCCACTGAATAATAGTTGTAGCTGTCTCCTAAAAGGTCGTCGGCATCATGATATCCGGCCATAGCATCAAGCGTGTAGCCAAGCGCGAGTGGATAATGTCCGGCCAGTTCATACACAATGCTGTCTTCTTTTAGCGTATATCGATTGTGACCATAGTCAATTTTAAAACTGAGCAGGTCAGCGTAAAACACCTCGGCAAATAGCTCTTGATAGCTTGAGTTGCTCGCAGTAGAGCCTGGATAATTTAAATAATGTCCGCTGACACTTACTTTCCATGCCTTGCTAAGCTGCCACGCATAACCGGCAGACCCACGAAGCGAAACGTACAAATCGCGATTTGGCAAACCATTAGCGACAAAATCAATTGTCTTAGCATGAAATCCAGCAAACCACCCTGACGAATCATAATAGGCGATTGATGCTTGCGCACCTGGATCACCTAGGGTTCGACTGAAACCATGCTCTACGTCATCGGTAGACAATGTGCCTGAGACTCGCCAGCGTTCATCTTTGCCTGTGTCTTCGGCCTGAACTGACAATGAGACTCCCAGCCCAATAATTACGACTAATGCAAGTCTAGAATAACGCCAAGAACGGTCTTGAGCTTGGACCCGACTACGGTTATTTTTTAAGTACTGAAACAGCATATCCCATCTCCTTATTATTTGTATCAATCGTTAACCCGTGTGTTTCAGCTTCAAAGCCTGGAACCTCGGTACTTTGTTCACGGGCCATCGCCAAGTATTCAATAATGGGCTTACATTTTTTGTTATAACGCTCACCTGGCATAATCAGCGGAATGCCCGGCGGATAAGGTACGATCATCTCTGCCGCTATGCGGCCATCAAGCTTATCGATGGACACCAACTCGACCTCACCGGCAACCAGCTTGCGATAGGCTTGCGCCGGCGTCATTACCATGTCGGGAAGCTGTTTGAACATAGTATTCATTACCTCAGGTGTTTTATGATCGCAATAGAACTTGTGTAAGTTATCGCAAAGCGTTCGCAAGGTCATCTCGGTATAAACATCTGGGTACTTTGCGACCAGTGTGGGCAGTGCAGATTTGACCTTCGCACCGCTGTCATAAAGCTTTTTGAACTGCAGAAGCTCGGTCAGCAAGGTGCTCCACTTTCCTTTGGTGATCCCCAAGGAAAATAAAACAAGGAACGAATAGAGGCTAGTTTTTTCCACGACAATGCCGCGTTCCCACAAAAACTGAGAGACAATCGTGGCGGGAATACCTTCGTCTTCCATTAATCCGTCAATAGTGAGACCCGGTGTAACCAACGTCACTTTAATGGGGTCAAGCATTACGTAGTCATTTGGTAAGTCTTTAAACCCATGCCACTTATCGTCAGGTTGAAACACCCAGTCTGCGGTTTGCGGTGCTTCGGGGGCAGCATTCGATTTCGCGCGGATAATATCGGGTTGCCACACCGTAAACCACCAGCTGTCTTGCTCACTGCCAACATTGGTCATTGCATGCCTAAATGCCATAGCCTCGCCGTGAATGTCGTCAATTAGGGAAGGTCCACTTTTGCCCGCCATCATCTTAGTGGCAACATCGCACGACGCAATCACTCCATAGTGCGGTGAAGTTGATGTATGCATCATAAACGCTTCATTAAATTGATTCGGATTCACCTGAGTACGCGACCCCTGTTTAACATGAATCATTGACGCTTGAGAAAAGGCAGCAAGCAGTTTGTGTGTTGATTGAGTAGTAAAAGTGGCTGGTCCAATATCCGCATCATCCACATCCGCCATACCGAAGCGTTCTTTATAAAATTCGTTAAACGCGGCGTAGGCATACCATGCCTCGTCAAAGTGCAGGTAATCCACGGCCTCTGCTGAGGCACGCTTTATCATGCTAACATTGTAACAAATACCGTCGTAGGTAGAGTTTGTAACAACCGCAATACGCGCTCTTTTGGGCGCTTTATCAATGAGTGGATGCTCAGCAATGCGCTGGGCCATATGCTCGGTCGTAAACTGTTCCAGCGAAATTGGACCAATGATGCCAAAAGCGTTGCGACTTGGCTCAAAGTACACGGGCGTTGCGCCGGTCATAATTAGGCCATACAGCAAGGACTTGTGGCAGTTACGATCGACAAACACCACATCACCCTCGGTGGCAATGGCGTGCCAAACAATATGGTTGGCGGTGGAAGTACCGTTGGTGACGAAGTAGGTCATATCTGAGCCAAACGTTTGCGCGGCTTCATGTTCTGCTTCTTTGATAGGCCCGCTGTGATCAAGCAGTGAGCCTAATTCTGGCACCGAGACAGATAAATCTGCGCGTAACGTGTTTTCGCCAAAAAACTGGTGGAACGCAAGCCCAACGGGGTCTTTGGTAAAGGCCACACCCCCTGAATGCCCAGGAGTATGCCACGAATAATTCGAATCCTCCGTATGTTTTAGCAAGGCTTTGAAAAATGGCGGTAACAGTTGGTCAACATACTCATTTGCGGCGTGTATAATTTGTTTAGCAATAAATCTTTTAGTGTCCTCATAAAGATATACGATTCCACGGATATCGGGTAACAGATCGCTTGGTAGTCCCTCGATTGAATGTCGTTCGCCAAAAAGAAAAATCGGTAGTTCATCATTGCGACGGTGCATATGCGCAATAAGGCTGCGTAGCTTCTCGAATTGATGTGGACCCTCTTCACTGCCTTCTAGCGAGATAAGAACGGCCGATACTTCTGAATAGGTTAAGACAGTTTGTCCAGCGTCCTCAATACTGAACCCGCCGATTACTCTAGTTCCTTGGGTTTCGATTTCTTCAGCGAGCAGGCGAATTAAAATTCCACACATTCGTTCAGAGCGATAGTCGTTATCAATAATCCCGATTGGAAAATCTAAATCATGCTTTAACATCATTAATTCCTTTTTATTTAGGCAGTGCTGCGCGGGAGAAAAGGCTTTCAGCTATGCTGTCAGGTTGACCGAAAAACTGCTTATAAATCTCATTTATCTCGCCTGAGCGATAGAGTTCACTGAGCGTACTGTCAACCAACAATCGAAAGTCTTCATCACCTCGAAGAAGCGCTAGGGAAATGGATTCATGCGTAAAATAACGATGGATCACAAGCAAATTGCTGCTGGCAGCATTGCGCATAGCTGAGTCGATCAAAATGGCACGGTCACCGAACATTACGTCAGAGCTGCGCTTGAGCACTTGCTCGACGCCATCTTTGTAGTCAGCAACCGGCACAACTTCATCGATAATATCAAACTCTTTAATGCGGTTTTTCACCCACGTCTCGGCACTTGTACCCGCTATTACTGATACGGTGCGTTGCTCCAAAATTTGGGCGTATGATGCCCGCCACCGCGGTCTAAATTTGGGCTTGTCACCTGCGAGCAAAGCTCGAAATTTTTGTGGAGCATCCGCTCGTGTCAATGCACCTATACCACTGGAAAAAATGGGAATGGAGAATGATACAAGTTTGCGACGGGCAATGGTTTCAGTGGCAGCACCACACAGTAAATCTATTTCACCGTTGTTTACCGCCCCGAAGCGAGCCTCTCTTGTAACCGACACCTCTTCAATCACTAACTGAGACAGGCCCAATTGTGCTTGCGCCGCTGCGGCTATTTCTCGGCAAAGCGCAACCGCATAACCCGCTGCATTGCCTGCCTCATCAATATAAGAAAATGGCCTATCGTCAACACGAAAACCTAAACGAATGACGCCGGTTTCTTTGACTCGTTCCAATGTTTGTTTATTGACCGTTTGCATATTTACCATCTCCGCGGTTGCGCTCTGCGCATTAACCATCGGTGCTGTTGTGACTGCCAGTATTGTCATCCCGCACAAGATAAGATTTTGCCATTGTTGCTGTTTCAGGAATTTCATGATGCGTCCTTTTGTTCAGTAGATTTTGATTTTTTTTCTGATTTTGATTTTGGATTTGCTTTCGCTGAAGTGTTTCCCTTAACCTCGAATTTCGGTGACATGAAACCGTAAATAAGATAGCCAAGCATCATTATCAGGATACCGTCGACCACTGCGCTCGCACCTGATGCATATAAAGCATAAATGCTGTAAAGCACTGCGACAGAAACGACTAATGAATTGCGTATGAAGATATTTTTCGTTACTTCCTCTTTGCGCATCATTACCATTAGACCGGTTAGCGCCATTATGTAAGGAATAACGTTGGTCACGACAGACAAATCGACCAACACGGCGAACTGCTCTGTGAGACTTGCCGATGCACTAGAAAAAGCGAAAAGAGTTTGCACGATGCCAATCAGGATCATGCCCACAACCGGCGCGCCCATCTTGTTTACTTTACCTAAAAACGCGGGGAACATTCCCGCATCGGCCGCTAGTTTACCGCTTTGGGAAATCGTAAACTGCCAGCCCAGTAATGAACCCACGCAGGCCGTAGCAGCTAATGCCATAACAATACTGCCAACTATTGGGCTAAACATCTGGGTATACACAAGACCAAAAGGACTGGTAGAGTTGGCAAGTTCCGCATTGGGAACGATCCCCATAATAACGCTCGTGGATAAGATGTAGATGACCGCTGCACCGGCAGTGCCAAGCATACAGGCTAAAGGCACATTCTTACGTGGATTTTCCACAGCGCCTGCGCTTTGCGCCGCAGACTCCATACCCAAAAAAGCCCACAGGGTGAGTGTAATACTAGAGCCGAGGCCTTCTGCAAGGGTTAGTCCGCCTGGATTCCAACCTTGCACAAAGGTCTCGGTACTAAACCAAAACCAGCCAATTATCGACAGGCCTGCTACTGGAATGATAACACCCCATACCGTGAACGTGCCAATCCGACCGGTAACTTTCGGTCCCCCCATATTGGCAGCAGTGGTTAGCCAAATCAGACCAATTACGCCAATTACGATGGCCATTGGCGAAGAATTGAGCCAAGGAAAGAAAGGAGCAATATAGCCCAACGCTGCAATGGCAATTGCGACGTTCGCAATCGCAAGCGAAATGTAATAAAGGTAGGACACCATAAAGGAACCTGAACGCCCATGGGATTGTTCTGCATACGCCGGCATACCGCCGGCTTTACGGTCGAAAACACCCGCTTGAGCAAATCCATAGGCGATAGCCATTGAGCCCACCGCGGTTATTAACCACGACAGCAGTGAAATAGCGCCAACTTGCGCCATGTTCGCAGGCAACATGATAATACCTGAGCCCATCATGTTTACCGCCACAATCATCGTAAGCTGCGTGACCGACATTTTTTTATCTGACTTTTGTTCTGACATAATTATTTCCTATTTATCGTTAGTGGGCCGTTAATGGTCCACTGCGACCTCATTATTTTTCGGATACCACATAGGTGTGAAATTTAATCTTACCTTCAACGTTTTCTTGATAAACGCCCTGTACTTCATAGGCAAAGCCCGGGAAAAGATTAAAGGACTCTTCAAAATTGCGAAAATAATCGAGCATCGGTTGTGCTCTATCGTCCCAACGCTCACCAGGTATCATTACGCCAATACCGGGGGGGTAAATCAGCGCAAGCGTCGCACCAATGCGTCCCTTAATATCATCGAACGACACATAGTCGACATCGTTTGCAATTAAGGCACGCGAGGCATCTTGAGGTAACATCGCAGGCTCAGGAAAGCTTTCAGCACGAAAACACAGGCGCTGGAGTTCTTTGATATTTGAACTGCTGTAATACTCATGCATCTCATTACAGACTTGCCTAATCGTGTAACCTTCGTAACGTTCACTGTTTGCAGCGTGTATGCTGGGTAAAACATTCTCCATCGGCGCATCGCGATCCCACAATTCTTTAAAATGCACCAGCTTTGCGATCAGCGTGTTGAGCTTGCTTTGGTCCTCCGCTGGGGTCATCAGAAACAAGATGCTGTTGAGATCACATTTTTCGGGAATGATATGTTGCTCTCGCAGGTAGTTGGCAATAACCGTCGCAGGGACGCCGAAGTCAGCGTATTCACCAGTTTTGCGGTTAATCCCAGGCGTTAGCAATGTGAGTTTGTTAGGGTCTACCATGGCATAACCTTTCACATAGCCCTTGTATCCATGCCAGGGATTTTCTGGGTCAAACTGCCAGCACTGCTGCTCACGCTTTAACACATCGGTGGGTATATCTTCCCAAGGCATGTCCGTTACGTCTTCCATATGCTGCGACCCAATAACGCTTACAACATCTGGCACAAAGGGATCGAAAAACCATTTTTCTTGATCAGTCTTGCCTACACTTTCATAGTGACGCGCAATTTCCCGAAACGTTTTACGTGTCTCTATACCTAGTTCAATACATTGATCCCACATCATCTCGCCGCTTTTACCCTCGTGAATTTTTGCATTCACATCAAGGCATGCAAATAGGGGATAAAATGGTGAGGTTGATGCATGGCGCATAAACGATTCGTTAAATCGCTTGTGGTTGACATAGCGTTTTTGATCGTGAATGTGTCCATCACATTTATGGATTTGCGAGGCCTGTGAGAAACCAGCTAATTGCTTATGCACCGACTGGGTTGAAAATAAACCTGGCATATCTGGACCTAAGTTTTCCAAACGTAATGGGCTGTGATCTTTAAACAAAGGGTGAAAGGCGTTATAACCAATCCATGCCTCGTCCCACAGAACGTAGTCACAAAGATGTCCAATTTTCTCAAGCACTCGCTTGGCGTTGTACACAGTGCCGTCATAAGTAGCGAGTTGAATTATTGCCAAACGGAACGGGCGTTTTGCCTTATATTGTTCTTTATCTTCTACCAAGGGGTTTTGTTTAATTTGCTCACGCAGATAATCCTCATCAAGAGCATCCCAGTCCATCGCACCAATCATGCCAAAGGCGTTGCGCGCGGTTGGCAAGCAAATGGGAATGGCGCCAGCTTGCACCAATGCACCGTTGTGAGTTGACTTGTGGTTATTTCTGTCGAACAAAACCAAGTCGCCGCGCTTTAAGACGCCATTAGCCACCACTTGATTAGATGTACTGGTGCCGTTAAGTACAAAGTAGGTTTTATCCGCGCCAAAGGTTTTGGCCGCATCTTTTTGCGCGCGAAGTGCTGCCCCTTCATGAATAAGGAGATCACCCAAATCAACATCTGCATTACACAAGTCGTTGCGAAAAATTTGTTCGCCAAAATGTTTGAAAAACAACTGACCAGCCGGTGATTTTTTGTAGAACTGGCCACCTTGGTGTCCTGGACAATCAAAGGCAATGTTCGCTTCGTAGTCATACGCCAACATGCCGCCAAAAAACGGTGGCAAAAGGCTCATGCCATACTCAACCACACTAGTAATGACTTGTTTAGCATAAAAAGCAGGCGTTTGCTGCCCAAGATAAATAAAGCCAGTGGTTTCACCTAAGTCCTCAAAGTCGGCAATATTTGCTAGTTTGTAGGAGTCGGCAATCGCCCAACCCGGTGTTTTGTTACCGGTCGCACGTATCGCCTTTGCAAGTTGTACTGCCTGAACACCGTTGTCACCGTCAACCGAGACAATGTAAGCACCTACCCCAGCATCTTCAAATACGTCGCGCTGATACTTCTCGGTCACTTCAATTTCATAGCCCTCGGCGGTAATAGCTTGAAGTAGCTCTTGCACCTGTGCATTTTTTTCATCGACGATAGCGACTATTTTTAGCATCTTGTTAAAGGGGATTGAATTAGTTTTAGTCATTCGGAAAGTCTCCGGTTACGGTTAGTGTTTTATGGCAATGTTGATAAATAATCATTCACGTTTTAAACCTTCTATCTAAAAGTTCCAAACGTTATGATCACGAATTTAGT
>Ga0307981_1003432_pt1 | contig 11890 bp, 15 predicted proteins | sample OrgLakmetagen987_FD_201849 | JGI IMG/M metagenome (GOLD analysis project Ga0307981, IMG submission 201849) | Saline water microbial communities from Organic Lake, Antarctica - #987 | ecosystem: Environmental > Aquatic > Non-marine Saline and Alkaline > Saline | place: Antarctica: Organic Lake... | reverse complement strand
TGGCCGTTTTTACGGATGCGGGCCTTACTGACCGAGACGGACAGATCATTCCCGAATCTCGATTCTTCCAGTGTGTAGACGAGTCGCTCGTTGGAGGGCTTCGCCTGTGTTTTGGAGCGAGCCTGCAGCGCATTGAGCCAGTGGGTCAGGGCGAGATCGTTTGTTCCGGACGGGCGGTCGGTTGCCTCCTGTTCCTGGCGACGGTTGGCCTCCAGTAACACGGCCACCGCATGTTTGCACAAATTCCCTACCGGACAAGTGCACAAGGAACGCAGAGCCCATGGGCTGTGGGGGTCAATGGTGACCAGGGTCTGGTAGGTCTGCCCGCTGCCTTCCACCTGGGCGTCCAGTTTGCGGATGCTGGCCCCCTCCAGAGAGCTGTTCAGGTAAAGAACCCGCTCCTCGTTGAAGTAGCGTCTGCCCCTTTGCAGGGTAGCGGTTCCGAAAACCTCGAGCAGGGTTGGTTGGTCAATCAGTAGGGTCATGGTGCGTCCGGGCAAAGCCGACATTGTAATATACTCGGGTGCTCAGAACAGCTCGGGGCAATTCGAATGTCGCATTGGGTGGGACCGGCCTGAGCAAGTGGCAGCCTTGAGGATACGCGGCCTATATTGAAAATCGTACGGTAGAGAAAATGGGCATCCGTTCTTTTGCCCCCGATCAGCGGGGCGTTTAATCAAACCGGGACAGATTCATTTTCTCGCGTGTAAATCAGCTCTTAAGCTGGAGTCATACAAAAACTATTCTCTGGCGCGGGTCGAAATCAAGAAACCACTAGTTCGAAGAGGTATTCAAAATTATTTTATATACAATTGATTTTATTGAGTATTTTAAATATTTTTCCAATGAAAAATAAGAATTTCCGCAGTTTTTTACTTTATTTGCCCAAAATTTGAATTGTGCTATTGTAAGACAGTGTTGAAAAATAAATTTGATAACCGCCACGAGCAACACACGAAGTCACTCACTCAAATACTTCATCACCAATGTCAAATAAAAGGAGTTTCACGATGATTCCTAAAGCGAGCCTTATCGCCGCAGGCACCTTCGCCATACTAAGTCTTTCTGTCTGGACCGGAGGCGAGAGCAATAAAGCTTTCGCAGCAGGTGATAGTTACACTATAAAGTTTGGAAACGTCATTTCGGTGAACGATACGCAGAACCAAGGATACGACCTGTTTGCAGATCTTGTGGAAGAGCGTTCTGATGGGCGCATTACCGTGAACATTTACCCAGATAGCCAGCTCGGTGGTGAACGCGAGATGATCGAAGCCACTCAATTCGGCGATATTGAGATGACGGCTCCCTCGGTCGGTGTTCTTGCAAACTTTGATAAATCGCTCGAAGTTTTTGACTTTCCTTTCATTTTTGAAGATGCCGAGACTGCCTATAAAGTGCTCGACAGTGAGATCGGAGATGAAATGCTCGCCGGCCTTAAGAAGAGTGGCTTGATCGCTCTCGGTTGGGGTGAGAACGGTTTTCGCAATCTAGCAATGGTTGACGGCACGGTTAGAACGCCTAACGAAATGCAGGGCATCAAGCTACGCACGATGCAGGTGCCTATGCACATAGCTTACTGGCAGAGCATTGGCGCAGCGCCGACACCCATGCCGTTTCCTGAGATATTCACCTCACTTCAACAGGGTGTGGTGGAAGGTGTAGAAAACCCATACGAACTTTTGTTCTCGGCAAAACTTACCGAGCCTGCACACTATCTTACTGAGACCAGACATATATACGATCCCGAGGTCATACTCATCAGCAAAAGCTTTTTTGAAAAGCTTTCAGCAGAAGATCAAGAAATCATTCAAAGGGCTGCAGATGAAGCAATTGCAAAGATTCGCTCCCTCAAGATGAATGTCAGCGACAAGATCATTGTCGAGATTGAGGCTGCGGGTGGTACTGTCACCACTCTGAGCGAAGCGGAGCGTCAACAGTGGATCGATTCCGCAATCCCGTTTTACAAAGAGAACGCTTCTAAAGTTGACACTGAGAAGCTCAAAGCCATTCTCGAAGCAGCAGGTAACACGACCTTCCTCAACGCCATTCGGTAATCAGTATAAAGTGTGTCCTTACATGTATATATCTTTCGGTAAGGACACACACTATTTTTCCCAGATTTGAGGATTTACAATGCTCAAATGCATCTACGCGCATCTAGATGAACACGTTGAAACATATCTAGCTACGGTGGCTTTAGTAGTTTTTACTTCGCTGGTAATTTTTCAGGTCGTAATGCGGTATATTTTCAACAATCCATCGATTTGGTCTGAAGAGATAGCCCGTTATGCACTCGTTTGGTTCGTCTACATCAGTGGTAGCTATGCGGTGAAGTATCAACGTCACGTTAGATTTAATGTAATCGTCGACCTGATTGGTAAAAAGATACCTTTTTTCCAGCGAATCATTTCCCTTTCGATGTTTTTACTCTGGCTTGCCTTTCTTGTTTTCATGCTAGTTCTGTCAATTGAAATGGTGAGGCGTCAGATTATCACTGGTCAGCTTGCACCTGCTTCTCAAATTCCTATGTATCTAGTTTATTTGGGCCTTCCAACTGGACTCTTGCTAATGTCTTTTCGCGTGCTCCAACATACAACAAAAGCATTCATCGACATTATTAAGAATCCATTCGCTCCTATTCCTCCATTACAGAACGAAGCGAATTAATTTATGGGCATTAGCACTCTCTTCCTAAGCTTTTTAATTTTGCTTCTCCTAGGTATGCCAGTTGCCTTCGCGCTTGGCATTTCATCGTTAATTTCAGTCCTGGTTACAGAAGTTGTCCCCGTCAATTATCTCATGCAGACAATGTTCGGTGCTGTCGACTCCTATTCACTCCTTGCAATCCCGCTCTTCGTGCTCGCCGGCGTTATCATGGAATATGGTGGCCTTTCCAAACGACTCATCGACGTGGCGAAAACATTCGTTGGCCACATCACCGGAGGTCTTCCCGCAGTGACATTGTTGGGAACAGCAGTGTTTGCAATGCTAAGTGGCTCAGGACCCGCGACAGTTGCTGCGATTGGCGGCATTATGATTCCTGCTATGATAAGAGAAGGATATGGACGTGGATTCAGCGCTGCGGTTGTAGCAACCGGTGGAGGTGTCGGCATTGTGATCCCACCGAGCATTCCGCTCATAATCTATGGGATCACGACGAATACTTCGATTGGCGACCTGTTCCTCGCGGGCTTTATTCCTGGAAGCCTAATAATCATCGTCCTTTACTTAGTGAGCCGTCATATTTCTAAGAAGAACGGTTATGGATCCGATACAAGCAAGGCCAGCTGGAAAGCGCGCTGGGCTGCCTTGTGGCGTGCAAAGTGGACTTTGCTGATGCCGGTTGTAGTGCTCGGAGGTATTTATGGTGGTGTATTTACGCCCACAGAGGCCTCGGGAATTGCCGTGGCATACAGCTTGGTGCTCGCGCTTGCATACAATGAGACGAAAATAAATCAGATCCCCGTGATGCTGAAATCCACTTTTCTTATTTCAGGGATGATCTTAGTTATCATTGCTACTGCTTCAACTTATGCAAGAATTCTTACACTCGAGCGAATTCCCTCGCTCATAGCTAATTTCCTCGGCGGTTTACCAGTGCCTTTCTGGGTGATTCTAGCGGTGATTTTGATCATGTTGCTGCTTATTGGCATGTTCATGGAGACAATCGCAGGAATTATACTTTTAGCACCCATTCTTGTGCCGGTAGTTACTGAAATGGGGATGGATCCAGTGCACTTTGGTATAGTTATGATTCTTGCTTCGATGATCGGATTTGCTACCCCACCAGTGGGTGATAACCTCAACGTCGCTAGTGCGATAAGCGGTCTTTCAATTGAACGGGTAAGTCTCGCAGCACTCCCATTCGTTTTTGCTCTAATCGTGGTGTTATTTCTGGTGGCTTACATACCGCAGATCACGATGTTTTTGCCTAATTTGATCGGCTAATAATACCTGATCATTTAACATGCCCAAGAATAACAGTATTTCGGCGGCTGTTTTTTTAAGCAAATATGTGGCCTGAGAAGACGTCTCTCAGGCCACATATTTCTAAATAACATCATGAATTTTAGTCATTCAAATCACGGCTTGCCGTAAGCGAGTTGTGTGTTGTGATTCCTAGTTCTTGATCCAGAATTGAGAATGCAGGTTTCACCCGTTCCATGAAGCTAATATCGATATCACTCTTTCCATCGATCAAGATTTGACGCCCAATCTTGCCGAGCACGGGAGCAACCCTAAAACCATGCCCTGAGAATCCAGTCATAATGAGAACATTTTCGTTTTCGGGATGTGGCTGTATGTATTCAATCATCGACCGAGTATAACTTTCGACATATGTTTCGACTCGGTAAGGACGATGGCTCAGCCCTGGAAGTATGTCGTCCCGAATCCATGCAAACTTACGAAGCTGCTCTTCTAGATCCTTTCCTACCAATTTCCGCGGGAGACTGTCTGCATCACCCGTGGCATAGTGATCGTTGAAACCGAGCCCTAGTTTTACTGAACGTGAGTCGGGGCTTGGGATTCCGTAACAATAACTAGGGGCAACCCGGAGGAACGGCGGTAAATTTCTGAAGATATCATCGTCATTCCCTGTAAACCACATTGATGTCAGGCGTTTCGTCACCACTTCTTTTCGAATATGAGGTACAAGCTGCGTCGTCCAGCCGCCACAAGCCACCACAACTCAATCAAACTTCTGAGTGCCAGCTCGTGAGGCAACATTAATATTCGCACCGGTTATATCAATTTCAGTGACCGGGTTAAATTCATAGATTGTTGCCGCGTTGTATCGCGCGAGTTCTGCAGTCACCGCAACCGTTCGTTCTGGCCGGATTGCCGCGCCCTCAACATCCCATATACCCAAGGATTGATCGCTGAAGCGAAATTGAGGAAAACGCTTACGCAAGTTGGAAGCTGATAGCTTGTCGATACGTGCGCCAGTAAGTTCAGCTGATTGAAGCGCGCACTCGATTTGTGTGTCGTGCTCATTGCCATATAAGAGCACGTCTGTGTGATCACGAAGCAGCATACCGCTGATGTCCTCAAGCTCTCGCCATACGGTTGAGGCCCGCTGTATCAATGGAATGTAAGCAAGCTCTGCCAGCTCCAAGTTCCAAAAAAGCCGACTCTCTCCTCCAGCACCGGCCATTGAGTGGCCTGGATACGCCGTATCAAAACCATACACATCTACATTTGATAGCCGACTCAGTTGCCACAGCACTTGAACGCCTACCGCTCCTAGACCGATTACTGCAATTTTCATTTTTCACCTTTACTACTACAGGCGTAACGGAATTGGATCAGGGTAGATTTTTGCGTTGCTTATTTATTGCCTGCTTAATGAAATCTTCAGACTCGTCTATGTGGCTACGAAATGCGTCTACTGCCGCTTTGGGGTCTCCAGAACGAATTATATCCAACAGGTCTCGATGTTCACGCGCTACCTGGCTAGGCGAAGAGTTACTGGAACGATGGTAGCTAAGCGCAAGCCGTTTTTCAGCTGAGATACTGCGGTAAAAATTTTGCAGGCGAGGGCTCCCTGCGGCGGCTACGAGTGCTTGATGAAACTTGAAATCAAATTCCATAATCTCATTCCAGCTGTCTTCGTCGCACAGCACTTCCATAATTCGAACAGCGTTTTCGGCATCTTTAGGAAATATTTTCTGAGTAGTAAGGATGCGGGCAGTTTCGAGCTCGACCAGTCGACGTACCGCGAAAAGATCGCAAATATCGTCCTCAGAAAACTCAGGAATGTAAACGCTCTTGTTGGGTTCGCGGCGCAGAATGCCGTCGCGCATAAGAACCACGATCGCTGATCGAACAGTCTGTCGCGGCACTTCAAATCGTTTTGCAAGCTGTAATTCAGCAAGCACATCACCAGGGCGAAAAACGCCACTAAAGATATCTTCGCTGAGTTGCTCAGCGATAGCGTCCACTACGGAAACGGTTCGGAGTTTATTTCTACTCATGAATTCTCTTCAGATGGAAAAGCATTGCACGGCATATTGTCATACTATCAAACAATAATGAAGTGTGATGTGATTAGTCCGCTAAGCACCGTCCATCAGAAATTGAACCTCCTGCAAGCTACAAGTCAGACGATCGTACATAAAACTCACTTTTCTGACATACAGACTTTGTCGATCCTGACTAAAATTGACAATAGTGTTTCCATTTCTGAGTTGTATTACGGGCACATAATATACAGTGTCAGGATTTATAAATGGCTTGGTAAATAAGTGGTATAGACGCTCATCTGATTTCACGCTTGAGGGAAATAAAAACGGAAATTTAGTAGAAAAGCGTAGTGTCATCCTTATTAAATCATCTGAACTGATAGCGCCGTTGTAATTAAGCTGGGCTTTATATTTTGGAGTTTATTGACGGTTTTTTTGATACGGGCGGGTTACGCTTGCGCTTACGTTGTTCATGGACAGTGTCCGCTAAGGAATAAGTGGACACACTATCTTGACTGCTGCAGCGCTAGGCTCAATATGGGGTTTCCGGAAGCGTATGGAAATGCTGCTGTTTGGCTCAGAAGGAGGAGAGGGGGGTACTCGTAATTTACTGGCACTGAAACGACTACAGAATGTTGTTGAAGGGGGAGGATTTAGAATGGCAACTTTTGGAGTCGGCTTTTCCGTAAACGTTGAAAAGACTTTGCTTTCAGCCAGTATCAAGACGGCGATTCTAAATCTGCTTTGGCACCGTTTGAACATCTTTATTCTTAAGGATGAAATCTACCAGCTAATAAGTAATCAAAAAAATTAATTCAGTAATTACATTCGCCACTGGGGGGGGCAGACAGACTCGAAAATTGTGCAGACTGAAGCATCAAGACTTTCCTCGTGCCCTTTACATCAGACTTCATTTGATCGCTAAATAAGCGAAAATCCTCCATTTAGTATCGCCAAAACAGACAACAGATTTTTTCAGGGCGGGAAAACTATCTCCCTTAGCCTTCATCGAAGATTCTCCCCGATTAATAAGGCGAATCAATGCGATTTGCGTAATGCAAGTTCCCATGCCGTTAGTCTAGACAAATTGTAATACAGGGTTACAATGGCTCAATCTTGAATATTGTATGACAATTTTCCATCAACTATTTTCATTCGTTTGAGAGGTGCCAAGTATGACGAATCCTGCCTTGTGGAGTGCACAGGCTCACATGCCCTCAGTGATCGGTCGACAGATCAACGTGGTGTCGGGTAAAGGTGCATACCTCACTACTGACACTGGTGCCCGGCTATTCGATGCTACGGCATCGCTTTGGTACGCAAACATCGGGCATGCCCGTGAAGAGATGGCAGAGGTCGCATATGAGCAGATGAAGACGCTCGAGGCGTACCATGTTTTCGGTCGTTACACTAACAACCGGGCGATCGAACTATCCGAGAAGCTTGTGAGCATGTCGCCAATCGATGATCCTAAGGTGATTTTGAATAGCGGTGGATCTGACTCAATTGATGCAGCACTTAAGCTTGTTCGTCGCTATTGGAACCAAGTGGGTTGCACTAATAAGAAGGTAATTATCAGCCGTGAGCACTCATACCACGGGCTCCATGCTTATGGTACTAGTGTCGCCGGCCTCGATTACAATCGTGAAGGCTATGGCAGCGATTCACTCGTTGAAGGAACTGCGCGAGTCGACAAACACGACGTTGGTGATTTCTCTGCGACGATTGAACGGATTGGCGCGGAGAATATCGCCGCGTACATTGCCGAACCTGTAATGGGAACCGGCGGTGTACATCCTCCCCGAGAAGGTTATTTTGCGGAGATTCAGCGGCTCTGTCGCGTGAATGATATTCTTTTTATTGCTGATGAGGTTATTACAGGTTTTGGCCGTACTGGCGAAATGTTTGCTTCTACTCGGTATCAACTGAAGCCTGATATTATTGTATTTGCCAAAGGAGTGACATCAGGGTATGCCGCCTTAGGCGGCATACTTGTCGCTCCTCGCGTGTGGCAACCGTTCTTTGAAAAAGGTAAGAACTCGCCGATTTATCGCCACGGCACAACTTATTCAGGCCATCTTGTCAGCTCCGCACTTGCATTGAAGAACCTTGAAATCTTGGAGCGCGAAGGTCTGGTAGCCCGCTCGGCCGCACTCGAGCAGATACTTGCCAATGAGCTCAAATCGATCGAGTCACACGATTTCGTAACGACTACCCGTATTGGCGGTTTTATGGGCTGTGTTGAGCTATCTAACGAGATCAGCGCTGAATCCGTCACTGATCGACTCATCGAATATGGATTCATTACGCGCCCGCTGCGTGGAAACGCCATTCAAATTAGCCCGCCTTTTATTACCACAGATAAGGAGGTGCGTGACCTGCTGAGTGCTGTGCGCGTTGTTCTCGACGGCGCTAAGCCAGCGCGAAGTAAAGGCTCAAGTAAAGTTGAGGAGAAAATAGCCAGATGAGCCTGCCAACACCTACAGAAGAGCAACTCAAAGCGTCAAATGAGGCGCTGAAAAGTCTTCCCTGCTACACAAAACATGAGCCGGGCACTGGTGAATTCGCAGTGCTCGATTCATCGACCGAGGAGCGCATCGCAACGTGGCCTGATCTAAGCCCGGCGGACGCTATCTCAGAGGTTGCGATTGCCGATATGGCAGGACGTAACTGGGCTAAGACTACGCCTCGACATCGTTCGGGCACACTGCACAATGTTTACTTTGTTCTCATCGCCAATAAACATCGGCTCGCGTATGTGATCAGCCGCGAGATGGGTAAACGGCAGAGGACTACATTGAGAAAACCCTCGACCTAAGTGAGCTGTGCATACAGCACCCTGCCGCTACCTTTTTTGTGCGAGTGGATGGGGAGACCATGATTGGTGCCGGTATCTTTCCCGGTGATGTACTGGTGGTCGACAGGTCTTTGCGCGCGCAGCATGGTGACATCATTATCGCCAGCCTGGAGTCGGAGATGACGGTTAAGGAACAGCACCTCACCCCTACGCCGGTTTACTTGCTGCCACGAAACCCTGCTTACCAGCTCATTCTCATTGAAGACGGCATGGTGCTGGAGGTCTTTGGGGTGGTCACCAATGTCGTCCGGTCGCTCAAGCGGGGAGGGCGGTCATAATGACCCCCAGCGTGATAGCGGGATGAAAACCGTATTCGCCCTCGTGGACTGCAACAACTTCTACGCCAGCGGTGAAAAGCTGTTTCGACCGGATCTGCGTGATACCCCAGTGATCGTGTTGTCTAACAAATCTGAACAACTGATGGTTGTGATGGATGAGATTAACCGAAAATCTCGAGCAACACTTTGTATGGCCAGGGCTGCAGGCCCAACTGCCTATGCCATGCGTCGAGAGTACTTATCACCGGCTTACACCACGGATTGGAAGGCGCTCCCAGAGGTTCGTTGACTCGCGCTTTTGAAAATAGATGTCCGTCGCGCTCATTCAGATCCAGGTGCGACCACGCCCACGGCTCGTTTAACAGTTTTTTGCTAACCAGATGATAATATAGCCCTCAGTTGCGAAGGCAGCTTTGAGCGAGCTATTCTCTGATTAACGGCAAACTGGACTCTTGAACGAGCTCGCTAAATCCAAATCGTGTCATTTTTGCCATGGCCGCATTCCCTATCAATGCAGCCGCCATTCTTTGTGCGGTCCGAACCAAAAGAATGACTCTCGCTCCACGATCGAGCAAGCAGAGCACCACATTCAACAGATCCATCTGATTACAGCGATCGGCGTCATCAATAAGGATGGTCTTGGTATTCAACCGGGGAGTTGCAGGGGTGTCTGCTGCAATTTCATCTGAAAAGGCGAGCAGGCTTCTGCTATCGAGCTTGAGAATGGATCCTCCTCCCTGCGACAACAGTTCTGAAAGTGAGGATCTTTCTACGGACTGGGGGCCTTCAAGAACAACGAGCGTGGGTAAATCATCATTACGGTGGCAATCGAGCCAAGTGTTAAGACTGCTCAGAACCCGATCGATATTAATGGATGGCAGTCTTGGGTGAGTGCGCCCGTTATGCCGATTAGCTCTTACAAGATCACTATTATGATTCATATCAGACACTCTTCCTTAAGTGTGTTTTTCTTTGTATGGGTTCAAAACGTTACTGTATCAAAATTTGCTGAGAGGGGTGGCGAAAGGCTACTCACGCTCGAGCTATTTTGGATAAGAAAGCCAAGTAAAGCGTCAGCCTACATCAGAGAATATGGTTTCGTTATGCTGGTGATTGCTGACAGTGGTCGCTCCAACGCTGACTTCTGCCGGAAAATATCCTAAACCTAAATTCTTCACTGCGTGCGCGGTGTGCTGGCGGAGCAAACGACAATTATGCGTGCCCGGCAACAACATCCCTGGAGATGCTGAAAGACTAATTTTTCTGTCAAGAATTCCGCGATAATTCAGTTTCGAACCATTCAGAAATAACTGCCGCGGCCTTTTGAGAGGCCGAAGAGCCGGAACCTTCTTCGCGATTGTAATGTTGTCGTTTTTTCGCGGCTTTTTTCTGCAAAATTTCTTCACGCTGCTCAGCAAACACGGGTGACAGTGTTTCTACGGGAATATCATACCTGTGTTCATTATTGAGATGACGGCGTAACTCCTTAAACTGAGCAGGTAAGGGCGGACTCGTAAGAACCCGTTGAGTGTCATCGTTCAGTATCCCGTGTTGCTCTGCCCAAAATTCCACAGCAGCTATCCAAGTTTCCGTAAACGACCTAGAACAAAAGGTGAATGTTTTTGGATGACCTGTCGATGGTTGAACGTTGAAGGCTGCTTGCCAAGAGTTTCTGCGATCTCTAAAAAAGTGGCAGGTGATTCCATGCACCCCTACACCACGAAAAGGTTTGGTGGTTGAGTGATTTTGACTGACAAAAACCCGGTATTGATGTAAAAAACTGTCTGCCTGCCAGGTCGCTTCTTGCAATTCCGCTTTGAGTTTTTCATAGCGAAAATGAACGTCGGATTCATTGTGGTTTTCGGCGCGGGACGTCGAAAAGTAGGACTGCCGATAGTTTTTGTTAAACACGACAGTCACCCGAAAACCGATAAAGCCGGAACCATGATCTCCTGGGGCGTAGTAACGAATGGCCATATTCATATCTTCGAAAGGGTTAAATTTACCGTAATATACCGTTCTGAATGCTCAACTGGATCATTGAACTTTTCACTGACTCGCTCCCGCTGAGGGGATTGATGTGTTTAGGCATCGTACAAGTACCACCAGAGTGCAACGGTGATTGTTTTTGACACTCGGTTGCTTATATCTTGACCGAAAGAAGCGGTGAGAAGCGAAAAGTCTAGCAAATTAAAAGAAAATGTAGAAACCTAACACCTTAAAATCTTCATTAATCTCGGCCAAAGGGTGCAAAAATCGCTACTGTCATCGCTCACATCTTACTGCTCGTTATTTTCACTTTTCACGGCATTGCTCTTGCTTCATCACCAGTCGTAAAGCAGTCCAGCAGCGGCATTTGCCATCCGCCCGAAAGCAGTTGGTATGAACGCACCAAAAACTACACCCCGTTTAGTTCTCTAGAAGCCTGCCTGCAGGAGGGAGGGCGGCTGCCTAAAGGCTTGTCGCTGACATCACTTAATGGCGTCCAGAACGTAAATGAAAAAAAGGGTTATGACCGATCTGCATTTGGCCACGGCTGGGATGACTCAGACGGTGACTGCCAAGACAGCCGAGCCGAAGCCCTGATCACCACATCAACTACACAGGTTCGATTTGCCGACGCAAACCGCTGCAGAGTAGTGACCGGACGATGGATCAGCCCATTCACCGGCCAGGTCATCCAGAACGCATCCAACATCGACATCGACCACGTGGTACCGCTAGCCTGGTCGTGGCCTAGAGGGGCAGGGCAGTGGACACGTGAAAAACGTGAGCAGTTTGCGAATGATTCG
>Ga0307981_1003430_pt1 | contig 11894 bp, 8 predicted proteins | sample OrgLakmetagen987_FD_201849 | JGI IMG/M metagenome (GOLD analysis project Ga0307981, IMG submission 201849) | Saline water microbial communities from Organic Lake, Antarctica - #987 | ecosystem: Environmental > Aquatic > Non-marine Saline and Alkaline > Saline | place: Antarctica: Organic Lake... | reverse complement strand
AGTCTGATACAGCCTGCAACTGACAACTGACAACGACTCCGTCCTCGTTGTAAAGTAGTTTACTTTCCACGCTGAGCGATTCCTCTGGAGGTACGCACCGTAGCCCTATGCATTCATCGTGATTTGTCTCTCGTTGATCGTGGAGAGTAGGATGTAGTTGCATTTTTCAACGTGATTTTCGTGACTAAACACATTTTGCTCGCATTGAGACTCGTTGGCCGATATATCACTCGTTGTAGATTCCTTCGATCCAGTTTTCGTCCTGTTTGCAAGACACTTCTATTGTTGAACATAACATAACTCAGTTACCTGTGTGTTTGGGAAGCTTCACTCTTCCACAAAAGCTTCTAAAAGCGCCATCGTCGACCGATCGTCATTTTCAAAATTCGTAACGGACGACGGGCAGAAAGTGCGACATTCCGAGCAAAGTCAGCAAAGGCGCGAACCGAAAATGACCCGCGAAAGACCAAACGAAGATGATGTTGGCGGTGCTGCTACTTTTGCCATCATTCCTACTTTCACTGTTGAGCAAGCATCTTCTCACTCAGTAGACCCTACTCTCTTACTTCGCTTTGATTCTCTCTATCAGAAAAAGGGTCTTATTGCAGCTGAATCAGAAGACCCAGCTTTGGATCTTATTTCGACCCTTCGAGCGACCAAGATCAACGTTTTACCCTTGCAAGACTCGGCAGCACCATCATCCGCAGACTATCTCGTAGTGCGCTCTGATTATCGACTCGGAATTGCGGCAAGGGACGACGATTCTTCCAACAGGAAAAACTCTGGAGAAGGTCTTGGTGAACGACAGGCTGATCTCGTTGACTTGCTTGTAGCGAACGATTCTGCTTGGGATACCAACAAGAAGGTAGCTTCTTGGGAAACTTCCAAACCAACGTCTAGTCACGTCGTACGCTTCGCACCGGAACCTGCTATCGTTGGTACCCAGTATTATTACGACACAGAAGAACCGGAATCACTGAAAATACTCGTGAACGTTACCGCTGTTAGTAGAAGCTTGATTCACGACGAGTTTTTTGAAAGTAAAAGAAGGAAACGCAAACACCGAACGAAAATAATGTCGTCCAAGGGTCTCGGCTCGTCGTTTCGGAAGAGACTATCGCGCAAGGGCTCCAAAAATGAAATGAACTCAGAAGAAGGCGAAGAATCCAGTCAACGAGACGAAGCAACCAACTCATCCAAGCGAAGATCTCGTAGTCAGGCGGTGGTTCCCAACAGTCCAGGCCGTTCAGATTTGCGTAGGGCACAATCTGCGAGACATACCAACGGAGGAGGAGAAGAAGAAGATGATGAGACTTCTGCAGAAGGTGATGGAAGTAGAAAGGGCCGCGGAGCCTCACGCCCGAATGTCTTTCAGCGACTGCGAGAGCGTTCACGCTCGAGGTCACGAAGCAGATCGCGCAGTGGTAGAAAAGAAAAGGCGGAGCCTCACAAGGAAATGTTGGTGGCAGTCACATCTTGCAAGAGTGACGGCTATTACAACCAAAAGGCGCCGGGATCCACTTCCAAGCTTCCCCGAAAGGCGCCCTCGAATTTGAAACTCTTTCACGAATTAGCTGTGGGAGTCAAGGATGCGTACGCGGCTGTTGGTGCCACGCCTCGCAAGCCGACGGAACAAGACAAAGTGGACATGTCGAAAGAAGACCTGCAGGGTATATCTACGCTGTGGGACTTTGTCGGAAACCTGGATTTTGTAAGTACCGTATCGTAGTAATTCTATTTGTGGAAACAAGATGGCGGTAGCGCGCAATGAACTTGTTGGCTCACGATTTTCGTTACCTCTTGTGATTGCAGCTCCTTGCGTTGGTAGATGAAGTTGCTGTTGATACTGTCACCCGTGGGGCACTCAAAGATGATTCGACATTCAAGGGACTCCGTGACGTTATCAAAAAGGGGAACCGCGTTCTGGAGGACATGATGGTCCGTAGGGAACGAAAGTATACCTTGTTCTTTCGCTTGGTGCAGCCGCACGAGCGTGATCAGATTGAACGCATTCTTAGCTGGAACGTGAAAGTTGAAAAGGTCGTCGGTGCCGTCACAGACAACAGAAACGGCGAAACGGGATCAAAGTCGGGGAGTGAATCCGCCAGCCAGTCGTCCCAGTCTTCGCAATCTAGTAGCAGTGTCAGCAATCGTGCAGGTGTCTTTAGTCGCGGGCGACAGCTGCTTCCAACAGCCGGACGAGTCCGATCTAGACGAGCGACTCCTACCCCAAGGCTTCGTAAACATAGAGGGCAAGGTTCTGGAAGTGACTCGGATGGCGAAGGAGGAGCTGCGGACGATGGATTCTCGGCGGTTACGCCTCATTCGGACCTCTCATCCTCGCAGGAGCATCAAGGCGAAATGCTTCCCAATGGGCTGACAGTCCGGGGGAACGGGCAATCGCGACTCGAGTCGCTTACGCCCTTGGAGCCAAAGGACGAATTAGTGGATGTCATTCGCGGGCTGCGTGTCGAGAAGTTGAAAAACAAAGAAGGGAACGTGGACGATGAACTCGCGGCCTTGAAGCCAAACTGGCGTCCCAAGGCAGATATCCCTTTGTCGGTGCCCAAGCTTCCGACCGAATACGTACATCGGCATCGTCTCATGAAGCAGGTTGTTGGTTGTCTCTTAGACGAGAACGAGCTTCAGCAAACAGAAGACGGGCTTACGCAGAACCCGATAATCACGTGCGTAACATCGCGTCATGGTGACAAGGCTGGGAATGGGAAATCAACTCTTGCTGTGGCAGTTATCCAGACGGTTGAAATTCGCGAACGGTTCTCCGACGGTATTGCATGGCTGAAGATTGGCCGCGGACCTCTGACCGAAAGAGACATTCGGAGATTGTACGAAGACTTGTACCGCCAGCTTATTGTGAAAGAAGGCGATCTTGATGCTTCGATGTCTGAAGATCCTGGGGAAAGATTTGACTTTCACGAGTCTTTCGCATCCATTCGAACGGATGCATCGGAAGCAAGAATCGACAAAATGGTTGACCGTGCAGACAGTGTTCGTCGCTTCCAGGGTGGAGACTTGGACGGTATCAAGGAAGATCTGAGTCGCATGATTGTCAAGCGAAAAGTCCTCCTTTGCCTTGACGATGTTTGGAGGGTCGAAGACGCTAAGTGGTTCATCTTTGAGACTCCTTCATTCACCCCAACACCCAGAGAAAGCCCGTACAAGATCTTGATCACGACGCTTGTCCCCTCTTTGCTGGGGAATGGTGCATGCCAGGAAGTTTTTGTTCGTATCCTCTCGGAGCACGAGGCTGTCAAGTTGCTGCTATCTACAGCCGGACGCCGTCCGTACGGTGGAAGGAACTCCGATGTGTTCAATCAGTCTCGGCTGATTGTCAAAGGGTGCGGTAACTCTCCGCTTGGTATTCTACTTGTTGGAAGCATGTTGAGGCAAAACAATCGCAACTGGAACTTAAACTCTCCCGTTTGGACGGGCCTCTTCAACCAGTGCAGTCTCAATCTTGAGGAGGCTGCTCAGTTGAGGAGCTTTAAAAAAGCTTTTATGAGAATCGTCGACATGAGTTTCTTCATCATTGAAAACCCTTTTCTGCGAATCGCTTTGCGACGATGCTTTGTTCTTTACGCCATGGCTTTCGGGTCGAATGATTGGGTTCTTTCCGGTTTGGGCATTCCCGAGTCGGTACTCAAGAAGTTTTTTGAAGTTGTAATCGCTGCTGGACCAAACGGCGAAGAGACATTCGAGCCCGACCTGATCGTCACGATGCTTGAGAATCTCAAGTTGCTACAGCGTACCAGGAACACCATCGCAATAGCCACGTCAAAGCCTGGAAATGACAGTTTGTCGGAGTCTTCTCATGGCAACGGAAAAGACAGCTCGGAAAAGTCGGATTCCGACTGGGATGACTTTGACGAGACACCGAAGCGTCCCGTGGTGCACTTTTTTATGATGCACGACTCGCTCAAGGTTGTCGCAGAAATGATGGCGGAGCGTCCTCTTCCAGCATTTAGTCCTAAGGATGACCAGTTCACCTATTTTTCGGAACGTATTGACGAAGAAGACAAGACTGTCGTTGGTGATACTGATTCATGGACTGCTCCCTTGCGCTTTCTCTTTCAGCACTTAGCGCCTCAGAATAATGGCAAACGGACGACTCTTAGCGAGGAGAAAGTCCATGAACTCGTTGCGATTGCTCTAGTAGGGGGAGTGGATGGCACCGCCCTGAAGAAGAAATCTATTACCGAGGTCATGAAAGCCAACCAGCTTCCCATGGAACTGCTGCGATCAGGCGACAAGTTTGAAGAGTATGCAATGTCCTTTTTACCAGAACATTTGATGTGTGCAAGGGCCCACACGAGCGTTGCCGAATTGTTGATCGATTCTGCCTTTGTGCGGCGCCGTGTATTCGCACTCGGAATCATGGAGGCCACTGGCCGGCACGTGGCAGACATCGTTGATTTGAGAACCTTTGTCATGAAAACGGGTAAGCGGCAGATACTCGATGCCCAATCGCCTTCGAAAGCTTCCTCATCATCCGCCAGGGAGGTGGGCTCCCCTGAAAGGGCTTCCAAGGGAAAAGGAGACGCGCCGACTTTTTCGTTTGACATCGACACTGTTATATGTGAAGCGAGCAGGAGTATTATCGACGAAGTCTACAAAACCACCAATAATATGGGATCCTCTGATTCTCTTGGCATGGCAACGTGCTTGGCCACTGTGGGAGAAACATTGCTGAAATGTCGCCAGCCTCGAGACGCGATGCTTCGCTTGGAAGAGGCTGTTAGCATCTATCGAGGACTTCTTGGACCATCCCATGTCTTCACGGCACATGCACTCCATTCTGTTGCAAAGGCGCTTGTAAAGCTCGGGGAGACCCGCGTTGCTCTTTTGAAGTTTGCCGAAGCTGCGCGGATTTACGAGCAGTGCAACGCAACGCTGCATTACGACTCGATTGCCAACGCTCAAGCGCTATCAGCTCTCCTTGTCGACATTGGAGACATTCGAAAGGCTGAGTCCATGTTTGAGGAGGTGATTTCTATGAAACAGGCTGTATACGGGGAGAATTCAGTCCAAGTCGGAAAGACCATCAACAGCTATGCGATTGTTTTAGCAAAGCATGGGCGAGTGAACGATGCGTTGCGCAACTACGAGAAAGCCAAGACAACATACCAGAAGGCACCGCAGTCTATGGTTATGGATCCCGAGTACGAGGTAAAATGCGATTATGACGTTACGCTCATCACGTTGAACATTGCCTCTATCTATTCGAAGAAGGGCGACTTGAAAAGTGCTTTGGAATGCTACGAAGAGGGAGTGTGCAGCCTCAACGAGTACGACGCAACAATGGAGAATATCCGCGAGGCGAGCGGAGTGATAGACGAATCTCACAAGCACGCATCTCACAAGCATTTGGTGGCTGCACTTGGGCGGATCGGATCTCTCAAGCTAAAGCTAGGCGACGATGAAGGTGCTCTTGAAGCGTACATGTCGCTGCTTGAGGTCGTGGACGACGACAGCCCGTTGACGTCTCATACAGAGAAAGCAAAGGCGAACATCAAATGTGCAACAATCTTTCGCCAAAGGGAAGGAGAAGAGAACCAGGAGAAATCTGTCGCTCATCTTCGCGACGCACTTCGAATGTACAAGGCGCTTTATGGACCGGACCACAAAGACACCAATGCCATTACTACATCGCTAAAGACTTGGCTCGCCGAGGACAAAGCTTGATGTGAATGATTCGCTTGTTGGGTTCAGGAGAGGGAATGAGAATTAGATTGCTGCGTTAACCAAAGTTTGGACGTCGGAAACATGTCTACTAAGAGAGTTTAGTTGTCTGTTTTAAAACTTTTCTTGTTCAAGCCTGTACTGCCTCTATTCGCTACTTTAGATTTTGTTCAAAACAGTTAGAGATTCTACGATAGCCAGTATCATAACAGGAACGGCAGCATTGTAATATGGTAGCGACCAGCGTACCATACCGTACTTTACGCACTCATTATTTTAACACGATTCACGATGGAATCAATCACGAAACTTTCTCCATGCGCATGAAGATATGAATGATAATTACCGCCCCCCTCCTCGATCGACCATGGGATTCGGCAGCTTACGCTAACAGCATATAAATGTCGCCAAAGTCATGCTTTTCCTCGTGATTGTCAACGATGAATATCTAGTTGTAAGAAAAAGCCGAACGGAACCTCTTCAGCCAGTCGGCGGCTCGGTCGGAGTTGCGCTTGGATCCATACCAGCCTTTCTTATGCACCATCACAAGGCCACAAACGTCGCACCTGAGGATGACTGGACTTTGGATAGGCAATTGGACAACACTTGTACGAGCCGGAGTATTCGGAAACGGCCTCGGACGACGTCTCCACTCGAGAAGGTAACCATGCTGTCAAACTCAGAGCAAAGACCTCAAGATAGTCAACCGCTACGGACAACGTCAAGTGCACCCGTATCGACAGGCCCCGGTATGGAAGTATCGATTTGTCGCCTGCCAGGAAAATATGCGTATACAATGTGCTTTCATAGACGTGGGTATGCTATTCAACGTTTGCTGGTCACCAACTGTGTGGGCTACTGGGTGGCGGACTATTGTGGTATCGGATCCTACCAACAAGTCCTACTCCTTCCCATAGGGGATGGAGCTGCAACGAGTTGCGCAACAAGTGACCTGTCGAATGACAATGTTATTTATGACATGCTTCGTCTATCTAGTCTGACGGATGGGCGAGAACTATGGCTTCCCAAGGGCACCGCCTTGGAAAAACCTCCATTCGAGACAAACGATAATGGCACCCTTATTGATAGCCATTCCCAACACTTTCGGATCCACCTCCCAAGCCATGCGTCCTTGGACATGAATCATGCGCTCTCTACCGGAATATCGCCTTTACCCGAACCACTGAGCCCCAAATACGATGTCAACCCTCCGTGGCTCGGCACAGTCGAAAACGCCCTGGAACAGCGGCTTGAGGAACAGAGGAAGCACCTGGTAACCAGCCAGAGTCGTATTCGACAACAGCGGTTTGTGCTTGATCAGGGAAAGGCTGTTCTTCAAGCACTCTCTTGTTCTCCGCGTTCTGCTAGTCTCGAACTTTTGCGGCTCGAATATTTTTCGCAGCCAAATGTGTCTCAACATGATGCCAGCCAGGAACCAAACGGCATCTCGGCCTCTATTCTAATGGAGATTGATCTCCTGCACGTCTGCGAGCCCAGAAATGAAGGCTCTCCTTCCGCCTTGTCGGGCTTGGAGGGCGTACACATCTCCATCTTACCAGCTACGTCCAAAGAGGGCTGCGGTATCCACCAAATTACGGTACAATCGGGCCTAATTCCTACTCTCAAGGGCAACGAAACAACCACTTTGATGGTAATGGTGGAGCTGAAAGGAGTAGCGCTCAAGGATAGTAAGTTGCAGCAAGAGACACGCGTCGGCGTCGATCTTTTGGTACAAGCTCTCTGGAAGGACGCGCCTTTGGTTTCTAAAACCACTCGACGCGGAGCTTTTCTCGCTTCGCTTACCATTCCATACAATACACTACTCCTACCCTCTAGCCGACCAACTACCATCGAATTCGATTCTCTACAGCCCGGCGTCAAAGTGAGACACTCTTTCGGCCCGATATACGAATGCAGAGCTCCGTTTTTGATCAACGTTGACCTGTCCTCGTGCGACCTCGACCGCATGGAATGGATCCAAAGGCTTCAGAAGTCTCTTGCCGGCTCGTTCTTTCGCATCGAAAGTTTACACGCGGACGTTCAAGAACAGTCTGTTATTTCTCTAGTCTTGTATGCGTTCCCTTCGTCTACGGTCCACGGGCTTGTTCATATCCTCAAGACGTCGCTACCACACAGTGCCTTTATTGTACATAGCAAAGCCTAAAGGAAACTGATAGAAACCATGAGTACAGAGCCTAGCACCTAGCAATAGACACCTCTAGCTATTTTTTTATTAGAATAGTACTGATGCGACCAAAGAGTATTTCGAAAGGAGGTGATTCCAAGTGTCTAGACCAACTCTGATAATTTGGAGTAGTAGTCGAAAAAGATAACGACGGCCTCGAGTTGAGTTCGATTCCCGGAATTCGGTTTTCTGGTCGATTCTTTCGCCAACCAATGTGCGCTCGTCGTCATCAACCCAAACAAAATCCATGGTTCTAGATGTCATCGTCAACATAGACTACCACTCTGCAGCACGACCACCATAATGAATAGCAAAAGTATCGCGAACTCATATCGATTGACGGTGGCGGGATGGGCTGCACAGTGACCTGTCTAACCCTATTTCCCAAACTTTAACAAATTACTGTGAAAAGTCTTTCGACAAGGCAAGTACCTGACCGCGCAATCATAGTGAGACGACACCGAAAATTTGGTGGGCTTTAATTACATAAACACTGTGATACAACATTTATTTTTGTTTATTTTCATTCTTATGGGCGTTCTTAACCGCTTCAGCGCTATTCGCATCACCAAAACTTCACAGGTTTTTGGCCAATAGCTGTCGCTACGACATAAGATTCAGTCATTTTGTTGAGTTTATAATCTGATCCATTCCTGTCTATATTACTGGGTATGGTGCCTAAAGAGTACTATGTCGGAGCTGGCTCGCTATCTCGGAGCTGGCTCGCTTCGCTCATGGGCGCGTGAAACGCTGATTTGGGCAACCAACAACCACAGTTGTTGGCAGTAGGAATAGTGGTGCGTCGTGTGGGCCAAAGTGTACCAGTCACTGACGGTCAGGCTCTATCCCAACAACTCCTGCGTGAGAAGTTTATGTCTTTGTTTAAGTAATTCCATCGTAAGAACAGTCTGATTGATTTTTCTTATAGATAGACTATCGAGAGTCCTGACACACTACAGCTGAGAATTGAAGGTTCGAGGCGTGATCAGATTCTCATAGAATCAACATTAATCGAAAAGAAAAACTACTTCGTTTTCTCAACGCTCGTCAAAAACAGCGTTCTTTCTGATCCACTTTTCTGAATCTACAACACTCCATCATGAGTGAGACTGTGGCATCTCCTCCGATTGTCCCCAGCAGTGGCACTGCTAGTGGACGTGGCGGCGGACGAGGACGCGGACGAAGCGGTAGCCGCGGTTGCGGAAACCGTCACGGCAGCCGCGCGACTACTACACCCCGCGTTTGCTCTACTTTTAAGGGCAATACCGAAGAGATGAACGGCCACGTTTTTCAGTGTTTCAACGAATGCGAAGACAAAAAGCATTTCTCGAAGACTGTAGAAGCCCTCGGAGAATACATTGCCAAGAAGCTCAAGTACCCCGTCGACATGGTTTCCCTTACGAAAGACTTCGTCAGGCCCGAAATTCCGAAGCCCACGGAACTCAAAGTTTCTGAGACCAACAGGCTTGTTATCGCTATCTGGGAGAAGAAGGTGTCAGCTTATTGCACGTGCACTGACTATCTCGATAGTAGTTTGAAGACCGCTTACGCGGTCATTTGGGGCCAGTGCAGCGAGGCGATGAAAGCGAAACTCACTTCTCTCGATGATTTCGAGACAAAGAGTCACGAAAGTGATTGCATTTGGATTCTGAAGGAAATCAAGGGCATCACGTATCGTTTCGAGGGTCAGCGTTACATCTACCTTTCCCTTGACAACGCGCGCACCTCCTACTACGCCTACCCTCAAGGCGCCGAAGACTCGATATCCTCCTACATCAAGCAATTCCGTTCCCTCGTCGAGGTCCTGGAGCACTATGGCGGCGCCATTGGCGAAGACACAGGTTTACTGGATGCTACTACCGCTGTCTCCTCCAACACAGACGACGCAACGAAACGCCTCAAAATTGCGCGTGACCGCACTCTCGCTTTGGCTTTCTTGAAGCGAGCCAACCGTCGTCGTTTTGGTACACTTTGGGCCAACCTCGAGAACCAGTTCTCCCGAGGAAACGACCAGTATCCCATCAACTTGACCGCAGCCTACAACCTGCTTGTCAATTTCAAGCCTCCCGAGCAGGAAGAGCCGCGCCGCAACGCGCGCAGCCAGGAGGCGGCAGTCAAGTGAGAAGAAGGCAGGACTTTTGTGCAATCTGGCGAAGTGATTGCTGGCACTGACGGCGTCACGCACACCGGCGTCACGTGTTTCCGTTGCGAGCACAAAGGACATTACGCTGACAAGTGCCCCGACGGTCCCAACACCACTCTCCTCCAAGCTGAAGCTGCTGCCGCCGTGACGCTTCTCCAAGCCTCTCACACCGAGGCCATTATCGCCGATGATGACAACGCGAACATGAGGTTTCGGATTTTACCTTCACCCAGTTTCCCTCGCGTCACGAGCTCATCCCATTGTCCTGGGTTCTTCTCGACAGCCAGTCAACTGTTTCGGTTTTTAAAAACCCGAATTTCCTCACTAACATCAGGCGCAGCAGCAGCCAGTTGAAGGTCCACACCAATGGTGGCACCCAGATTTCGTCGCTTGTTGGCAACATCAAGAATTTTGGTACCGTCTAGTACAATCCCGACTCTTTGGCCAACATCTTCTCTCTTGCCCCAACGACGACGATTTTGCCGTCCCGGATGACAATGCAGTTGATGATCCCGCCGTTTTTGAGCCTGATATCGATGATTTTGGGCCTGGTGGACTTGATCCCCACACCGACGAAGGTGCCGAGACACACGACGATCCCGGAGACGAAGATCCAGGAGGCGATGCTCCCAACACGGACGTGGAACCCAACGCAAACGAAGATTTGGGTACCAATCCGTACAATCTCAGGAGCAACAGAGGCAGATCCTACGGCCACCGACTTGATCACCAAATGGATGACCCCGTGAGTTCGAAAAGCTACGAGTCAGGCGTGCAAATGTTACAGGAAGCAGCCGACAAAATGGATGAGTTGCTCGACAACATCTACAACTCCATTTAGGGCATATTATGACCCAGATGACTGCAACTGCAGGCATCAAGAAGCACGGCCAGGCAGCCGTGAACGCTTTATTGCAGGACTTCTGTCAGGTCGACAGTAAAAACGTTTTTGAACTACTTGACGCATCTACGCTCACCGCCAGTCAGAAGCGAGAAGCCCTTCGCGCTGTTAACCTAATCAAAGAGAAGCGTTCCGGCAAGTTGAAGGGGCGCACATGCGGCAACGGTTGGTCCCAGAGGTCCAAATATACGAAGGAAGAGACAACGTCTCCCACGGTATCCACGGACGCTTTCATGATCTCGCTTATGATTGACGCTAAGGAGCGTCGTGACGTCGCAACGGCTGATGTTGAAGGAGCGTAGTTACATGCGGATATGGAAGATTTCGTTCTTTTCAAGTTAGTTGGCGAAGCCGTCAACATTATGTGCCAGGTGAATCCCAAATACAAGAATTTTGTCGTTGTTGAGAATGGGGGGTACTTTACCTACAGTTGCTTATGGCTCTGTACGGTTGTGTTCAATCCGCGCTATTGTGGTACAACTTGTTCACAAACACGTTGGTCCAAATGGGTTTCAAGTTGAATCCGTACGACCTATGCGTTGCCAACAGCCAGATTAAAGGAGAGCAATGCACGATTGCCTGGTATGTTGACAACAACAAGATCTCTCATGTGGATGACACGGTAGTGACCGACATCATCGAAAAGATTGAAGTCAAGTTTTGGAAAATGACCGTGACCAGAGGGAAACATCACGTGTTTTTGGGCATGGACATCACTTTTAACAACAACGATGGCACCGTCACGATTCTGATGAAGGAATATCTCAAGGAAGCGAACGCCAATTCTGGCATGGATGCTTCCAAGGTTGCGCCGTTGCCGGCAAAGAAAGACCTGTTCACGGTTGACGACGGATCCGAGCAACTTGACAAACGACAAGGCGAATTTTTTTACAGCATTGTCGCAAAATTACTTTACGTTTCAAAAAGAGCTCGCACCAACGCTCAATTGGCTATTGCTTTCCTCT
>Ga0307981_1003429_pt1 | contig 11894 bp, 11 predicted proteins | sample OrgLakmetagen987_FD_201849 | JGI IMG/M metagenome (GOLD analysis project Ga0307981, IMG submission 201849) | Saline water microbial communities from Organic Lake, Antarctica - #987 | ecosystem: Environmental > Aquatic > Non-marine Saline and Alkaline > Saline | place: Antarctica: Organic Lake... | reverse complement strand
GCTCGGAATTGTTGACACGGACAGCGGCATGTTGATTCCGCTCAAAACGTCCGGGAGTACAGCGTACCTCGAATCTCGTGTACCGACCGCGCTCGAACTCAGTGAATGCAATCACATTGTTCTCACATCTGACGCTGAGTGGGATCCTTCAAACATTTCCTTACAGGATTGGTCGAATGAAGAAGTGGATCACCAGCGTTTGATCTCGTCTGTTTGTCGTGGAATGGTCGATGTCGAGGCTTTTCCAGATGAGCTACAAGTTCATATGTCTCGTGCTTTTGCAGAAAGTGACGCATTGTTGGCAAGTGTGTCTAGTGCGCTCAGGGATGAAACCATGTATCCTTGTCTTGTTGCTGCTAGGTGCGTCCATAACGGTGATCGTACAGAGGAACCTCGTCAAATCGGAAGTGCGATTGTGTCTGACCGACGTCATTCTGTTGTCTCCGCGGAAGAATTTGCGAAGAAATGGCGGATTGGCATTAAGACTGCCAAGCTGACACTTAAGGCCACAACTCAGTTTGGTCTTTGTCACGCATTGTATCCGATTCATCGTCGTTATCTTACTGATCACATGTCGTTGCGGTACGATCGTCTTAACACGACTCTATACTCTGACACGTTGTTCGCCAAAGTCAAGTCACTGAAAGGTAACAAGTGTGCCCAGCTGTTTTGCAGTGAGGGCTTTATTCGGGTTTACCCGATGGCGTTGAAGTCAGAGGCTGGAGTCGCGCTTCAGGAATTCATCGAAGACGTTGGCATCCCAAATGAAATGGCTTGTGACGGTGCCGGCGAGCAGGTCGGACCAAAAGTGACTTCGTAAAGACTTGCAGGCGTGTTCACTGCAAGATGCGGAGGACAGACCTTGGCAGAACCAGGCCGAAGGCATATCGGCGAGACCAAGAAACGATGGAAGACAAAGTTGCCCGCCAAGAACGTGCCTGGAAGAGTCTATGATTACGGATTGGTACATGAAAGTACTATGATAAGTCATATTACACGGGGACCTGACGGTTGCACCGGATACGAAATAACGACGGGTAACACTCCCGACATTTCTGAAATGCTTGATTTTGACATTTGGGACCTTGTGTGGTACCACTAGCCGGGGACTGACACATCAGAACCGGCTAGGAGTTGCTCATCGAATTGGGAGCAACACGTGCTACTGGGTCATTCCAGTCAGTGGCATTGTGCTTGCTCGTACCACTGTTCAACACGCTCCTCCTCTTGAGCTTTAAGTCCCAGAATTGCAAGATCAGGTGAAAGAGTTTGACATTGCGCTTCGAGAACGTTTATCGGATTCCAATTTTGTCATTTCTGGAATGGAAGAAACTTCTGGATTTTGCCTGCCCAACATCTACGACATGGAGGAATTTGCTGACAGTGTCACTGTCCCTCGTGACGGAGATGAGACTCAACCGGAGCAGGATTCATTTAGGCCCAAAGGATACGACAATATAATCAATGCTGAAATCATGATTCCCAAGGCGACGGCACAATTGTCGGTAAAGTTATCAAACGCGCGAAGGGCGAAGATGGAAAGCCGATTGAATTGCGAAATTCTAACCTGTTACTCGATACCAGAGAGTACGAAGTCCTAATGCCGGATGGCGCAACGGTGTCTAACACTGCCAATGCAATTGCCGATAATTTTTATCCACAGGTTGACAGTGAAGGGAGGCAGTTTCTAATGTTGGAAGCTGATCATCGGAAGGACAAGACTGCTTATTCCAACGACGATGGCTATGTCGTAAGCCATAACAGTAACAAGACGCTGAGACAACTACTCAAGGTTAGCAACTATCTGTCCAATGGAAGGATGGAACCTTGGACTGAATCGCGCTTAGAGACCTCAAGGCGTCTATTCCCTTTTGACTGGCCGAATATCCGGTTAATAACCAACTCGTTGAAGAGCCAGCGCCCTGATGATGGGTTAAGGACGCTCTCAGAACTCGGAATCGGATTATTTCGAAGGTCAAGTCCCGGTACTGGAAGACCACACATAAGTTTGGCATTGAAGTGCCGAAGGACGTTACTCAGGCGCTCGCCATCAATTTCAAGACAGGCACTGATTTTTGGCGCAAGGCAATTGAGATAGAAATGCTGAACGTGACTCCCGCTTTCTGAGAGTGGGACGGAATGCTTGACAAAGCCCGTGGCGGAACAAAACCTGTTGGGTACCAATAAATCAAGTGTCATATGATATTCGACATCAAGATGGATTTCACCCGCAAGGCCCGGTTGGTTGCTAGCGGTCATACGACCAAGACTCCGGCAAGTACTACTTACTCAAGTGTGGTTTTGCGTATAAGTGTACGTATTGCTTTTATGTTTGCAGCGCCTAACGACCTGGATATTTTGGCGGCTGATGTTGGCAATGCATATCTCAATGCTAACTGTCGCGAAAAGATCTGGACCATAGCTGGCCCGGAGGTTGGATTGAAGGCAGGCACCGCTATGATTATTGAGGAGGCCCTGTACGGTCTTAAAACAAGTGGTGCGGCTTGGAGGGCATTACTCGCTTCGTTGCTGACGGAACTCGGGTACGAAAGTACCAAAGTTGACCCAAATGTTTGGATTCGTCCGGCCGTCAAGCCAAACAGATTTGAATATTACGAGATGCTTCTCGTGTACGTTGACGATATTTTGGTCGTCGCTTTTGATCCCAAGTTGACCATGGATGCGATCGGAAAGCTTTACAGGCTCAAGGAGGGCTCGGTGGGATCAGCGGAGCGATCTTTGGGCGCGAATATTAAACGTGTCCAGTTGCCCAATGGGACTATGGCGTGGAGTATTGGTGCGGACGAATATATCGATAACGCGCTGGAAACGGTCAAGGCAACTTTGGAAAGTGAAGGAATGAAACTGAAAGGCAAGGCGCCAAAGCCTTTGCCGAATGGTTACCGTCCGGAAATGGATGTTTCACCGGAATGCAACGCGGTTATAACTAAACGGTACCAAGAGTACATTAGGATTCTGCGTTGGGCTCTTGAATTGGGTCAAGTTGATGTTGTTTTGGAAGTGTCGCTGATGTCTTTGTTTAATGCTTTGCCGCGCGAAGGTCATTTGGAGGCACTTTACCACATGTTCGCTTATTTGGCGAAAGCGGATTGATATTCGATTGTGTTTAACTCGTCGTCGCCTGATCTCCAGCCAAGTTTGATGGTCAGAACTGATTGGACTGACTTTTATGGGGACCTTTTGGAGGAGATACCTCCAAAGATGCCCAAGCCTCGTGGCAACCCGGTAAATACTACTTGTTTTGTTGATGCTAATCATGCCAGTAATCTTGTCACTTGCAGGTCCCAAACAGGGATCCTGATTTTTGTCATGAAGTCCTCAATTATTTGGCACTCAAAGAGACAGAACACTGTTGAGACATCTACATTCGGCAGTGAGTTTGTTGCAATGCGACAGGCAACGGAATTGATCGAAGCTTTGCGTTACAAATTGCGGATGTTAAGGATTCCAATTGATGGTCCTACGAGGGTTTATGGTGACAACGGTGCCGTTGTCAGTAATTCATTGGTCCCGACATCAACTCTGACCAAGAAGCACAATGCGATTTGCTACCATCGCGTGAGAGAAACCGTTGCAGCGGGAACAACCGCAATCGGCAAGGTGAACACAGACTACAACTTGGCTGATAATTTCACCAAGCAGTTGTCTCCTGAAAGAAGAGACCACCTCCTGCAATGTATTACCTACCAAACTAAACAGTAGAAGGAGCCAGCGTGAGTTGGCCAGGTCCAAGGCTCCGACACTTGCAGTCGCAAGTGGCATTTTCTTGGTTCGCATGGGCGTTCCAGGCTAAGGAAGTCTCCCGTATTTGTTTTTCCGAGGAGTTTTGACGGATATGGGTTGGTTGTTGCAGTTTATTGAATGGAGGCGAGGTATATGTTGAAAGTTATATTTTGAAGACTGGGATAAACGAATTGTCCATGGTCACCATGATCAAATTGTGGGGACTGATCAAATCCCAGTGTTGCTAGAGGGCTAGAGGTCATCCTCAAGGTCATTCTCTACGTTCGTTGTAGCTGGACCTCGTCAGAATGAGTTTCACTCACTAAGCTGATTACAATCTTGTTGACTGACTGCTTTATCATCTTATTACCGTACTAGTACGTTATTTTCAGGTATGCAATGGTGGAATTGTTGTGAGCGTTCCATTGTGTGTATTGAATCAAACCCCCGCAATACTGCTATATATATTACTTAGGGCTCGAGCGAGTATACCCAGGTAGGGTGCACGAGTGCGCGACGCTTTCATTAGTCTAGCTAGCAAATGGTCTCAGCCCAACAACTAGAGGTTAGTAGTCGTAGCAGTGCAAAAGTAGTAGACCAGTATTGGCACTAGTGCCAATACAATTGAGGTTGGTAGTCGCAGCAGTTCAAATAGTAGAGCAGTATTGGCACTAGTGCCAATACTAATGCCAATACCGGCAGTAGTGCATTTATATAGACGCATCGGAATTGGCACTAGTACGCTTACATAGATTCATCGGTATTGGCACTAGTGCGCATACTCACCATCCGTAGTAAAAGCGTTTGGCTAACGAAAAAGTCTTTGTACGCAGCGACTACCGCTTCCTATGCAAGCAGTGCCAATACCGAGTATGACCACGAGGGGACTCTAAACAAAGAAACGTTTCGCGGTGGATTACTAACGGATTGCTGTACCGGTATGATACTGTAGCCAAAATGACAACAACGAATGGAAAAAGTGCGGACAACGCGAACCGCAGGGATCGAACTAACACCTTTGAAGCCCATAAATAAACAGATAGAGCTTGCACCGAATAGAAAGCCTGGTCTAGTAAACCTCGATAGAGTAGAGATCTACAACACATCATTCAATACCTCGATAGATCTATTCAAATGTATGCCATAAATTAATTCGAAACAATTTATTCTTCATCTTCGATTTCAACAAGCAGGTCACCAGCAGCGACTTGCTCACCGGAGGTTACTTCGACGTGGGTCACTATTCCACTGCGAGGGATAGAAGCGAGAGAGAAGAGTAATAAGTTAGCATCAGATTTGGCACCAACACACATGTCACTTTCACTGAATAACGATCGAGTGAAACTTACGACACTGGAGCATTGCAAGAGGTTTCCATTTTCATCGCGGATAGGCTGAGCAACGGATCGCCTTGCTTGACGACGTCGCCTTTCTTGACTCTTACTTCGATCACCACGCCGGGCATGGATGCCCCGACGCTGCCGTCGACTCCAACGAGTGCCTTGGTCCGAACGGTCCTTTCACTGCAGATAGTCTGGTCCTGAACTTGAACTGTTCGGGGTGTTCCGTTTAGCTCATACTGGAGAGTGACAAGTCCATCGCGATCCGGATCCGAGACTGAAACTAGCTTGATAACCAGCTGTTTGCCCGGCTCAAGCTCTACGTTGAGCTCTTGATCGACTTTCATTCCAGTCAAAAACGTACGCGTGTCGAGAATGCCAACTTGTCCGTACTCGTGCTTAAACTCCATGTAGTCTTCGAAAACGTCAGGGTACATGGCATGACTCATAACGTCTATGGGGCGTACACCGTGATCCGTTTCAGCACCCCACTTCTCTTCCAAGCTCTTGCCGGCAGCTTCCATATCAAACGGTTTCATCTCTGCACCGGGGCGACCTTCAAAACAAGCCATACCGTCAGTCCTTCCTTCGATTGTCTGCCCCTTCAACACACGAGACCGGAGAGGCTCGGGGAAACCAAATGGAGGAATTCCGAGATATCCCTGAAAATACTCAATTACAGACTTCGGAAACGACAGTGTCTCTGCCTTCTCCAGCACTTCTTGCTCTGTCAAATCGTTTGCGACCAAGAACTGAGCCAGGTCACCAGTTACCTTGCTGCTCGGAGTCACTTTGATGATGTCGCCAAGCAAACGATTGGAAGCTGCGTATGCCTTCTTCACCTTGGACCACTGACCCGTGAGACCCAGCTGAGTGCTTTGGTAGAGTAGATTTGTGTACTGGCCTCCCGGCATCTCGTGGTCGTATACGTCACTAGAGCCAGTCTTCTGCCCCGACTCGAACGGAGCATAAAGACCACGGCACTCTTCCCAGTATTCGTTAAGAGCCATAACCTGTTTCAAGTCCAATCCACTATCAAGAGGTGTTCCAGCTGTGCTCGCTACCATTGAACCTATCGACGGCTGCGACGTCGTTCCCGACATTGCATCGGAGGCGGCGTCGATCACATCCGCTCCAGCTTTGGCGGCCGCCAACATGGACGCCACTCCTGTTCCCGGCGTGTCGTGCGTGTGTACATGAATAGGCAAGTCAGGGAACTCTTGACGAATGGCACCAATGAGCATTGTAGCTGCCTCCGGCTTTAAGAGCCCAGCCATATCTTTGATGGCCAGAACGTGAATTCCAAGACCGTGCAATTTGCGTACAAAATCCAAGTAGTAGTCCAAGTTATACATGCCACGATTCGGGTCAGAGACGTCGCCGGTGTAGCAGACAGCGGCTTCAACAACACCACCAGCGCTGCCGACAGCATCGATACCAAGCTTCATGTTTTCAATATACTGTCAAGGAGGTTAGGGATAATAGAGGATATGCGTTAGGGTGAGAGATGGGTTTCATTCATTGTATTATCCTCTCTGGTCAGTCTGGGTAAAACACTTACGTTAACAGAGTCAAAAATGCGAAAGACATCCATTCCAGAATCCTTTGCAAGTCGACAGAACTCAAAAACCAAGTTGTCCGGATAACTGGTGTAGCCCACAGCGTTGGCACCTCTCAACAGCATCTGGAATGGAATATCAGGGACAGCTACGCGCAACGCTAACAATCGCTCCCATGGACACTCTCTCAAGAAACGAAGCGAAACGTCAAAGGTTGCTCCACCCCAACACTCAAGAGAGTACGCGTTTGCGAGGGCTACTCGTGTGGCTGGAGCGATGTTGAGCATGTCTTTGGTTCGAAGTCGAGTCGCCAACAACGACTGGTGCGCATCACGCCAGGTTGTATCTGTAATCAGCAACCCTTCGTTCTTGCGGACAGCTTTCGCAAATGCTTCTGGACCTTCTTGATCAAGAATATGTTTGAGCGAGCGTTCCTTGAGCTGCCCAGGTTTGGCTTTAATGACCGGCACTAAGGGATCGACCGAGCTGGGAGGTCCTCCGACGGCTCCCAGCTCCTTGGGTGTACCATTTACAATGACATTGCTGACGTACATTAGTAGCTTCTGCGCGCGATCCTGCTCTCGAAGAGGGGCCATCAAGTGCGGGTTCTTTGCGATAAAGCTAGTATCGACCACACCCTCCAAGAAATCAGGATGTGTCAACACGTTGAGCAAAAAGGACTTATTGGTCTTGACACCACGAACGCGGAACTCCTTCAAGGCGCGCACCAACTTGGAAGCCGCCTCTTTACGAGTACGAGCCTTGGCCGTGATTTTTACCAATAAGGAATCATAGTGCGGTGTAATACGCGCACCCGGGAACCCAGGACCATCGTCCAATCGAATACCCATACCCGCTGGCATACGAAATACATTGATCGTACCAGTATCGGGGCGAAAGTCCTGACTCGGGTCCTCCGTCGTCACACGACACTGCATGGCACATCCCATGGGAGAAGCGATTCTGTCCTGTGTCAGTTCCAGCTCCTCCAGAGTCTTTCCAGACGCAATCAGAATCTGCGATTGTACAATGTCGATGGAGGTGATTTCTTCGCTGACGGTGTGTTCTACTTGCACTCTGAGAACATATCACATAATACATGCAACAGCAGCAGTGTTAGTAATGATTGACACCTGTCGATACCATACGCTCACCCTTCACAGCAACAACATAGGATTTGCTTACCTCGGATTGACTTCCATAAAGAAGTGGTTTCCATGCTTATCCACTAGAAACTCGACAGTACCCGCGTTGAGGTATTTTTCGGCCGACAGTAAGCGCACTGCATCATCCAATACGGCCTGCCTCGTCGCGGGAGGCAACCCTTCCGCCGGGGCCAACTCTATCACTTTTTGGTGGCGTCGCTGAACGCTGCAGTCGCGGTCCCATAAATGCACGACGCTTCCCGTTCCGTCTCCGAGGCACTGCACTTCAATGTGGCGAGGCTGCTCCACGTACTTTTCCACACTACAAAGCAGGTTTGGGACGAAAGAAGATGTGAGTTGCGACACTACATCCATTCATATTACCATAGTCAGGGTCGACGTACAAACAACGTCCATCTTCAAAGGCATTTGCCGCTTCAGAACTGGCTTGATCAAACATGGCGCTTAAATCGTTGGCAGTAGGGACAACACGAATACCTCTACCACCACCACCCATGAGGGCTTTCACAATCACAGGATAAGTACAATTGTTGACAGGGTTATCGATCCATTTTCCCGCCGCGGCCGCATTTGCAAAGGCTTCCGCACTGCCCGGCACGACGGGCACTTTTTGGTTAATCGCCACGTGTCGAGCTGCCGTCTTGTCCCCAAATGTACGTAGATTTTCCACTGTCGGTCCCACAAAGACAATTCCTGCCGCCTGCAAAGCGGTTGCAAATGCCCCGTTTTCGCTAAGGAAGCCGTAACCCGGGTGCACCGCCTGTCATGGTTCGGGACGAAAGAAGATGTGAGGAAAGATGCTGTCTGCTCGATCCTTCTATTCATTGCATTGTCAGTATCCAGTAATAAGGGGTAACGTACCTCCACCTTGTTCTGCACGCATATTTCAACAATCTTGTCAATGTCGAGATACTGAGCAACAGGACTCTTTGTGGCATTCAGCTCGAATGCTTGATCGCACTTGTATCGATGCTGCGTAAAGCGATCTGTGTATAGTAATTTGCGAACAGTTATATAGTCGTCAGAGAATTGTGAGCCACGAAATAAATCGACAGTTACCGGTACTGCTCCCACCACCACCGCCACCACCACCATGCGCTGATACGTACCTTCGTGACTGTAAATACCTACACTGCCAATTCCCAACTCGGTGGCAGCTCGGTTGATGCGAGTCGCAATCTCGCCACGATTCGCGGCCAGCAACTTGGTAAAGGGCGCATCCGTAATGTTGACTGTAGCTGAACCAACAGCTGGCAATTTTTCGTCGGGTGTGTGAAAAGTATGAAAAGTGTTGACGTCCTCCTGCTGACAAAGCTGTTGGGAAGACGCAATCGCGGAATTTTTCAAGGCCGTCACTGCCGGAATGGCCAGAAAGCGTCGTTTAAGAAGCATCCTGTTGCTCCTGTTTGCAGTCGGCAGAAGAAGACGGCTGTTACGAAGACGCGTACCCTTGAGGTACCGGAGGACGGAACGATTCATGGCAATATAATTATACACAGTAATCAAAGATACAGATAAAGATACCGATACCGTTCCGTTGCTTCGCTTTCCTTGATGGTGGCAAGCGAACAAAGTGGTGCAGTTTGCAGTTGGTGTCAAGGAAAATGTGATCTTTTGGTATCTTTTTCAAGATTCTTGTGACGCGCTTGAGAAATGAGAAGGCTTTTTTTTCTTCCCCATGTTCTTCGCCGACTTTCTTGAAATGCTTCATCTATCCGGGTGCCCAAATGGGAAGGCGACTTGCGAAGGACAGACTGAAGAACGAAGTGTCGAGTTTTGCAGCATCATTTGATGTTTTGAGACCTCTTGCTTGCTTGGTTTAGTACGCAGGTAAGTGTTCTTGTGCAGCATCGATCGTGCTTCTTGCCTCTTACTTCCTGGAGAATTTTGAGTTGATTGCCTTATCTGGTTTCCAACGTCGACTGTGTTATCAGGTTTTGCAAAGGCTTTTTATTTACCGTCGTATGTCGAGCAACAGTGTTGCAGCCTTGCGTGCCTTGCTCGCTAGTTTGTCCGTTGCCGCGCCTGCGCCCTTGTCTGCTGTGGATTCAGGGGGTACGTTCTTTTCTGTGGTTGAGGGGTGGGGGGCTGCCGCCTCTCTCCTCGCCCATGTCCGCGTCCGCCGATTCGGTGGGCGTTCTCGTATTCAGCTGATGACCGTTGCCGCGGTCTCATTGGTTTGTCTAATGTCGTTTGTGTAGTTGTAACGGTAGTGCTAGTCCGTGGACATCAGTCCCGTACACAAGACTCGTGAGTGGGGTCAGGCAGCGTGCGTCAGTGCTCGTCACAGCCTGAAGCATAGCAACAACTGCTCCAGACCAACACACAACACCAGCAACAATCCACCACACGTGCAAGCTTCCCGCTTACACCGTTACATGGAAACCTTGCCCTGGTATTCTCCAAACCGGATTCTCCTGATAAGTCAACTACCTTACCTTAAATAAAAGCAACCCATCACCCTTCGCCATTCAATTATGGCCTCTCGCCGTTTCGAAACGGCCTTAAACCCCAAACGACCGATGATACGCGCCGGTACGATGAAAACTCATCCACGTTCTACCTCCTTAAGAAGCCTAATCAACTTGCTAACAACGCTGAAAAAGTTAGCTGGGTAGAGCCGTCTATTCGAACGGTCGAAAGCAACGAGTTGGCCGACGCGGGAGCCAAACTAAACGTCTTAGCACGCCATTTCGACAAACAGACCTCGGTTGCACGTGTGAAAGCGTCCCTTCCAGCCCTTTCGTCCCCCAGCAATACCGTGTTTCACACCCCTGACGCGGCTCAAATCTTTACAATACTTAACCCCATGCTACTTCAGCTTTCTGGTAACCTTATTCAACCTCCGGCGTATGAGCTTACAGCGGCTAACCGGCGCGCGGCACACTGGTACGCGTTCCAGGTGCGCGGCAACCCCAACAGCGCGTTCCAAGGGTTGGAGGATTCAACCTCCGGCAAAGCGGCTAACCGGCGCGCGACACACTGGTACGCGTTCCAGGTGCGCGTCAACCCCAACAGCGCGTTCCAAGGGTCGGAGGATTTGCGCGCGAAGGTAACTTGGCACGCCGCCAAAACATTCCAAGTAGTAGTCCCCATTCCCCGAAACAAGAATGGCGCTCCTCCACCTGCAGTCTTTGGCGAGAATCATCATGCCTTTACGGCCGCCACCTTTCCCGACCCCAGGATCACTTTGATGACCATGACTATGATCAACCAAGGGGCCACACCTGAGCCAATGTCCTTCAAGACTCGTAGCAACGCTGTGTTCCTTGAAACCAATGCCGGCGATCTCCAAGTCCAACTTCGCAACTTTGGTGCCAAGTGCGTCTGCGCCGTCGGAAAAGGAGTTCTCCGCCTTGACGTCCTCGGCGCCCGCCATAACGCGGTAGCCAACGCCTCAGCGGCAGTTGCGGCAGTCACCATGCGGTCGAGAGACCCGGTCACCAAGAGCCTCATTAACACTACTGTTTCCGAGTTCCAACACTATTATATGTAGAAACTTCGAGTATATTGACATGGAATAAAACGGGCCCAACGCCAACTAAAACGGACGCAACGCCAAAAACGGCGGGCATACATGACAATACATGACAATAACTTACCAGTATGTTGGTAAGATGGTAAAACAGCAAGTCAACAAGATTGTAATCAACTTAGTGGACGAAACTCGTTCTGACGAGTTCCACGTACTAAGACTAAGTCGCGGACCAAGGAATATTCCAGAAAGAAAGACAAGGACTCTCATATTCAAATCAAGGTTTTCCTCGGTCAAGAGTTGCAGTAACGGTAGTGCTAGTCCGTGGACATCAGGCCCGTACGCAAACTCGTGAGTGAGGTCAGGCAGCGTGCGTCAGTGCTCGTCACAGCCTGAAGCATAGCAACAACTGCTCCAGACCAACACACAACACCAGCAACAATCCACCACACATGCAAGCTCCCCGCTCACACCGTTACATGGAAACCTGCACGGGATTCGAACCCTGAACTTTGGTGCCAAGTGCGTTTACGCCGTCGGAATAGAACTTCTCCGCCTCGACGTCCGTGGCGCTCGCCATAACGCGTTAGCCGACGACTGAGCGGCAGTT
>Ga0307981_1003428_pt1 | contig 11895 bp, 11 predicted proteins | sample OrgLakmetagen987_FD_201849 | JGI IMG/M metagenome (GOLD analysis project Ga0307981, IMG submission 201849) | Saline water microbial communities from Organic Lake, Antarctica - #987 | ecosystem: Environmental > Aquatic > Non-marine Saline and Alkaline > Saline | place: Antarctica: Organic Lake... | reverse complement strand
CCCAAACAGATTCCTTCGAGGTGTGAACTTTAAAAGTCATCTTGATAAATTTTATCCACAGAACTCACACTCACTGGTATCAGTTCCAAACGTCGGTCATACCCAGTATGGCATGTATACTTCTGAGCTTGGCTCCGAAGTTTTATTTTACTAATTAATGACAAAATAGGCCTGTTCATATAATTTAGGTTAAAAAAAAAACCAGCAGGATTATATGAAAAAATATATTGGACTTATTCATTACCCCATTGTCGACAAAACAGGGGAGACAGTAACAACATCTGTTACGAACCTTGATATCCACGATATTGCGAGAAGTGCTAAAACTTTTGGCTTCGATGGATACTTCATTGTAACTCCAATCCAAAAGCAACACGAACTCGTGCAAAAAATTCTGGATCATTGGAATACCGATTACGGAAACTCATACAATCCAGATCGTAAAGAAGCGTTATCTTTTATACGACTTGCTGAGTCAATAAAAAATGCAAAAAATAAAATAAAAGAGATTGAAGGTGTAGAACCTTACGTCGTTGTTACTGGAGCCAATTTCGAGAAGTTTGACGGAAACACTGAGCAATTACGCTCGGCGTTTCAAGTTGACAAACGACCCATGCTCCTGTTATTTGGTACAGGTTGGGGACTTCATGCCTCTGTTACTGAAAGTGCAGACTACAAACTTGAACCTCTTTATGGTTCTTCAAAAGATGGTTATAATCATCTTTCAGTTAGGTCTGCTGTTGCAATTTATTGTGACCGTTTAAACAGAAGCCTCTGAGTCTATAAATTATAATCCTCCCCTCTGGCCATGTTGTATAAAGTTGAGAAGGCGAATGGAAGGCACTCTTTAGGAGAGAAAAATGAACTTAGTAGATTTAGTAAACAAAAACTACACAAGTAAAAATGTTGAAAAATTTCCGGCTTTTAAGTCTGGAGATTCAGTTTCAGTTTCTGTAAGAATTACAGAAGGTGCAAAATCTAGAATTCAGTTATTCGACGGTGTTGTTATCGCGATTAAAGGAACTAGAGAATTTACTGACTCACACTTTCGCGTTAGAAAAATTTCTGGCGGAATTGGTGTAGAGAGAGTATTTCCATTCCATTCACCAATTGTTGAAGAAATTAAAGTAATCAACAGAGGTAAAGTTAGAAGAGCTAAGCACTTCTACCTTAGAGACAGAACTGGTAAAGCAGCTAGAATCGAAACGGATTACAGCATCAAAAACTAATTCATTCTCATTTGAAAAAAAGTTTAAAATCAAGGCCTCACTTTTAAGTGGGGCTTTGTTTTTTTTAGGGACACAGTATGGACTTAGATTACTTAAAAAAATTCCCATCAATTATTGGTTGTGATGAAGTTGGTCGAGGGCCTATTGCAGGTCCAGTTAATTCCTGTGCGGTTAAAATAAGTGACAGTAAAACAATTGAATATCTTTTGAGTCTTAATGTTACAGACTCTAAGAAACTATCAACAAAAAAACGACTCATCATTCTAGATACTCTCGGAGTTTCTCTTGATGATATTAAACCCATGATTTGTCATAAACTTAAGTCAGAAAAATTTGAATTTGAATTTTGTGTGGGGGAGAAGTCTCCACAAGAGATCGATAAGATCAATATCCTTCAGGCATCACTGGTTTCTATGAAAGAGGCAAGTATCGAACTTAAAAGTGAAGATTCCATAATTCTCATTGATGGTAATAAGACATTTGAGACTCCAAACGAAATTGAAGCAGTAGTAAAAGGGGACTCTAAGTCTGTGGTCATTGCTCTCGCTTCAATAATCGCAAAAGAGTATCGAGATAAATTAATGGTGGAGTACTCTTTGATTTACCCCGGTTATGGGTTAGAGAGACACGCCGGATATCCCACGGTAGCTCATAAAGCCGCTGTTAAAGAATTGGGAGTAACTCCCATTCATAGAAAGTCTTTTAGAGGCGTTAAAGAATTTCTATAGTTTTAGTCTCTCGCTATTGCGTAGCGTCTTTTATCGACTCATTTATTTATTCCAACCTGTGTCATATTTTTATTCAAAAGAATTGCCAAAAGGAAAAGGCATCGTTAACCTTAAATACATGAAGAAGTTACTAATATCATTGGTTTTATTATTTTCTCTAATTACACCTGTTAAGGATGCTCAGGCACTCGATCCTAAAGCTAAAGCTTTTATGATCATGACGGCTTACGGTACTGTTGGTGGAGCACTTTTAGGCTTTGCCACTCTAGCATTTGGAAATAATTCAAGAGCAATAGCTCAAGGAGCATCGCTTGGTTTATATGCCGGGATCGCCTTTGGTGCTTATGTAATCAATACTCATCATACACGAAATAACCCAGTCTCAAATGAGCCTGTGTACGACCCATATGCACCTCCTGCAAGAGATCCATATGCACCAAGAGATCCTTACAACCAAAATCCATATGGAACACCTCCACCTCCACAGCCTTCTGGTGGTGGATTCGGTGCACCTCCTCCAGAAGATGGTGGATTCTTTGGTGGGAGAGTTGAAGAGATCAATCATAAGCTAGAGAGAAACTTTCAAGCAATTGGAACTCACGGAAAGACTCTTTCAAGAGTGCCGATCTACTTCAACTTATATAACTCAACCTTCTAAATTTGTTTGAGTTTTTCTAACTTGTGAATTAGAGAGAGCTAGCTTACTTTTTTTGTAAGTATGAAATCCCCGAAGACCCTGAGAGATTTCTAGATAATTAAATTTCTTCTATAATTCTGATCTTATTTTTTTCAACGATATTCCGGAGGTTTAATTCGAGTTTGTTATCGTTTTGATCCACGACTAATGTTGAGTCTAGAATATAAATATTGCCTTCGATCTTTTTTCCTTTAAAAAAGTAGATGTACTCCCTTTTTAGATTGATAATGTTTCCAGTGGACGAGAAGTGTTTAGCAAATATTTTTTCGAGATAAACTTTGTTTTTTCTTTTTAGAATTAATTTTTTTATAAAGTTGTTTTTATTTTTATCTAGAATCTTTGTACTACTAAACCAAGTGATAAAACCTTTTCTTATAGCTGTAGTTACAAAGTCACAATCTTCGGCCCTCATGAGTGAATCATCGAATCTTGGATTCAAATCTAGCAGAGATTTTTTGATGGCCATACCAGCTGTATCGGCCTTAAAAAGCTTACCGTTTTGTGAAGTGGAAGAATCAAAAGTGTGAGTTGTAGATCCGGTGTTAAAACAAACTATGTCGAGATATGGTTTTTCTAGAAATAATCTTATATCTTTCGCCCACTGTGAGTGTGTCAATGTATCGTCATCTAAGAAGATAACAGCTTCATTAGTTGTGTGCTCTAGAGCAATATTCCTACTCTGTGCAGCAGAATGCTTTGGAGTCTTAAAAGTAAAGAAATCGTATGGAATATCTGCATCATTTTGTTGGGTGTGATGTATAATGATAATATTAGAATTAATACTCATCTCACCAAGGTGTTCTCTTGCAAGTTCAACTAGATCGAGAACTTGAGAAGTAATACTTTTTGCTATAACTACGAGGTCAATTAAAAATGTTCTACTTTGATTTTCCACACTTTTCTCCTACTCAGGCTAGATCTGTAGCGACAAAGATCGTTTTTTATGACGAATCTTTAAAATATTATCTCATAGAAGCTGCTGTATTTATAAATAATATAACCCAAGAGGCTAAACAGTTTCCATTAAATAAGTTTATTCATGCTGTTAAGCTCATGCATGAAGTTACTAAGTCAGATGATTTAGAAAAATTAAATGCTCTCAGTATTGAGGAACTTATTGAAAGGATAAGTTATGTTTCAGATCCGATTGATAAAGCATTCTTTAATAGTGAACAAGATTTTCATAATAATTTTTCTGGGACAATACTACTTGCTGAAAGATTTCAATCGAGCGTAGAAATGTCGAATGCCGGATCCTCGCGTCACCTTTTTTTGAAAGGGATTGATATAAAAGGTGCGGGAAGAAATAAATTTGCTCAGAGAATGGATTATGGTCACTCAAGTGGCAGAGCGACATTGAATGAATTACTACAAGATCTATTTTATGGTCATCTCATCGACCTGTCTTTGCCATTAGGAGCAGAAAAAGTTTGTGCTCTTGCTAATATTTCAAATTCAGAAAATTATATATGTTTCAGGAGTCGGACTTCTGTGCGGTTGTGTAATGCCACTGTAAAGTTAAAGTTTATTAATAGCACCTTGAAGTTTAAAGCATTAGTCAGTAGCTTTCATTCTGAAGCCAACTTACTTCGAGCTCATTTTATAAATTTAACTTCAGGTCTGTTGAATGGATTAAGGCATGGAGCTCTCAATGGTGAAAATGCTCTGGTTTGTGGAAAATTAATTGATTGTCAAACTCTCATTGTGGAGCCTCAAGTTAATACATTTCATTTTTCTATTCAGATTATGTGTTTAAAAATAGAAGCTGAAATGGACTTTGATAACCTTGCTGATGCTATTGATAAATCACCGAACGACTTTGTCATTAAGCATAATGATTGTTTTAATTATGTTGACTACTTTGATATGTTGCAGATGGCACTTTCTCAAAACGCGAACTGGGTGTGTGAGAACTCAGTTGATCTTTGGGCCAAGTGTCTTGAGGAAGACTTTGAAATCACTAATACGAAAAGTATGAAAAAATCATTAAATATTCTTTCAAGTTTAACTCCTGGTCTTCAAACTAAATCAATTAAAATTCTAAATGACCTACCTAGTGATACTGAACTGGATTGTATTTTTGATCAGAAAACTCAAAACTTCATTCTCGAGGTCAGACTACTGACAACTTGTGAACTTGATGAAGAACTTAACAATTTTAAATTACAAAGACTTCAAAATATTCCTGCCAGATTGAAAGCAACTCAAACGATTATGGCAACTTCTCTAAAGTTTGGACTACCTTATAGCAAGGTTTCTAAAGATCTTTTAGAGCTCATTAAAAAGTCGAGTCTTGTTCCTCACTATATCTATATTAATAATTTTCCTATAAGAAATACTTTCACTACTTCTGAGGTCACAAATTTACTTTTGGGTCTTGGGGGCAATTTATTGGATAAACATGAAGCTATTGACCTTACAACTGGAGACTCTAGTTATATTCTATTAAAGGACATTGATCTTTTTAAATCTTCAATGCTACTTTTGGCTACAATTACGTGTGATTTTGGTACGTTAGCAAAGATTCTGTATGTGCGTCCATAGTTGACCAGATTTTGGTATTGAGTTATATTTAGATATGATTAATAAATTTAAAAACTCTTTTAATTATACTGAAAAAAATAGATTGTATCTGATTCATGATGACATAATATTTGTGTTTGAGGGGAGTGAGCTTATTTCAACTATAGAAAAAGATCTTAAATTAGATGATTTATCAGAAAACTTGGCTATCTTAAACTCAAACCTTTCAACTAATGATGTAATCCAGATTATGGATGGTACTTTAAGTATAACCCTTACATCTAATATTTTAGATGAGTACCAATTGGAAGCTTATGCAAAATACCCTTCTTCAACAGGGATTTGTGCGGTGGGTGGAGGTCCTACTGGAAGTGATAACCCTCTGAGTGATGACAATAATTGTATCACTTATGCACCTTAGTTTAACTATCTAGCGCATCATCCGCAATATGATATTCAGCATGATCCACAACTCTTAATTCAACTATATTAGAAGCTTTATCAAGAAGAATTTTACAATCTGGATTAACATTTAGAAGGTGTAGCTTCTTATCATTTTGAGCATATCTCTCTGTAATATTTTGAAGAGCTTCAATTCCTGAGTGATCCCAAATTTTTGAATCTTCAAAGTCGATATAGATATGTTCTGGATCTTTTTTGAAATTAAATAGATCTTTAAATGAAGTTACAGAACTAAAAAAGAGAGGACCACGAAGCTTGTAGTATTTAGCTCCTTTACTCTCAGTGATATCAGCTTTAATTGATTTTCCATGCTCCCATGCAAAAACTAGAGCTGAAACAATAATACCAACGATTACGGCGATGGCTAAATCAAAAAATACTGTAACTGTTGATACAAGAATGACCACAAAGATATCTGATTTTGGAATCTTCCCAACAAGTCTGAGACTAGACCACTCAAAAGTTCCAATAACAACCATAAACATAACCCCAACGAGTGCCGCTAGGGGAATCATCTCAATTAGAAATGATCCAAATATGATGAAAGCTAGTAGTGCAACTGCAGCCGTGATCCCTGAAGTTCTTCCTCTACCACCTCCGCGGATATTTATTATTGATTGACCAATCATGGCACATCCACCCATTCCACCAAAAAATCCATTAACCACATTGGCAACACCTTGACCGATGCATTCCTTATTTCCTTTTCCTCTGGTCTCAGTAAGCTCATCAATTAAAGTTAAAGTCATAAGTGATTCTATGAGACCCACGGCAGCAGCAATAACAGCAAAGGGAAGAATCATATTGATTGCATCCATAGTCATTGGAAATTGTGGAAGATTAAAAGTAGGAAAGCCCGCTTTAATAGTAGTGATCGTTGGATCCATATCTTTTACAAAGTCGAGAACTGTTCTAATTAGTCCAGGATTTGATTGATTAACAAAATATCCTATAACAGAAACGGTTACAATTCCTGCTAGAGTTGCTGGAACCGCTTTTGTAAGCTTTGGAAGATAGACACTAATTCCCATTGTGAGAGCAATCAACGCAAACATGACCATCAGTTGTGTTGTTGGAAGAATGTCTCCACCGCTTGTAAACTGAGAGAATTGGGCCTTAAAGATAATAATAGCAAGTCCGTTCACAAATCCAAGCATAACTGGATGTGGAACAAGGCGTATAAACTTTCCAAGTTTAAATACTCCAAAAAGAATTTGAATGATTCCCATCAAAATAACGGCTGCAAAGAGATAACCTAAGGCCATCTCCATACCTTGATCAAAAGTTAATCCATTTGCCTGAGACTCAGTCATGATTTTGGCAACAAGGGGAGTGAAGATAACTGCTACAGCTCCAGTTGCTCCAGAGATCATTCCAGGTCTTCCACCAAATACTGCAGTTATAAGTCCCATCATGAAAGCTGCGTATAAACCAACTTTAGGAGAGACACCTGCAACGAATGAGAATGCGATTGCTTCAGGAATAAGGGCAAGGGCCACTGTTAAGCCCGATAATATATCATTTTTAAGATTTTCTGGTTTTTGAATGAGAAGAGGAATGAGACCATTTTTAGGTGTATTGTCCACGAGAGCGCCTTTTGAGATTGAATTTATGTATTATTCAAGTTCTCATGTGCAAAGGGGTGCGTCAATAAAAAAGGCACCCTATAAGAGTGCCAAAATTATTTATAAATTAAAAATAATATTAGTTTTGAAATGTTCTTTTTCTATTTCCAAAAGCTGAGTTCATATTACTCGTATCATCAGAGTCCATATCCATTTCATCCCAAATAAGCTCTGCTTCTTCAGCTGTGTAGAGCTTAAAGACTTTTCTAAAGTCAGTAGATACATTTGATAGAGAAACCTTTGATGATTCATGCTTATCTTTGTTGATGATTTGAATTGTTTCTACAAAATGACAAATCCCACTAGATCCAACAAAATCTACTCCACCAAGATCAACAGTGATCTTTGAATGTGGGTTCTCAGTTGATAACTCATTCAACTCACGACGAAGTGGCATACTATTTTCATAGTCGAGGTCTCCTGACATTTGAATTGTAATATTACCAAGTGCATCTCTTAAGACATTTGCGTTCATTGACATGTGTATTTCTCCTGTATAAATTGCTCATTGAAACCCGCCCAATTGGCGTTAAGCTTTTAATCATATTAACATGTGACTAAATTCAATGATAGAGTGAAGAAAGTGTCAAAGGAAACAAAAGTGAATAAGTCAGGAATACATCTCGTTACTCTACCTATTGGAAATAATAGAGATTTAACATTTAGAGCAAAAGAAGATCTTATTGCTTCGACAATAATTTATGCAGAAGATACGAGAGTTTTTAGAGAATTTTGCAAACATAACGACATAGATCTTGAAGGCAAGAGAATTCACTCCTTTCATGATCATACTGGAGATATGAAAATGAGCTCAATAGTCTCATTTATGAAAACTAATTGTGTAACAGTTGTAAGTGATGCAGGAAGTCCGATTATCTCTGACCCAAGCTTTCCTCTCGTTTTAGCGGCAAAAGAAAACAATCTTCCTATAAGTTCTGCTCCTGGAGTATCAGCTGTTGTTGCAGCACTAGAACTCTCTGCACTCCCTCCCAGTCCATTTCATTTTCATTCTTTTATCCCAAGAGACAAAGGGCCAAAGATCAGTTTCTTTGAAGAATGTATGAATCAATACGGAACTCATATCTTTTTTGAAGGGGTCAGCAGAGTAGAAAAAACTTTAACTGAACTAACAAGTAGCTATCCAAATGAAAGCTTTTGTATCGCAAGAGAGCTAACTAAAACACATGAGTCTGTTCACAGATTTATTGGATCTGAGTGGAACGAAGTTAAAGCTGATGTCACTTTTAAAGGGGAGTTCGTTATTCTCTTTACCAGTTCAAATAAAAATCAAGGCGGATCTAAGAAGATAAGAGAGATGGCATTAGAGATTATTGAAAATGGTGCTCACCCTAAAAAAATAAGTAAGCTCTTAGCTGAAATAACTGACACTAACGCTAAAGATATATACCAAGCTATTGGTAAAAAATAAGTTCTCCTTAATTTGTTTTGTGATATTTGATTTTTACCCTTATCATATAGGCTAACAAAGGATTCAATTGCAAATTAAGATCATTGGCGGCCACGGCGGCGTCACTAAAAATTATCAAGCAACTAGTTATCTCATCGATGAATCACTTCTTATTGACGCTGGCAGTGTGGCCAGTGGACTAGATATTGAAGATCAACTCAAAATCGAACATATTCTAATTTCACACTCTCACCTTGATCATATTAAGGATCTTGCTTTTATTTGTGACAATTGCTTTGGTCTGAAGAAAGTACCTTTTGAAGTCTATTCTGATGTAAATGTTCATCACTCAATTAAAAAACATATTTTCAATGAAACTATTTGGCCAGATTTTTCAAAACTTCCAAGTGTTGAAAATCCCACTATCAGATTCAATAATTTAGAAAATAAAAAAAGTATTGAACTAGGAAAGTATAAAGTAACACCCGTTCATGTAAATCATCCGGGTGGAGCGATGGGATTCATCGTTGAAAAAGATGAGACAGCTATCTTGTTTACGTTAGACACAAAAGCTACGGATGAGATATGGGAAGTGGCAAAGTCGATTAAAAATTTGAAAGCAATTTTTACAGAAGTTAGTTTTCCAAACTCACTCCAAAAAATTGCTGATCTCTCTGATCATCACACGCCTCAAACAATTAAAGCTGAACTTTTAAAAATGCCAAAAGATATACCAGTATATTTGGGACACTTAAAACCAAATTTCCAAGAGCAACTCATCAAAGAGGTCTCTGAGCTTGGAGAGTCTAGGCTTCATCCGCTATATGCAGATGACGTAAGATTTACTTTCTAACTAAAGAATCACTCTAATTGAATCAATTGAAATCGTTGCATTCTCTATATTGCTCTTTGAGCTTTCATAGAAGTCTTTCCACGGTTTAATATCAGAATCTTTAATTAAACTATTCGATTTTTTCAAAGACTCCAGTCTTCCAATTTCGCCCTTGCAAAATATTCCAAGAGCTTCTTGACCCATAGTCTTATATTTTTTAGATCTATCGTTTGCAAGCATTGCTGCCTTTTTTAAAAACTCATTAAAAGCTGCTTTTGGAATTTTTGAGATTTGTACTTTGCTTTCTGAAGAAACAGAAGCATCAACGAGTTGATCAAGCTTTGATTTTGGAATTTTTGCCGTCATATCAATTGATTTAGAGTTCAGTAGGACTCGCACCGGAGTAATAGGTAGAAACCTCGTTATCTCAGAGCTTTCACTTCCAACACATTCAAGCTTAAAGATAAATTCAAAAAAGACATCTGCGCCAAGTGCACCATTATGAGTAACTGCACTCATGTTTCCAATTTCAGATTGAGAAAATAAGTCTATTGTTCCTCTTACGAGTGGATGTTCCCATGTAAGATATTTTAGATCATCTCTGACTAAAGCGAGATCTCGGTCTTTAGTGAAACTAAATCCTTCACTATCAAGAGCTGGATAAGAAGGAATAAGCATATTGTCATTAGGTCTTATGAAATAAACATCACGAGAGAGTTCCTCTAAGTGCAGACCACATGCTTCTGTGGCCATATCGAGATAATCTTGAAGGTTATGTTTCTCATTAAATGAATGAATAGTTTCAATGATTTTATATGATTCTTCTTTATTAAATGAATTGAGATCTAGAAGAGCATCATGACCCTGGCTTAATTCTTGGCAGAGTACTTCGTATTGTTTAGTCATCTCAGTAATAAAATTAGATAGTTTTTTATCATCAAAATTCTCAACTAAAAGCTTCTGTAGTTCATCTCTGTGACTTGCATAAAAGCTAGTTGCACCTTTTGGAGCGGCATTAAAAGAGCCAATCACTTCGTTATACCATCTAAAAAGGACTTCTTCGAAGCTTCCTTTCACAAAAGGGACATGAATATTTATATCTTTCTTTTGGCCAATTCTATCGAGTCGTCCAATTCTTTGTTCGAGTTGTTCTGGAAGTTTTGGAAGATCAAATAAGTACAAGTGATGCGCAAATTCAAAATTTCTTCCTTCACTACCAATTTCTGTACAAAGAAGTATTCTTGCTCCATCTTGATCTGCAAAATATGCAGCTTGGCGGTCTCTTTCCATTAAAGACTGTCCAGAATGAAAAAGACCAACGCTTACTGATGTCATGGCCTCAAGTTGTCTTTGAATCTTTAATGCTATTACTTTTGATTGAACCAATAGCAGTACTTTTTCTTCAGGATTTTCATCGAGTATATTTTTAAGGATAATAAGTTTTTTAGAAAAAACGATTTTATCGTTGATCTGACCTTCAATTTCTATAGGGTAGGCACTTAGTTTTCTTTTAGGAAAGAAGAGATCAAATTTTTCTAAATATTCTCGAGTATTTCTAAAATATACTCTTCCTGTTCCATGTCTGTCTATAAGTGCTCTAATGATCTCACCGTGGTTATTAAAATTTGAGATCTCTTCAGAGGAAAAATAAGAACTTAAGTCACTATCGCTATGCTCGTTTGCAATAATTTTAGAAATGAGTGGGAGATGTTCTCTATAGTTTTTAGATTCTTTAAGGTACTTATCTAAATCCGAGAACTTACTTTCATCTAACAGGTTAAGTCTCGAAAAGTGTCCTTCTACCCCTAATATTTCTGGAGTGGCACTGAGAAGAATTATTGATGGAATTATTTTTGATAAATTCTTTGCTAAATCAAACTCTGGAGATGATTTCTCTTTAGTCCATTTAAGAGCGTGGGCTTCATCCATTATTAGGATATCCCAGTCCTTTGTGTCTAAAACTTTTTCTCTAAGATTATCATCTTGAATTAGGCGTCCTAGGCTGACAACATAATGTGAACCTTCTTCTATATCTTCTGCTTCAATACCTAGCTCATCAGTTAGGCTCATAGTCTTAGCTGTGATGTTAAATTTATTTTGAAGTTCAAAAAACCACTGGTAAACAAGAGAGTCAGGAACAATTATCAGTGCTCGGTGAACTTTATGTTTTTCTATAAGTGAGTTTAAAACAAGTCCAGCTTCAATTGTCTTTCCAAGACCAACTTCATCAGCCAACATTACTTTTGGATTTATTCGTTCTGATATAGATCCGCTTAAGAATACTTGGTGGGGAATAAGGCGAACCCTTGAGCCAAGAAGTCCTTTATGTTTGAACTGCTGATATGCGCGTTTCTTTAAAAAAGATTCGTATCTTAAATCAAATAAAGCAGG
>Ga0307981_1003422_pt1 | contig 11903 bp, 10 predicted proteins | sample OrgLakmetagen987_FD_201849 | JGI IMG/M metagenome (GOLD analysis project Ga0307981, IMG submission 201849) | Saline water microbial communities from Organic Lake, Antarctica - #987 | ecosystem: Environmental > Aquatic > Non-marine Saline and Alkaline > Saline | place: Antarctica: Organic Lake... | reverse complement strand
TTCAATTGAAAACTTGTTGAAACAAAGCGAGAAGTTTACATACCGAGAATTAATTTGGCGCGGTATGTAAATACTAATTAAGAATTATTATCACTATTTCAACTACTTAGCATTTTGATCGAAAACAAACCCAGAACAGTGAAAAAAGAATGCCGAGCCATTGATGGCAAATCAGTAAATACCTGACTATAACTGTCTTTATATACAGTTATTTTTGAGGCGTAATAATCGTGCCAGCATCTCCTTTTATTGAACGCATAAGAGCTGAACTCCGCGTTCGACGTTGCAGCTTACAAACTGAAAAATCGTATTTGTTTTGGATACGCAACTTTATCTACTTTAATGGCAAACGACACCCTAATGATATGGGTAATGCGCAGATAGAGCAGTTCCTTTCCTATCTCGCGAATCAGAGGAAGGTGAGTAGTTTGACTCAAAATCAGGCCTTGTGTATTAAGTGAGCATACTCGCGCAAAATTGCTCAGATATACTTTTCACCTCGCATCGATAAGCACTTAGTAAATACGCCTCATAAGTAAACATGAATAACAATTATTTGGTATAAAGCGCGTGATAGTTCAAATGCATTAACATCTATTTATATAAGGCATTGCTCACCTGAATCTGGGCCAACAAAGCATTCAATAAACTGTTTATTTATACAGTGATTATATGTATAGTATGAAACTTAGTTCATTTATTAAAAATCATGGAGGCCATTATGGCAGTTATCACTCAGTATGTGGTTTAGCAGCCAAAGGCATTGAGCTTGATGAAGCAATTTCCGAAGAGTTAGGCATTCTGTTATCCAAAAATAAAGAGTCTGTCATGAAGATAATGAAAGGGGGTGAAGTTGACGGTATTCTTGAAGTCGAATCAGCCGAAGTAGTAGAATTATCCTCAGCAAAAAAAAAGAAATAGCGTAGTCACAAAACACTGCCCTCACTAACGCAACCATGACCAAAAAAATTAGTGAGTCGGCAGATAAATGCATGTTACTAGGAAAGAAACCGGGACTAAGAAATAAATCATGGCCCCTGTCACGAAGTGAGTTGCTTAGGCTGTTCCGCCTACGGTCAGTTTATCCACTTTCAGAGTCGGTTGCCCAACACCGACAGGCAATGATTGACCATCTTTACCACAAACACCAATACCCATGTCCAATGATAAGTCATTTCCTATCATAGAAATTTCCTGCATGACTTCAGGTCCGTTACCAATCAGCGTTGCGCCTTTTATTGGTGTAGTTACTTTCCCATTTTCAATTAGGTAAGCTTCAGAAGTAGAGAATACAAATTTGCCAGAGGTAATATCGACCTGACCACCACCAAAGTTAGGAGCATAAACGCCTCTCTCAACTGATGCAATAATATCCTCAGGGCTATGCTCACCCGCGAGCATATAAGTATTTGTCATACGCGGCATTGGCAAATGTGCATAGCTTTCGCGTCGTCCATTGCCAGTGGGGCTTAACCCCATTAAGGAAGCGTTATGCTTGTCTTGCATGTAGCCCTTTAACATACCATCTTCAATAAGCACGTTGCGCTGGGTCGGCACGCCTTCATCATCAACTGATAATGATCCGCGGCGATCTACCATCGTGCCATCGTCAATAACGGTGACACCTTTAGCTGCAACCTGCTGACCAATACGACCACTAAATGTTGACGCACCTTTGCGATTAAAGTCCCCTTCAAGTCCATGACCAACAGCTTCATGTAAAAGCACGCCAGGCCAACCACTGCCAAGAACAACCGGCATTTGTCCTGCGGGTGCTGGAACAGCAGCTAGATTAACTTCGGCCATATGTATTGCCTCATCAGCAAGCTGTTCATATAACGGTTTATTGTCATTGAGCATACTTTCAAAGTAATCGTATGTGCGACGTCCACCCGCACCGGCACTTCCACGCTCTCGTTTACCCTCTTTTTCAAGTAACACAGAACAATTTAAGCGAATAAGCGGGCGAATATCAGTTGCAAAAGTACCATCAGTAGCCGCAACTAACACCTCTTCATAAATACCGCTTAAACTAACAACCACTTGAGTTGCGTGCGGAGCCGTTTTTCTAATGTAGCGATCTACGCTTTGTAAAAGCGTAATTTTGGCATTGTCTTGCATGCTCAAAATTGGATTTTTTTCAGTGTATAATGACTTGTGGTCCACGGCAGTGAAGCCATCTACCTTCTGTATACCACCAGTAGGTGCTATTCCTCTTGCAGCCTTGCAAGCATCGGCTAAAGCACGACTTGAAATTTCATCAGAGTAAGCAAATCCAGTTTTTTCACCCGATATTACACGAACACCAACGCCTCTCTCTATATTATAACTACCGTCTTTAACAATCCCATCTTCCAATACCCAGCTTTCATGCTGACTCGACTGAAAGTATAAATCAGCAAAATTGGCTTGATGAGAAAACACATCTTCTAATAAAGAAGAGAGCCTATTTTTGTCAATCCCTGAGGCCGTAAGAAGATTTTTTTCGACAGATTGGCTCAAAATTGTTTCCTATTATGTTTATGTTGTTGTATTGGCATTTCTTTGCGAATGTTAGCCAATAATGCATTCTCATATTTAGCTGCAATCCAGCCTTCACTAGCAGGTAGATTAGCAAGTAATTCTCCCCATGGAGAATAAATACAACTATTTCCATAGGTCTCGCGTCCATTATTATGAACGCCAGTTTGATCAGATGCTACTACATAACACTGATTTTCGATACTCCTGGCTTGCAGCAAAGGATGCCAATGAGCCTCACCAGTGCGACGCGTGAATGCACTGGGAACGACTAATATGTCAAGTTGTGGCATCTTTTGAATAAGCTCTGGGAAACGCAGATCATAACAAACTATCTGCCCAACGGTGCCCCAGGGGCTATCGAAGGTGATAACATCTTCACCACGTAAGGTGGTTGCAGACTCCTTGTATTGACCTGTATTGTCATTAACACTGACATCAAATAAATGAATTTTGTCATACCGGCTAACAACCACACCTTCGTTGTTATAAACCAAGCTCGCCGCATAGAATTTTGCGGCCTCAGCGTTCACGACGTCACTTTCAAAAGGTCTGATTGGCAAGGTACCCGCTACAATCCACTTATTGTAGCGCTTTGCTAACACTGCCAAGGCAGCCTGTATTGGCCCATCATCAAAAGTTTCAGCAATATCGATTTGTTTCTTATCGCGGGCACCGAAAAAAGCAAAACACTCGGGTAAAACGACCAACTGCTGCTTGTCGTGCAGCCGTATTAATTGTCGTTCGATCAATGCCAAATTATGTTCGATGCTCGGTGTCGAGGTTATTTGAATCGCAACAAGGTCAGTCATCACTCAGCACCCTCTTTCACTTCCATCATTAGTGTATCTTCCTTGGTTGGAGGAATAAAATTATTATCAATTTCAGGCAATGGGTCTCTTCTTGCTGGTAGCGCAACTTCAGTACTTTCTCGTCCTGTTTCAATTAATATAGGAGCCTCTAACGTACCTGTAATACTATAATTGACGTTGGAAATCACTTTAGCCGATGTTAAAACTTGATCTAACGCCAAGGCAGCCAGCGCGGTAGGTGGATTAACCATAAAGTAGACCAACACTGGCAGGTTACCGGTTACATTTGGGGTAAAACTCACATTGTAATTAAGCTCTTTAGCCACTAAATCCGTGTAGCCATAAATTTCCATCTCACCGGCTCCACCATCTATCTTGGTATCTCGGGTATCCGCTTTGCCTTCCGTAATTTGCATGCTGCCTTGCATCTCATCGTAGAAGAAACCTTTAGCAAAGACATCTCTGAAATCTAAGCTTAATTTTCGAACAAGTGAGTCTAAACTTAATAATGTAAAAATGCGTGAGCCTTTGTCACTGACTTCAGTTATATAACCATCTGATAATTGCCATTGCATTTCACCATCTAAATGCTCAAATGAAAAGTCGAATGGAGACGCTTTCCAAGTAAACGCAAAATCCATATCTGCTTCACTGTCTTTGATCCCAGAGTCAAATTGAAAATCTTTTAAAAACGCACCAAAATCTCCGCTTTTTAAATCACCATTAATAAAGGTATAGTGATCATCATTACGCTTATACCATTGACCGTTTGCACGAATATTGCCGTTCGGGCTATTAATTTGAATATCTTCTATTCTCAAACCATCATTGTTAGGGAAACTCTCAAACTTAATTTCGCCTAGATGATTACCGAATACTTGGCATTCTTTGCAATTAATTCTAATGCGAGGCAATGATTGCGGTTCTATTTCCGGCCGTGGCTGATTGTCCTGCTCCACCCATGTATCAAACCGGACGAAGTCAGCATCTATTTCAATTCCTTCCTCTATCCAACGATTATGAAATATTATTTGTGCTTTGGCTTCATCAGACAAAACATCAAGTATCCAGTCGTTGTTCGCGGTTTTTACCGCCACGTTTGCATCGGTAAGAGCTTGGCCTGCAAAAATCAAATTGTCGGTTTCAATAAAAATACGTTGCGGTGCGGCCAATATTGGTCTTCGATCTGATGAATTATCATCAGAAACACCGGCGAGTAGAGCTGAAATACTCTGATACCAAGTAGCCAAGTATATTTTTGGTAACTTCGCACTAATACTAAAACCCACACCTCTGCCAACAAAATCAGTTTCACCAATCGCTAAATGCGCTCGACTAAACTGCATTTCTTTATGCGGTAAAATACCGTCAAAGCGTATCTGTTCACCAAAGGCAAGTTTTATAGTTGAGGCTTGTTTATTACCGTTAGCTTCAAGCTTGATTGTTTTGTTATCTCCTTGTTTTTTGTCAAAGGGGGCTGGCAAGATAGAGCTGACTTCATCTAATTTAGTAGACAATGTAGCCATATAAGAAAAGTCTTCTTTTCCTATCGCAACATTAATAGACGAGCTCCATGTCGATCTTCCTTGCACATAGTCGCCCAATTCATCACTGACCAACGGGACTAACGGTTGCAGGTCCCAATTTCCATCGACCAATACATCAAAACGATATTCGTTATTACTATTAGCACCCTTGAAATCAGCAATAATAGGTTGCCCTAGCAAATTAGCCTGTAAAGCAGAAAAAATCACGTTATCATTGTCGAATGTTATGCGCCCATCGACATTCTCTAAGTCTAATAACAAACTTGGAATTTGCACAAAATTGTCAGGCAAGGTCACAATACCGCTGGCCGATGTTTGCTGCGGAGCGTCAAGAGGAATGTATAACGATAGTCTTGTGGTCAAATCGTTGCTTACGATAATATCCGTACTTAAAATTTTTCCTAAGCTATCCGACAAGCTGCTATTTGCGAGTAATTGCGAAACATCATCGCCCGAACCAATCGCCGTCGCTTCAATAATAAGATCGGCGCCAGCAATAAATAATGGAATGTAGCCTTTTAGCTCTGTTACTTCCAAACTTGCAATAGTCGCTGCCGAGCTTTGCATCGATAAGCCCGAGTTTTCAAAAGCTAAATCAATATCTAAGCCATTGACGCTGGGCCAATTGCGACTGAAAGAAAAGTCTGCATTTTGTATTGCGACATTCGCTTGAAAGATACCTTGATTTTGCTTAAACGGAAACTGACTAAAATTACCATGCCAAAGTAGTTGGGCACCTACTATTTTGCCCTGAGCATAAAAGGCATCATTGAGATACCGACTAACACCTTGACCAAGATAGGGCTCTAAGGGCAAAAACCGGCGAATATGTGATACATCTAATTCACCAACATCCGCAGCAAGAGATAAAAAGCTATTATTAACTTGGTATTCAAAAGTCGGCTTAATGGAAGTTTCAGGCAGCACAATGGCACCCGATGTTGAAGAAAAAATCCAAGTATCATCGCTTTGATAAAATTGGATTGGCAAATTAATACTCTCGATATTTAAGGTCTGCGTAAAAATTTTGTCAGCCTTAATCTCAATGTTATTACCCAACACATGAATAGCACCAATATTTTTTTGCCATGAAAATTCAGCATCTAAACTTGAAAGTCCAGGCACTTTTTGACTAGAATCCCACTGAATGTCGTTCATATTAAAATGTGCAGAAACACCTGTAGGTCTTTTTAGAATTGCTAAGTCTGAAATTGTACTGGTTAGTTTAAGATCTTTTAACTGTTCGAGTAAGTTGCTATTGAACAGGCCAACGATTGGCAGTAGCGGTGTTATGGCGAAGCTATCTGCCGCTTGAACTTGCAGCTCGCCTTTTTTGGAAATAGAACCTTTCCAATTCGTCATTATGCTTTTGTCGTATACAGAAACACTGAGATCATTGACGTTAAACAGCCATTTATTGCCCACTGGCTGAGCCACAAACACGCCTGATTCTATGCCACTAGTTAGGTCAACTTCATCTTGCTTCCAAATAAATCTGGTTGGTTTTATATTACCATACACTTTGGTAATTGTTTTACGATTGATATCAGCCCAAAACTCAAAGTTGGCTCTGCCTTCGAGCAACTCGCTTTCTAGAGCAGAAAACTCGTTGATCCAAGGCGATACATCTAATTCATCTGCTTTCGCATAAATAGTACCATCAAAATTATCGGCTCGACCTTTTAGATCAATGACAAAAACCGCTGAATTAGTTGCAATCTCAGACACCGTAATGAGTCCAGATCCTTGGTGACGTTCTCCTTTGTTTATCCAAGACAAATTAGCGATATTAAAAGATTGGCGGTTATTTTCGCCGCTAATTGTTACCTCACTATTGACTAGGGAAAAGGTTTGTAACTGCTCCAAAAAAAGCCCTTCCAAGGCATCAAGAATTGGAAAGTCGTTGCCTGAGGTCTGAATTTGTTGTAAATCAACATCTAATGACAAACCATCCAAACTAAAGCTTTTTGACGAGACTTGACGCGTTAGCAATGAATCCCAAAAATCAATTTCGATATAAATATCTTGAATATTTAACTGAATAGGTGAATATTCACTCTGTTCAAGGGTAACACCTTCGAGCACAAGCGCAGGACCAACGCCCTGCCATGAAGCAGAAATTGATTCAATTTGCAGACCTACGCCATATTGTGTTTGTGCATAGTCTTCAAAAATTTGTTTTTTGTCGTTTAGTAACGGCAAAGAATAGCGTAGCAGGCTCATCAAAAGCGCAAATAGAACTAGCGTAATCGCGATGAGTGTCCATATTTTTCGGACAATATAAGTTGCTACACTTGACAGTTTACTCACATCATTACCACATCAAATTTGTCTTGATGATACAACAACTCCGTTTGTATCTTAATTTGCTTGGACACGAACACTTCCAATTCAGCCAACATATGAGACTCCTCACCTAGAAGCGCATCAGCAACAATCGACGATGCATAAACGACGAATTTATCGGCTTCATAAGCGCGATTCACTCTGACAATTTCACGCATAATTTCAAAACAAATTGTTTCAACCGTTTTGATACTGCCGCGTCCTTTGCATGCCGGACATTCACCACACAAAATATGCTCGAGGCTTTCTCTGGTGCGCTTGCGAGTCATTTCGATTAAACCCAAGGCAGTGAAACCATGAATATTAGACTTTGCTCGGTCTTTGTTCATTGCACCCTCGAGACTATGTAGGACACGTCTTTTGTGATCTTGTTCCATCATGTCGATAAAATCGATGAGTATCATGCCACCTAAGTTGCGCAAACGCAGTTGCCTAGCGATGGATAATGTGGCTTCAATATTGGTATTAAAGATGGTTTCTTCTAAATTACGATGACCAACAAAAGCGCCCGTATTGATATCTATGGTTGTCATAGCTTCGGTTTGATCGATAATAAGATAACCGCCTGATTTAAGGTCAACGCGCCTTTCCAGTATCCGTTGAGCCTCATTTTCAACATCATATAAATCGAAAATGGGGCGTTCACCTGTATAATATTCAAGCTTACTACTAAGTTCTGGAACATAGTCTTTAGTGAACTGCTGTAATTCGGTAAAAGATAACTTTGAATCAATTCGAATGCGGTCTAATTCTGTACCAACAAAATCTCTTAATACACGCCGTGCTAATGGTAAATCTTCATACAACACGTGGGTTTTTTTAAGTTTAAGACGTGATTGAATTTTCGCCCACAAACGACGTAAAAAATCCGCATCTTGATGCAATTCAGCTTCAGAAACACCTTCCGCTGCCGTACGTAAAATAAAGCCGCCATTTTCATCACACAAAGATTCAACTAAGTTCTTTAATCGCTCACGTTCTGATGCATCCTCGATACGCTGTGAGATACCTACATGCGTCACGTTAGGCATAAATACCAAATAGCGCGAGGGTAGCGTAATGTCTGTTGTTAAGCGTGCACCTTTGGTGCCAAGAGGATCTTTGACAACCTGAACGACAATGTCTTGACCGTCTCTGACTAATTCTCTTATGTCTTTCTTTTCTATGATAGTTTCAGATACTTCAACCGCAATTTCATCATGCACTGCAATGTCTGAGGCATGCAAAAATGCCGCCTTATCCAAGCCAATATCAACAAAGGCGGCCTGCATCCCAGGCAACACTCGACTGACTTTACCGCGATAAATATTCCCTACTAAGCCTCTTTTCGTGTGCCTTTCGATGTGAATTTCTTGCAGAATACCATTCTCGATTAAAGCCACTCTGGATTCCGATGGCGTCACATTAATTAACAGTTCTGCGCTCATTCACGTATTCCCATTTCTGCCAACATTAATTGTGTTTCAACTAAAGGTAGCCCAACAACGTTGCTATAGCTGCCATTAATTTGTTTGACGAATTTTCCGCCTATGCCCTGAATAGCATAACTACCAGCTTTATCTTGGGGCTCACCCGTTCGCCAATAGGCGTTTATTTGCTTATCAGATAGACTAGTAAATTCGACTTCAGTTTGCACCACTTTCGATATTTTTTTGTTTGCACTAAACATCGCAACACCCGTCATAACGATATGACGCTGTTTAGATAACTTTTTTAACATCGTCATACTATCATTTTGGCTTAGTGGTTTACCAAAAATTTCGTCACCGAACGTAACAATAGTATCAGCCGCAATAACTATCGAATCTGGATTTTTAAGCCATATTGCATGCACTTTTGAATTAGCTAATCGGTGAACAAGGGCTTCGGGCAACTCGCCGGAATGTGGCGTTTCGTCGATGTCAGCCATTTGAATTTCAAAATCGCTAAGGAGATATGCTAGAAGTTCGTGGCGACGGCTGGAGGCCGACGCTAGGATGACTTTAGGTAAGTCAGGCAAGTTAGGCATATTAGGTGACCTGGAGTAATCTGCGGTAACGTCTTAAAAACCAGAACAACCAAGGCCATAAAAATACAGATGTGATAACTGGCCACAAAAACTCGAATCTAAACTGCACCCCAGTTAACCAATATTGTAGCCAGTAAACAAGCATGTGATAGAGCATCGACAAGATAAAAATCATGATGGCCTGTTGCACCACGCTGTAGTTTCTAAAACGTTGATAGTTGGCGGCAACTAAATACACCGGAATGACCATTGCAAAACTATGCACGCCCAAAGAAGTGCCATAAAGCACATCTAAAACCACCCCGCAAATAGCGGTTGCGCCGACACCAACTCGGTTGGGTAATGCCATCGTCCAATAACATAAAATTAATAACAACCAATCCGGACGATAAACATCAATGGACGCAGGCATGGGCATAATTTGCAGAATAAACGCCACAATAATGCTTGCTGGGATCAGGGTCTGATTTAACTTCACTGCTTTTCCTCTGGGTCTGCAGGCTCTATCGCATCACTTAATATAGTAACTGGCGCAATAGCGCCTGCTGGGGCCGTTACTTGAGGCCAAAGAAGCAATAGATATTTTATACGGTCTAATTTTGCAAATGGTGTTGCCGTGACTTCTGCAAAAGGTCTACTTTCGTTGCGTATAATTTTAGTTATTGTGCCAACCGGATAACCTTCAGGGAAAACCTCTCCGAGTCCAGATGAGACGAGTACATCGCCTTCTTCAATATCTGCGCTGTGAGGCACATGCTGCAGTTGCAGGGAATCTAGACTACCATCACCTACGGCGATAAATCGCACATTGTTACGCTCAATTCTAACGGGGATAGCATGCGTGACATCAGATATTAATAACACCCTACTATTGGTGGTACCAACTTCAGATATTTGACCAACAATGCCGCTATCATCTAACACTGACTGGCTTAAGAAAACGCCATCTAAGGCACCTTTATTTATCACAATTTGATGGCTGTAGGGGCTGGTATCGACGGCCATAAGCTCAGTAATCATCTTGTGCATGCTATCGCGCACTGGCGCATCGAGCAATTTGCGCAAGTTTTTATTTTCTTGTTCTAATATCCGAAAACGTTGAAGTTGCTCGCTCATCAAGGTAACTTGATTGGTCAGTTTTTCATTATTTTTTAGCAGTGTTTGGCGCGAACTAAAACGATCTGCGCTCCAACTCAGCATCGCACCTGGCAAGTTGGCAATGTATTGCAACGGGCTTACCAATGAATTCAAATAAGTCCTTGCCGTGGCAAAGTTAGCCACTTTAGTATCTACCATCATAGCGCCAATGGATAGCACTAAAATGATAACTAACCTAACAAATAAACTGGGGCCACGAGCAAAAACTTCATTCATATTAAGATAAAGGCTAACGCCCGCCCTTATTCATAACTAAATAAGTCGCCACCGTGTAAATCAATCATGTCGAATGCTTTACCACCGCCACGAGCAACACATGTAAGTGGGTCATCAGCAATAACCACTGGAATACCCGTTTCTTCCATTAATAAACGATCGAGATCTTTTAACAATGCACCTCCACCAGTGAGGACCATGCCACGTTCGGAAATATCAGATGCTAGTTCCGGTGGAGACTGCTCTAAGGCAACCATAACTGCACTGACGATGCCTGACAATGGTTCTTGTAGCGCTTCCAATATTTCGTTGCTGTTAAGAATAAAGCCACGAGGAACGCCTTCCGCGAGATTACGACCTCGAACTTCAATCTCTCTTACCTCTTCACCAGGATATGCAGTACCAATCTCATGCTTAATTCGCTCTGCGGTGGCTTCGCCGATGAGTGACCCAAAATTTCTGCGGATGTAGTTAATAATAGCTTCGTCAAATTTATCACCACCGATCCTTACTGATGAAGAATACACCACACCATTTAAAGAAATGATAGCCACTTCGGTTGTACCGCCGCCGATATCAACAACCATTGAACCGGTTGCTTCAGATACGGGTAAACCAGCACCAATAGCAGCAGCCATTGGCTCGTCAATTAAGTAAACTTCACGAGCACCGGCACCTAATGCCGATTCGCGAATTGCACGGCGCTCTACTTGCGTTGAACCACATGGCACACAAACCAAGACACGAGGACTTGGTCTGAGGAAATTATTGTCATGGACTTGCTTGATAAAATGCTGAAGCATTTTTTCAGTCACGTAAAAGTCGGCAATAACGCCGTCTTTCAAAGGTCGAATAGCCTTAATGTTTCCCGGTGTTCTACCCAGCATTTGCTTTGCTTCGTGACCTACTGCAGCCACACTTTTTGGACCACCTGCTCGCTCTTGGCGGATAGCCACTACTGATGGTTCGTTGAGGACAATACCTTGATCCTTTATGTAGATAAGCGTGTTTGCTGTACCTAAATCGATCGAAAGGTCGTTTGAGAACATGCCTCGAAGCTTTTTAAACATGGAATGCCTTTGCGTTGTTTTTATTGTTTTTTGGGTCCACGATTTCAGTTGATAAAAAGAACTAGTGGGCAGTTACAACCGGATTATAGGGCTAATTCAATAATTTTACCAACGCCTTGTGATAAGGGCAAGCAATGCCTACAAAATTTAGTCATTAAAGGCTTCTAATCGTTAAAGACTTCTAATCGTTAAAGACTTCTAATCGTTAAAGACTTCGCGCCAGTGT
>Ga0307981_1003420_pt1 | contig 11906 bp, 12 predicted proteins | sample OrgLakmetagen987_FD_201849 | JGI IMG/M metagenome (GOLD analysis project Ga0307981, IMG submission 201849) | Saline water microbial communities from Organic Lake, Antarctica - #987 | ecosystem: Environmental > Aquatic > Non-marine Saline and Alkaline > Saline | place: Antarctica: Organic Lake... | reverse complement strand
CAACAGTGACGGAATGTACAATGACTGGGATCCTCTGCGGGACGAATTGGAACGATTCGCAGAAGGTCAACGTGATGCGGATGAGACCAAAAACACTTCTGACCAAAAGTCGAGCGGTGCGAAAAAACCATCTCGTAATCACACTGGTCTTTGCCGAAGAGGTCATACTGGCCATCGTCGCTGAGAATTGCGGGCGATTGATCACATTTGATCAATCGCCCTTGTCTTTTCTCCAGAATTAGGTACGATAGTGCCTACAAATATTCGCTAACCAGCAATATTTAAAACCAGCATAACCGCGCGCTTAGCTCAGTTGGTAGAGCGCTTCATTTACACTGAAGATGTCGGGAGTTCGAGTCTCTCAGCGCGCACAATTCAATCTAGCTATATTTCACAAGCTACATTCTGTTCAAGTCTCTAACTAAAATTGAATCACTGACTACAACGCGAAAGCCCGAACACAGAAGAGAGTGTTCGGGCGGGTCTCGCTATAAATAGTAGGCAGTTACCCCACTAACAAACGGACCAGTAGTCCAAGCCGATTCCACACCGACAATGCTTCTCCCGAAGGAAATATGGATCTAGGACCCAGTGTGGAGGACGTTCTTGGAAAGATCTTGAACTGCTTATATATTACACACTTAACGTATTTGAGTCAACAAGAAAAGTTCTAACGTCGTCCCATATGGTGCACAAACACAAATCCGCTATGCGGATTTTTTATTCGTGCGCGCTGAGGAAGTAACCTGCTTTGCTTCCGGAGAGACTCGAACGGGAATTGTGTTTTCATTTTCCTTATAACTAGGAACCAATCTTTTCATATCAGGGAAAGCTATCCAGCAGTCTCAGGAAGTTCAGTATTGATTAGTTTTGTTGTAGAAGTTTTTTCTGAACCCATTGGTCCATCAACTAAAATCAGAAAAGTATGAAACTCTGTTACAATCCACTCAATGCGGACAATAATCATAGTAGGTACCATCCATCTCAATTGGACACCCCAGGCAGAACTAGAACAAGCGCTCAGTGAGCTTAACCCAAACAAAGTGTTTATCGAGCTTTCAGAAAATGAGCTCGCACAACCCCGGAAAGACTCTATCAGAGATGAGATGTTTGTTGCCTGTGATTGGGCGAAGCAGCACAATATTCCCTTCACTGTTTTTGATGTTGAGCACAGTGGACTCAAAGAAGGTGTGACCGGCACAGAACCGGAATTTATGGAACATGAATTAAAGTGTAAAGAATTACTCAAAGAGTACTCCTGGAAGGATCTAAACAATGTTGAGCCATGGCAGATTTCTGAGGTTGCTGCACTGGAAAAAGAAATCGAAGATAAATACTTTGATACAAATAAATCAAAACAGCGGGAACTTGCGATGTTAGAAAATATTAATAAAGAGTTGGTCGACGGGGTAAATGTAATCATTACCGGTGCCGGCCATCTAACATTTTTTAAGGATCATATCCCGGAAGCAGTATTACCTTTTCGAAATTAACCCAATACGTACAAATTCTACATCATCTTACAAAAACCGCCCGATCGGGCGGTTTGTTTGTTACGGACAACGGGTAGTTTATTTGGAGATAAGTTTATATACAAACACCAAAATAATTGCCCCGATAATAGAGACGAGGATGTCACCTGGTATCCCATCTAGCAACGAAATATTTATCAAGCCAAGCAGATATCCTCCCAGCATACCTCCTGCTATACCAAGTAGAATATTGATAAGTGGGCTAGAATCCACTCTCATGACTTTACTCGCAACCCATCCAGCTACTGCCCCGACTAAAATCAAAGTTATAATTTCCATACAGACTAATTACTTCAGTAATACTGTTTATAGTACAACATGGCTCAAAACTATTCTAACCCCATCCCGTATAATGTATAAATATATAAAATGCAGATTTTGTTGGTTGATCTATCTATTATGCGTGAGTTGGTACAGAAAATAATGCACCAGAAGTAACTCAACCCTCAGAAAAACTAGACCTAGAGGACGAGAATGATGAAATGATTGGCTTTGTATTAACATGCTCGCAGCGGTGACTGGTGCCCACTTTGCTTTACATTCCCCCACTCCCACTATACTGTTGCTGCGGTGGCCATAGAGACAAAGTTCTACAATACATGAGGTTTCGAGATGCAAGTAACCAACCAAGCTCCCAAAACGGTCTACGTGGTGGCATTCAACAGTAAAAACGGTGTAAGTGAGGCAATTGCCCTTACACCCGATCAAACAGCAAAGTTGCCATCTATAAGAAAAATGAAAACTGTTGGTTATAAATCAACTGACCAATCAATTCAACAAATCCCCAACGGACCAGAAAAACTGATTGTCATACGAGATACCGATCCGTATAAGGAAATTACGGTTTATTTCGGACCTTCCCCTAAGAAACTCTTACCCCAACACCTACAAGATGAGTATCAGGTCAAAATTGCCTGCTCTTCGTGCAAAGTTGTCCGACCGATTGGAGAAATTATTGTGCGGACCAAAGAAGGGCTTGATGGTGGAAATATATCAAAAGACCCCCTGTCCTGTTGGTATTGTAATGATAAAAATGATAATGAGTAACCCATAAAGAGTACACCAAGCAACTACCCCGTCGTGCAAACGATTGGGGTATTTTTATAATTATGACTGCAGCTGTTTTTAATGACTTGTCTATCACTGTGTGATCTCTTACTCAATTTTCCTTTACGCTAAACGCGATTAGTTTTGCGTTGGACTATTTGAGAGCAGTAGCTAGATGGTAGATTATTGCCAATATGCGACTCGTGTGCACAACTTGTTTGACCCCTTGTCAAAATAGGAGTATTTTCAGGATAGGGCCTAGCACCACTAGGTCACCAGCACCAACACATGGAGGTCAAAATCATGCCACGCGAAACCATAGCTGAAGTGGATGCAGCAGCTTCAGCTGTAAAAGCTTTCATCCAAAGAAGCACTCGGCAACATATTGAACCGCCCGCTCGATCCGTATTGAAGCGAATAGAGCCAGGACCGGTTTCGTTTGATGACTTTGCAGCCATCTAATTCAACGTAGAGCACCCTAATTTGTTTTTTATATTTTCTGGGTGCTCTTTTTCTTGCAGTATTTTCTTACTTTCTTATGCTTTAAAAGCTTCGCTACTAGCTCTTTTTACAAGTGACTAACTACCCGTTTTACGGTAGTATGCCAAAGCTAGTAATTCTGTTATCGCTACTATATCGATATTACGGCTTTCAGACATACAGCGCTGCAAATTATTGCCATTGCCCCTATAGTTTAATGGATAAAACGAGAGGCTTCTATCCTTTTGATCTGGGTTCGATTCCTAGTGGGGGCACCGCAATAGGGTCTGCAATAATAGCAGTCCCACATAGTTCGAATATGCAACCTAAACGAACGGTTTGAACACCTGCTAGCTGTTTTGTTGTAATTCCGTCTGGGAAAACAAGCTTTTGGAACCGTGGAAGTGTGGTTGGTGGAAGGTCGCTCCACTGCCTGTGTAAGTCACCAATAAACTGGGTAGTGTATGAAACGGCTGCTTCTACATCAAACTGGTCAATACGTGCTTCACTGATTGATATCTTCATAGTTACAATCTTGGCATCAACCTGCTGCTTTCTCTCAGTGAACTCCTCTTGAGAAGATTCGCCAGCTTCTCGCATGTCAAAAATCCGCTTCCTCCTAGATTCTAGTGCAGCGAGTTGCTTCTCGTAGCTCTTTGCCGATTCACTGAAAGTACGTCCCTGTTCATCCCAGTAATCAACGACCGTTTCTTTGAAGACCTTTAAAAACTTCTCCGTTGGCGTGATTTTATTAAGATATTTAGAAAATGATTCTTCTAGGTCCTTCTTACGAATTGCTTTTCCATACTTACAGCAGCCCTTCTTCTTGCAGTGATAGTAGAAATAGAGACCTCCGTTACCTTTAGAAGTACTCCCTGTTAGACGAGTCTTACATTCATCACAGAATATCGTTCCTCGAAGTGGGAAGTTTTCATTATGTATTGATACGCGTCTCGGCTTCTTCCCAGAAAGTTTATACAGAATTAGGTTCCTTGTTTCCTCATCAATCATGGGAGTATGCTGTGCCACCACATCGAGTCCAGTCCATGGATTTTCTAATACACCAGCATAAAACTTAAGCCGCCTTGGAGAAAGTATCTGGTCGACTAGTTGAACATATGTCTTCTTTCCATTCCGCTTGTCTGCAAGACCCCAAGTATCAAGTAATTTAGCCAGCTCTGTCTTGGTGCAATTACCTTTTGCAAACTCTTTAAGCCCTCGCTGAATAATGGGGAAAATAGCTTCATCTGGTGGGTCAGGCAACATCTTTTTAAGACCTTGCTTCTTTGTGTGTGCACATCCATATCCTAGCGGAGCCTTCCAAGGGTATATACCTTGATTCACCTTTTCGCTCATACCGTCCATGGAACGCTGCCTTCTAATTGCATTATCAAAATCTGAGAATCCTGCGAGCATTGTTTCAAACAGTTTCTCCATTGGATTATTGCCTCCAATCGGTTCAGTTACTGACAGAAGCTGTGTTCCATAATCGAGCAGTATCTTACGTATCGCAAAGTGGTTTTCTGTGGACCGTGAGAAACGGTCTACTTTGGATACAATGAAATAGTCTGCTTTGTTTTTGCGACAATGTTCAACTGCTCTTAGAAACTCAGCACGAGTAGCCGTTTTTGCTGAAGCACCTTCCTCACGAAAAACTTCCAGGACTTCTATACCTTTTTGTTTACAGTAGTCACGACACTGCTTCTCTTGAAAATCCAAAGAAGTACCAGAAATTTGTTCTTCGCTTGAAACCCTTGTGTAAATTATTGCTCGCATACTATTTCTCAGTGTTTATTCGCTGCTCATCACGTATCCGATCCAACGTTTTATTGATACGCTTCTCTAATTCGTGCTGTTGCTGTATAAGATTTATAACACTTGGGTCTGACATGTCTATCCTTTCGATGTTGCGCACTCTTCTTCCGCTAATTCTGCCGTTCTCAATCTTGATTCTTTCAAGGTCAGTAAGCCTCCTATTTTGTTCACTTAAGACATCCCGCTCGTGCTTAATAGCACGACGGAGTTTCCACCGTAAAAAAATATATTCTTCACATAAACCTTTTTCAATTTCTGTTTGATAACCTAACTCTTTAAGTGTTTTCAATGCGAATTTGATGAATTCTTGCTTATTTTCACCTTGAATTACTATCATATCTGCCCACCCTTTGATGGTTAAGTAATCCTTATCATCTGTTGTATGCTTTTGTATCATCTTATAAATGCTTATCTAAGCTTATATCTTCCTTATCACCTGCCATACTTAGTAAAAACCAAGTACTAAGTAACGCCTAATCTACTTAGTACTTAGCGCCGACCTTAGGGAGAGCTAAGTACTGAGTAAGGTCGACTAAAAATCATCTAACGTCGCTTGCTCTACATCTGACCCCTTTTTGATTGGCTGAAGTTGGTAAAACTTCTCTTGGTGACTCCCTTTCTCGTGATTTAGCTTAATACCTCTTTTTTCAAGAGCTTGTCGAGGTTCACCAATAACCTTACCCATTTTTATCAGATCTTTGAGCACATCACGCACGGTAGAATCACCTACTGAAGTAACCTTAATAAGATCTTTTATTGATAGCCACTCTGAACTCCCTTCTAATGCAGCAAGTATTTGTGCGATAACTTGTGTCTGCCCACTTCTACTGGAGTCATATTCACCACGGTATTCGAACACCATGGAGTCCATATCTTTATCGTCATTAATCTTTACTTGAAATGGCTCAATTTTCTGAGCACATTTCAGTTTAGGCTGATGTATCACAAGCATCTTTTCATCATCCACTACTTTAGGCTCACATGTTAGATGTCCATGCACAGCAGCATTGATACTTGAACTACCTCTAGATTCTTCGCCAGTTGTAATCTGTTTTGATCCAGGGTCTCGAGGTTTCTTCCTATGATGATGAGTAAAAAGAACAGTAATACCAGATCGTACAAACTTCATTAACTGATCCATAACATCCTGCATCTCTGAGGAATCGTTCTCTTTAGCGTTATGCATCGTACGCAGTGAATCAAACATCACAAAAGTTACTTTCTTCTCTCGTGCCTCTTCCAACAATGCTGCTACGTATTCATCAGTCAGCTTTATTTCTTTTTGTATATGGAAATAAAGAGGTAACTCTCCACCGCCATTACCTATAAGCATTTCTTTACGATTCTTCACCATAGAGATGTGATCTTCTTCGTTCACGATCATCACACTTTGTTGTTTAGTTTCAAAGTGACCAAACAACGGTGTCCCCCTTGCAAGGTCGATTCCCATTTGCAGAAGCACCCAACTTTTATAATTATTGGGAGCAGCACTAAGCATATTTGGAGTACCGTGCTCAATCAGTTCTTCTATATCCCAATCCACCGGTGGTAACCTTAGAGCGTTCAGCTCAGCCATACTAAGCGCTGGTGCAAGAACAATCTCTTTATCAGTTTCTTTGCCAGTCTGCCTTCTTTGTAGCTCGAGTTTCATTACACTATTAAATGTAGCCTCGAGCTCACCACCGGGAAGTGGCGGTCTGTTTTCCTTGTTCCAGGCACAGACCAAAGGCCAGACATCTGATTTCCAGTATGCCTGAGGTTGGTAGCGAAGGAGACGACCAATCAGTGAAGTCGCACTGGTATTCCTTGCTCCTTCATTAATTCCACTTACAATATCTGTAATATTTACACTAGTTTTCGGCTTGTGCTTAATTTTTTCAAGGAGCCATTCAGGGACTTCATCCAGCTCCATATCAAATGGTGAAGTTTCCCATTTATACTCACCACTCTCCCCAAGAGTCGGAGCAAGCACCAATAGACCAGGCTCTGCTTTTATTCCAGCACCTTCCCCAAACAGTTTGTCGTCAGAACGAACCTCATGATCTGGGTATTTATAGTAAACATGCCATCCGTCAGTTTGAGTGCGAGCTATTACAGTTGGTTGAATATTGAATTCAGAAATATCTCGATCGTGCTTAGCATCAATATCAAGACCCATTATTCCTGACTGTTTGCCGGTAATGACAGCAATTCCACAATCTGGATATTGAGCCCACCACTCCTTAAACATTTCTTCAGTAATACGCTCAGTCTGAAATCGCTTCCACTTAAAACCTGGATAAGGATGACGATCTGGCTGAACTGGAATAATGTTCCAGCCCATCCGTATATAAGCCAATGCAGCCTCAAGGATCTCACTCCTTTTCTGTTGCTTCATACAGTTTTTGCTTACATTCATTGCACAGACTACCTTCTCGGACTAGATAAATAAATGCATCTACCAACTTACATGTATAATCCAAAACTTCAGTAGGTAGTTCAATTCCTTGTGCCTTGTAAAAAGCAGCCATCTGCAACTTCAGCTCATCCTTTGGTATGCGTCCTTCTTCGTTAATCTTTATCATGATCTTTATGGTTATTTGTGTCCTGAGTCGCTTCTTGTTCCTCATGCCACTTCTGATAAACAATCTCTGCCATAGCTCGACACGCATCTCGAATTTCCTCCGCCTCAGTAGCAGATGTTGATTCATCTTCTATTATTTCGATTACACGTTCGATACTAAGCATGATAGTCAGGCAACAAAAAACCCATTGGCGAGGACTCAACTCGCCTAGTAGTTCGAGTCCTCAACAATGGGTTCTCTAGGCGAGAAGGTTTTTTATTACCTAGTGCCTAGTCTATTGATTCTTAAAAATTAATCGTGACAACCTAATCGCTTTTTAGGAGATCTATGTGTCATTAGTTTCTTTTGCTTAGAGAGTGGAGTTTTGGTTCGTTTGTACCACCTGGAGACAACTGTCTTTATTGCATCATAGGACATGTCATCATCAAATTCTTTTTTGATGGCTGTATAAATTTCATCCAATGCCTTACCTTCGTCCGCAAGCTGGAATATCTTATGGTCACGCCAGAAGTTATCGGGCTCATTGTCTTCTCTCCGTGTTGTATTTACTAAACCAGATTGATTGAGAAATTCTCTTGCATCACTCAAATCTTTTAACACAAGCTCACCACCAGACGTTAAGCTAAATTTTTTAGGGTCGTCAACATCAACATTCAAAACAACCCCTTCGCTAATACGAGTCACGTGTGCACTAGTATCTCCGAACGGATGTACTGAATCAGTAATTACATGTTCATGTACCAGATCGGTCCAACTAGATGAAATGTTTAGACCCAACAACATTTGGGTCACATCATAACGAAATCGTGCATTTTCAAACAAACATATAAACTCGTCTCGTACGTTATTATCAAAACTGTTGAACTTGTCTGTGTCGTATATAAACCACTTCTCTCGTAATTTACCCACTGCGTCCTGAAAATCGTACCGCAATGTTAATTCGTAGAACATCCGAGCTCTACGTGTGTCGTGTGATATATAAATTTCTCTACTAATACCTGTCTGCATATTAACTAGGATTACGCTCTGTACATAGCTAGAGCAAGGCGAATAAGTAAAACTATACTACTCGCAAAAGTTACCACAAGCAATAACATCAACATGATGTCAATGTGGTGCACAACTGAAGATATGCAATGTCTGCTAAAATAGGGTGATGAATGAGATGTCAAAACAGTTTTCTCCTGAAACACCTGAAATAAATCAGGGGTCATTTGACTCCTCTCATGAAGAGATAGTTCATGAATCGAAACAAGAAACAGGACTGCTAAACGAGAATAGTTTGCGGGAGATGTTGTCACATGAAGGTCTGGATGGAGAAGGTATAAAGCGTATAGAAGCTCTTTTAAGCGGCGTACAACATAGTAGCTTTGCTTCAGTTGCTAAGGAATTAGGAATCTCTAGATCAAACTTAACTCACTGGAAGAATACTCTAATAGAGTCTGATGGTGATCCAACCTCTCTAAATGCTAAAGGTTTACAATATGAGAACGAAGAAGATGTTGAGGCGATCGTCAAAGCAAAAACCATTGAATTTTTTGATGAACACATGCCAGAACATTTTTATGCCGAAGCTACTGAACACGGTAAGGTGGTCGACCTGGAAAAAATGAAAGAACTTCTAGGTGAAGTCGTCGAAGGTGCAAAACATGAAAGAACCGTGCAAGACATAAGATTCGTTTCCCAGCAACGCATGGCTGCAGTCCTGTTTGATCGACACCGAGGTGAGAAAATTATTTCAAAGGAACAAGTTTCATATGGCGACTTTAATCCTAAACCACTCTTTTATCAACCTGTTTCGGCGGAAACCGCTGCGAGCAGTGTAGACATTGTTGACGCTGAATTCCATTTACCGCTTTGGGAAATGGGTAAAAATACTGCAAAAGGCCGGGAAACTACATACCCGACAGAAGATGGTTCTGAAATATCAGGCATGGAGGCTCGTATTGCTTTCCTTCTATTTCATCCTGACTACGGTGATGGCCGAAGAAACCCTCGTGATGGAAAACTGTACCTTAAAAACCCAGACTATAACCCCAGCGATCCTGAGAGTCAGAAACGTGTCATTTTTGGGACGAAGGTACTTAAAAAATTTGGCGGAGATACCCTAATGAATCATGTTTATAATGATGATTCACTTGAAAATAAATCAATTCGAGACGCGCTTGAGCGTGAGCTTCCCCACCTAGTTGCTGGTGGAGAGTTATCTCCCGAAGACATACAACAAATTACTCTAACCTGGAAAGGAAATGAAGCTGCTGAGATCGCTCAAAAAGAAATTAAAAACAAACATGTGATGTTCGGCGGTGTAAGACACTATGTTGGGGCAAAATTTAATGGCTGCTACGCTAAGCCACTCAATGAAGACACCTCTCTTATTTTTGGCGAAATTGATGGCCAACAAATTATCAAAGGAAAGTTCACACTCGTAAACAAAGAGGGTGCTAGTGCCGAAGTAAAAAACAAAGCCGGAGAGGTTTCATTTAGAAGTGCTAATGCTGAGTTGACGCAACCAATCGAAATTGATTATGAAAAACTTATTAAAACTGAAACTGGCGGATTTCGTGAGCATACAACTGAACAAAAGCGTGAATCCCTCGCTCGTGAAATAACTGAAAACGTGGAGCACATTACTGAATTAGCAAATAGAGCTGAAGATTTAGTAACAGGTGAATTTGGAGAAGGCGGTGCTGACAGCATAACTCCTGCAAGTGTAAAAGCTGATCTCCTCAAGCAAGCTGAGAGATTGGTAGTACTAGCGAGTAGATCTCAAAGTGAACAGGAATTGAGAAATCAATTAGATGCTTTTGAAGCTGACATAAGAGCTTTTTCAGCTTTGAGTAAAAATGCTGGCCTCGAGAATTTATTAAAGAAGCCATTAGAGCGAATAAACGCAGCTGAGCTCTCAAACAAAGATAGATCTGATATGAGAGAACAATTACGAGTGAACTACTCTCTTGAATACCCCAATATCGAAGACAACGAGTTTCGAGAAGGCGTAGAAGCAAGTTTTGAAGATGCATTGGTTAGCTCTGAGACTGAATTTTATATTCTGCGAGATCAAGACCGGATCGTTAGTTTTTATAGATATGACAAAAAAGTTGATGTGGACGGTGAAGAGGTGCTCTATTTTGGTTCATTCAACGGTAATCCGCTATATAAAGGTGCAAGCGGAAATCTACCAGAAGCAACTGCGAAAGATAAACTTTCACAAACCGATCGCATGTTTGCACACTGCGATCCAGAAAGTGACATTAGTAAAAAATATATTGAATCGGGATTTATTTGCACTCAGCTTGTTGATGCTTGGGGCAAACCCAGCTTTGAGATTTGGCAGTCATCAGACTCAGCAAGTTTGTTACAGACTAAACAAATGGGAATTGAAGAGCTGATAGCAATGGCAGATCAAACACAGCCCGAACATCAAGACTATTTTGTGAGTAAAATTGAAAATGATGATCCATTTCATGAGCTAGATGAAGGACTATCATTCTTGCTAACTAGATACTTCACATACAAAGGAAAAACATATGCAGCGTTTGAGATCAATCCAACACTTTCTATGAAGTTTTCGTACGAATCTCCCCAAGAACAAAGAGAAGCAGCCTAAACCACCTCCCCACTACTACACTCCCACATACTCTCAAAAAGATATTTGTGCGTATTAGCAATAAGCTGGTCTGTAATGATGATGCCAACCAAGTATTCATCGGTAAGTGTTATGTATGAGACCTTATTATCGTAGATCTGCATAATTGTTTGAAATGGAACAGTTGTTTCTGCACCGCTAATAAGCTTTGTGTGAGTTACATCACCATCATACGACTTGAGGAATTTTCGGGCTTCAGGTGAATCAATCACCAAACCACGCTTTTTCACATCTTTATCTTCTCGAAGCGTTGAGTATTCAGCATTCAAATCAGGAATATACTTAGCAATCGCTTCAAGGTCAGCGTAGGTCATAATTTCCTCAGTAGCACCCATACTATCCATGAGCACTTCCCACACCCCATCTTTACCTTCATAAAACTGTACACCGGGTTTACCTACACTTAAATTGAACAAAGAAGAAAGTTTCCCAGAAGTAGCCAGAAACTGCTTTTTGGTCCGTTCGATACGTTCTTTTTGATCATCAATTACTTTAGTTATAGCAACTGGGTGTTTTGGGGTGAACTTCGCAATCTTCCCAGCCTCATCAGATTTTATTGCGAGATCAAGTCCGATTAGCTCTTCTAATACTTTATATACGAGCGGCCTTGAGACTGTGGTGCCACTAGGAACGGCCTTAGCAATAGCACTAGCAGGGGATTCCCCTTGCTTTAGAAGTACTTCATACACGATAGCTTGCTCTTTAGAGAGACCAGCATCAGTGATTTCTTTTGTATATTCTAATTGAATCATAGGTACATTGTACACAATATTTAGTATTTGTCACGATACTGTGACATTAATATGTTGATAACTAAGT
>Ga0307981_1003418_pt1 | contig 11907 bp, 5 predicted proteins | sample OrgLakmetagen987_FD_201849 | JGI IMG/M metagenome (GOLD analysis project Ga0307981, IMG submission 201849) | Saline water microbial communities from Organic Lake, Antarctica - #987 | ecosystem: Environmental > Aquatic > Non-marine Saline and Alkaline > Saline | place: Antarctica: Organic Lake... | reverse complement strand
TTTTTGAGGCATTTGGTCACTTCTATTGGTAAACTCCTGAGACAAAATGGACTCTTTCTGAATTCTGATGTAGATCCTATTCATGGGGACAATGTCCAACATCAGAATGTTGTCCCAATGTTCATACCAATACTTTTATATTCATTATACTCATCAGCACTAAAGAGGTACGGTTTCTAAATGGATAATACTAATAACTAAGAAGAGCTGGACTATCATAATATGGTACGTAGTTTTATGATGTCAAGATGCCACGAAAAGATTCGCCCAACTAATGCTACTATGTGCATGCTGATAACTACGGATGGTGTCATTATCTTCTGGGCTCAAGTTTACTAGTAGCTCAAGCATGATCTCATTCGAGATAAGATTGTGCAGAGGAACTTGCGGATTCATTTGTTCTTGTTGACCGTGTCGTGACACTCCTCCACGTTTATGCTCATGATCACGATCATGTTCATTATCTTGATACTCTTGTTGATCAGCATTCTTATCATTACAGGAAGCAGCAGATGTTTGTCGTGTTGTATCTTGTTCTTTCTCGTCGTCCTTTTTAATGCAACAACAAGAACTTGATATAATCTGCGTCAGGAATGATGCTGATATTATCATCCCCATTATATATGGCATGCATGTACTAATGATTAATGCTACTACTATCTTCAACAACTTCGGTATTTTCCAGAACTAATTACTAAGCATGAATACTTGCTACTGTTGTACTTGCTTTATGACAGGTTTGTTTCAAGTCCAGATAGCGTGATGACCTGGAGGACGAGTCAAGGCCATGGCATAGTTATTTGCATTCGCATTAAAAACTTGATCGACACTTTCAATCCATGATGCAGTTGCACGGAAGCAAACATCGTAGGACTCAGTTGTCATAAACTTATCGTCATCTAGATATCCAATAAATCCCAATGCATTTTCCCCCTCTTCAATCCGTCGATCCTTGGATGTACGACACTTGGTCTCCAGCGATTCTACTAGTTCTTCCGAGTGAACTTCTGCCAACAAACTTCTCGCATGTGACAGATATCCAGTCATGAATGGTTTCTTGATATGATTCTCTTTCTGCGATGATAAAATTTCGCTTTGTGTTGGTGCCACATCTATCAGCCCGAGAGGCTGCAGGGCTGTTTCCATGTATAATGAGAGTTTCTTGACGCATGCATCGATACGGGCTGCCTGCTAAGGATGATATTGAACATCGCGGTGTAAATGATTGCTGGAATCGTACAGCACCCTCGTTGGTAGACTCAAAGCATCGGAACTTGCAGCAATAAGGAAATCCCCAGCTGCCCGGCATGTGGATTTTGGGACCATTACAAAATAATCTTATGCTTGGTGCTTTTGTAAAGAGATGATATCGTCAGATCATCATCAGTACGGTAGACTACTAACCCGGGTACAATAGTCTAACACGAAAAGGATAACGATTTTGTGAAAGATATTCAAAGGACTTTTGCGTTGGGTTGCTTTGTTACATCGTACGAAGTTGCGTTGTTGCGTTGTTGCTTCGTTGCTTTTGCATAGTTTTGCATACTTTTTTGCTAGCTACCTCTCGAGTCTCGGCGGCGGGAGATGGGAAAAATGAGTGATTGGCCGAAATAAAGGGGCTATTGCCATGGAAACAATGGAAAGATTTGGTTGGCCAAAATAAAGGGGCCATACAGCCAAGGCTTTTTCAAACAATGAATTGATTTGATTGGCAAAAAAAATAAAAGGGCAATACTGCCTGGGAAAAATGAGTGATTTTGATTAAACGAAATAAAGGGGTTGAAGTCAGTTTTTGAATTAGAGTGTCCTTTTCCTCTCGTGCTGTTCACTCTTTTTCTCTACCAGCCACAGACCACAGAAAACTGCGAATTCCGAGTTATATTTTAGTTATCTTCATCTATGTACCTATGCTTGCTGAAAAGCTACTCTAATCTCCAACCCCCTCAATCGATCGATACAATCCAATCGTATCCCATCTCAGTCAAATCTCTCATTGATATTTATGTTGATTTATGATGATCAATTCTGATTCAGATATGAAATCTCCATCAATTCAAATCCAATTTCGATCAGTGTTGCCACATGAGCCATTGCCGCTGGAGGAATATGGCCATGTCCAAATTCAAGGCCTTTTATTGCCCAAAGAAGAAATTGTTGGAACGAATAATGATGATGATAATGATGATAGAACAACAACAGCAATGGCAACGATGCCATCATTGGAAGAAACAATTGAATCAATCGAGGTCATGTTGAAGCGAGCATTGAGTGTCGATGCTGATTACCTTCCTTCCGATTCACCGTTGCTTCCACTGGCCATCAATCTAAATCTTCACAACTGGAATGATACTACTGTTGCTACTAATAGGAACGGCAATAGTAACGGTAATATTGTTGTATCCGCAAAAGTGATTCAAGAAGGAAGCAGTAATATTGACCGAAGCGATGCACCAATACATGTACCAATCATCACCAAGGCACGAATCACTGTCGCTTCTCCTTCCATTGCGAGGACTATCGTCGCGTTCCTTCGGCAACACAAAATTGCCCCAGCTGATATCTTCCACGTTAACAGGATAAATAATGACAGGCAACAGCATCAATATCATTATAGCACCAAACACGTGCAAGCAACACATGTTACTCAAACATCTCTGCCAAATACAAGCATTGCTTGGCCAAGGACTGGTATGCCCAAATTTAGAAGACTTCTCATTCATAAACACATGTACCATGATGCCAATGCCATGCACAAGATGCAATATGATAGATCGCAGACTAGATTCGTATTCATGACCAATGTCGTTGATTATAGTAATGATACTGATAACGGTGTGAATCAAGAGTTAATAACAAGAATGAAGCACTATCCGCATTTGTTCCAAGATGCCATTCGACGTGCCATTCAACCATTTATGGATCCATCTGGAGATTCTGACGTGAATATGAATACGAATTCAATTAGTGCAGAAACAGATGCAACACCAAACCCAATGACAGAAATCAACCTTGCCCCAGAGATATTTGTTCCATCAAAAAAACAATTGGCGCCCTTTAAATACTGTCATATCGGTACTAGATCTCCAGCACAAGCTCAAGCCATCATCAAACAATTACAAGGGAGGCAAATTGAAATCACGATGGATATGGACACTGTTGATCGCACTGAAAGTAATCCATGTACCACCAATGCTATCACTATCACTACTGGTAAATTATATCTAGACTTTGCTGACGTCACCACACGATCTGCTGCAAAATCCAACCGCATGCAATCACAAGACCCGTCACTCAAATCCGAAGACTCACAACAAGATACAGATAGCAGAGGATTAGGGCAACCTTCGAAGCCAGAATGTACCAGCGTCACCCATTCCGTCTTGGTTCCCGGCCTTGTCATCATGAAGGAATTCATATCAGAGCAAGAAGAACGAGTTCTGCTAGCATGTCTCACTGGACCTCATGCTCCATGGGCACCGGTCCAAACAAATAAATCCAAATCTGGGCATGTGAAACGAAGAGTACAGCATTATGGTTATGTCTTTGATTATGAATCTGCAAATGTTTTGAGGGATAGGCAGGATGAAGATGAGAATGGGAAAGCTATGTGTCCACCAATGCCGTGCTTACCCGAAGGTTATCAAAACTGGAATGATGGGGTTTTGGAGGATTTTATGCAGAAGGCTGTGTCGGATGGTAGTGGTTGGGATGTTTTTGCTGCTATAGTGGAGCGAGTTAGGAGGTATTCATTTCACATCGGCAGTGAATGTAATGATAATGATGATAATGAGTGTGGTACAAATAACATAGTATCTCAAGATGATGGCAGCGGTTCTGGTGATGCTGGCGACAGACAAACAAAACCAATGTCATCGGGGGTTGAAACCAGTACCACAAATGTGTCCTTGTATAAAAGATTTCAACAGTTGAATCAATTGACTGTCAATGAATACAAACGCGGTCAAGGTATTGGGGCACATATTGATACAAAATCAGCATTTGATGACGGACTCATTAGTATATCATTAGGGTCAGACAGTGTTATGGAATTTCAGAAGGAGAATGAGAATGGGAAGCAGCTGAAAAAGCTGTTGCATTTGCCACCTCGATCGTTACTGCTCATGTCAGGGCCAACCAGGTATGAGTGGAGTCATCAGATTGTCACACGAATGACTGATTGCGTGGATGGAGTAGTGATCCCGAGGAAAACGAGGGTTAGTTTGACTTTGAGGACAGCCATAACTATGCCCACGACTGTGTTAAAAGGAAATCAAGCAGGTCATGTAAGACCAATGGATCGGGTAGAAGGTCGGAGTTTTCCACCAAGGTGGGGAAATCAATCGAAAGGGGGTGATGATAGTCATGGTGATCTAGGTAAGACCATTACCAAAATGCCGTGAACACATAATTCAAATATGTACTCGATGCTCATTCGTATTTTGTACAGATATTTCAACGCCCGAGACTGAGCGAGATCATGTTCATGCAGTTTACGATGCAATTGCAACTCAATGGCATCATACGAGGGGGAAAAGAGGAGTACTCTGGCCGGGAGCCACAAGATTTCTACAACAATTGCCAAAGGGGAGTATCGTCGCAGATGTTGGTTGCGGAGATGGAAAGTATTTTCCTGCCATCTGGGAGACTGGATCATATGTTATTGGCACAGACATATCAGAGCCGCTATTACAAACTTCCATCGGGGCTTGTGCCAATGTGGATTCTTCAAATATAGGACCACAGAATCGTCAAGTGACTCCCAGCAAAACGGGGTTGAATGCACGTCCTGCTGTAGCAGTAGCAGATTGTATGTATATTCCTTTAAGATCAAAGAGTTGTGATGCTGCCATTTGCATTGCTGTCATGCATCATCTCAGTACATCTCCTAGAAGGATAAGATGCCTTGAGGAATTGTCGCGAGTTGTGAAGAAGGGAGGAATGATCAATATTCAAGCATGGGCCTTGGAACAGGAGCAAGATAGCCGGCGCAAATTCGCTGGGACGGATGTGTTTGTTCCTTTCAATGCACAGCCGAGATACCTTAATAAAGTACGAGCCGATAGCAAGAGGGTTGCTGCAAATACTGAAGACAATGAATGCAAAGGAGTCGCTGAGATGTACTCGGATGCGTATGATGGTGCAGAGTACGACGAGCGGAAAGGTCTTGTTGTCTTTCAGCGCTATTGTCACATGTACAAGGAAGGAGAGCTTGAAGACCTGGTGACTAAAATTGATTCGCTGGAAATGCTCGAAAGTGGATTTGAGACAGGCAACCACTTCGTCATTCTAAAAGTGGTATAAGTAGGTAGAACCGTTATGCATTTAGTAAAGTGGCAGACCTGCATTACATGCTATGATTTCTAAACAATTCCATGCATTTCCTAAGTATGGAAAAATGGGAATAGAAACGATTTTGATCATATGAATTTGTGTCTTTACAATATCTGTAGCCAATCATCAACAACAGTAGGAATATGGATGACTATGAATAGAGATAAAGTGGTTCTTATTGAGAAGTGCAGCTATTGCATGGGGAGCTTAGATCTTTAGGAACAGTCAAACTTCAAACAAGAAGCGTGGACTGCTTTATATTTTAACACATAAGCACAATTAAAATATCCGTTGGCATAATTTTTAACAACACTGTTGTAGGGCATGGCCAGAGTTGACTCCTCCTCCTGTTTCGTGTCGATTTTATTAGACGACTTATAACGGCACAAGCTATCCAGCAGCGTTACCAAAAGCAGTCATAGCGAGTTCCATTGCAGGGACAGCATGTCACGGACCCAAGGGCGATGGAGGTCTAGGAGTTTTAGTCTTTACCGATGGAGTAATGCACCTATCGGACAGCTGTTTCAGTTCTGTATTGAGGATCGAACTTTTCAGACGATTGATTACGAATTCGTCATAGGGGCTACTTTGGAAAAACATCTGACAAACAACGCTTGCTTTTGTTATTTCTACCCTGTGAAATGAATTACTATTACAATATCCCATCAGATTCTAACCAAAAAGAGACTAAATGATAGATCAAATATTGACGCCACATCGCAACATGTGCCGACTTTCTTGCAAAACCTGTACAAATAGCCCAACAACAAGAATATTGCTCTGCTCTGATTCGAGATACATCTTTGAACTTGCACTGTAGTGTGGCAGTATTGCGATCATATCAAGAGGATGCATTGCGACGTAATGGTGCATCTAGCTTAAAATGCATAATTCAATTACTGTTCCATAACCTTCAGTATTATTTACAGTATTTCATCGATATTGGTGCTGCCCACAAATGCTCTCAACTTATCAGTTGCGATTAGCGTCGTGCTCAAATCATCTCCCAACTTATTTGCCATATTCTTTTGTGATGAGATAGTGAGCAATCCCTTCGCAGCTATTGCTAGATTCGTGCGAATAAGATTATCTGATTTGTATTCCAGATCTTTCGAGCGGTCGATAAATGGAGGTATCCCTGCTTTTGTTGAGCCCATGCCAGCCCTAGCAAACGCCTTTCTACTTGGAGACACCGTGGTAACATTAGAACTACGTATAAGTTCGGGAAATAGAATACGCATTGCGGTTGAAGATACTGCATCACTCCCGTTATTCCATATCATTGATGCAATACTTGCCTTCTTCTTTTTGCTACTAAGAGCCACATTATACATTCCATAGATCTCACATCTTATCGGGGACAATAACAGTTTCTCGTATATTTGAACCCGCTCTAGTTCAATACGACGTGAGGCTACTAGCAGACGAATGGCAAGTTCACTTTTTGTACTGAGCTCCGCAGAAAATAGAGGCTCATTGGCCTCTGAACTCGAAAACATTGACTGCACATGTAGGAAAGTGGCATAAATTGATGACTGAACAAAAATGGGGCAATCTTCATCATCATTTACGTCCAAGACCGAGATCCCTAGCCCCCTATATAAGTCTAACAATTCGTTCTCGAGCATTCGGTGTCGAAGAAATATTGGATAATCGTTCAACAATACAAATCGCGATCGATAAAAAAGCGAGACGAACGACTTATCCCACAATGCCACAATTTGCTTGTTGTAGGCCACGATACGGCACATCATTGCATACTGCACCTGTTTCCGGGTCAAAAATCCCCTGGCTAATCCTTGCATCTTTGATATTAATAGAAGACAGCAAAGATATCTCTGTCTAATCCTGAAGGTACGATACTTCGATTGTATGACAGTAATACCATTCTTTAGCTTGCTCCAGCTCGTCTTCACTGCTCCAGGTCTCAGCCAACTATCACGCGTGACTATAGTTCGCGGACCTGCCTGTTTGTCTGTTTGATACTTAGGAAATATCCTATGAGATATCCAAAAGCGTTGAAGTACAATCAAATTTGCCACAGAAATGACTTGCTTTTCTCTCGTCTGAGTAATGACACTTCCCGCCTTACTTATAAGCATTGGTGGAAGAGTTTGATCTAAATCCTCTCCCTCAGCATTATCATGGAAAGCAATAGCGTGTAGAGCCCAATTGGTATCTTTTTCAACATACGTCTCGGGTTCAGTTTCAGACAAAGAGAGCGGCTTGAGTAGATCTGCCAGAACTTGTTGCTGAATTCTTATCGATTTCTGCACAGGCTTGGCCCGTCTTTTGCCTTGTTTTTCAGCGCCGTCGAGAATCTTTGGTATCCGAATAGATCCAACTAAAGAATGGTCTAACGAATGCGGGAATTTGGTATAGTGAAAGGACATTTCTGATATACCTGCATTGCTGACGTCCGGCGGAACAAAGGTTTCCACAATAATTCCACTGTCATCATTAATGAATTGAGTTTCCTTCCTGCGCCCCACGGTGCTCTTCGACCTATTTTTCTTGGCTACAATGGAGTCGTCAAAGAATTGAACACTTGGAGAATCTGAATTGAAAATTTTCTCTTCGATGAAACGCTGAAACATCTGACTTTCAATGACTTCGGACACGAAAGACTTCGCCTCTGCTCCATGCGAGTAAATAAATTTTTCTTTCTGAAACTGCTCCTCTGAATTTTCAGATTCCGTCACATACTTTTCATAATCCACAAACAAAGTTACCAGGAACCGTAAGAATACATTCCGAATCTCGTGTCCATCAAATTTGTCACTGTTGGAGTCTATGTCCAAGAGATGCTTCGGCTGCTGAAGCAAATGCCTTACTGAGGTACCAGTACCCGTGCTCATTTTTTTCGCCTTCCGCACTCCTTTCATTCTGAATTCATTACTACCTTTTGAGTCGTTAGTATTCGTCAAGGTGCCCGCGGAAAAGTCAATCGGCATCAAATGTTCATATTCCAGGAATGCCATATCTGTCTCTGCCAAGCATTGGCTGCGTGAGATTGTGGCTTCTGCATACATCGCCCGGCAGTACGTTGGTCGCTTCTCATTTGGAAGCACAGATCCCGCACCATATGTCATCCTCCCTTTGGAATTTGTTCCTGGTGCAATAAATTCGACTCCAGCACATGCTTCCAACTGTGATTTCAGTTTGTTTGCATCCTTCTCTGGCAGCAAAGTAGGCAGCCTGCCTTCTGACCCCGTATTGTCCTTCTCATCAAAACCCAAGTGCACCACATCATGATCTAAATCTACAAATACCACTCCCAAGGGCCTCCTATCCAAAGGGAACTGATCCAAATACGTCCTATGAATTCCCACCAAAAACGGAATGGGTGCTTCCAAGAAATCAATTGCCAACGAGTCCGGAAGACAAGGAATATATATCCCTTGATAAACAAATGGAAACAGCAATGCCGCTAGAGTTTCACAAACTGGCCCCAGCAATGCCAAATGCCTCGAGCAAATCGCCACCCTTGTCTCCTGCAACAAACACCCCACGACCACCATGACATTAGAAACACTCAAACACGCAAACAGGGGTCTCAAGGAACAATTTAAAAGTGGCAACCTATTAATCGGTGGCCTGGACAAACTCAACACATCCTCATTGGCCAATTGTACTTTCACCGCCACTTTCCCCATAGGCGGAACGGGCACTTCACAGACAAAGTTTGCTATATATCTTTCAATTGGCAAAGGCGCACTCACAATGCTAATATGATAAATCTGCAACAAAAATCTTCTCCAAATGTCAAAGAATGGATAATGTGACAGGACCACTAGACTCTTTGGCAAGAAGAACATATCTGAATCATTCCCTGACAACTCGGTCGCTTTCGATTTCTTCTGTTTCTTCCGTTCTTTTTTCCATGATTGTGTCCTCGAACGCAATGGTGGGTAGTGATCCAACCAAGGCGGCAACACCCCCTTGTACCCACTTTCTTCAATAGAAGAATAAATCTGATCCAGATCCAAATGCGAATCATACAAATGCAGCGCGGCACCATACATCTTTGTTCCCATCTCATTCGTCAACGTAAAGGTGAACAAAGTCGGCGTCTGCCTTTTGGTAGGCTTGCAACCCTGTGGAAAGACAAATGTATTCAAATGTTCTGGAAAAAGTTTGGGATTTCCATGCGTTTCCTTGGATGGAAAGCACTCCGTGACATTTGTTTGAAAGGAGAGTTCCAATGGCGATCTGTACGTGCTAAGGTCTGGTACACCATCCCGTTGGCTAGTTGGTAATTCTATCATTCCATTGGAAGAAACGATACAAAAATAATCCACGAGTCGATTGGGAAGCGCTTCTTCGACATAATTGTTTTGCTGTGTGCTATCAGGAAGGACTCCATTGCTACTACTGCCATTAGCAATGGCACGTTTCCTCGCGGGTGTCAACAATATCGACAACGAATTTCTTTGATTCATGACCAATGGTCCATGGGGCAACAAGAAAGCAAGCACTTGATACTTGGCTCTAGCAAAAATTTCCCTCGTTTGATTGGAAGAGTGCGCATTGGGTCTCAATTCTTGACAGTTTCCCTGCTGAATATACCGTTCAAAGATCTCTTTTGCATATGAATTACCTCCAGTCTTGGACATGACGACGAGTTGCACTTGTTCCATAGTCCACGAGTCTAGAGTGATGGATTTGACGATTGTGATAGAGATTGGGAGCTTTTTATGCGCTTCTGCGCATGATTTACATAGAAATACAGCATGTGCGATTGTCTGCAGTGCTTGTCTATATTTCATTTTAGTCATCGAAACATGTTTATTGTCATGAACACTACCACGAGCATGACCATTGCTAGTCGTAGAGCTAAAGGGAGCAGGTTTGGCAGGTTTGAATTGAGAATTATGAAAAGTAGCAAAATTTCCTTGGATCAAATCACTCGTCAATTCAGTTTCGATGCCATTGTTCATTAGAGCGACGCTCACTTCACCCTCGATCGTGGAGTGAATATTGATTTCACATTCGTGAGCCCTTGCATTTGCATTCGCATTGGTAGGATAATTTGAATTTGCTCTCATGTGTTGATTTGAAGAATCATTCTCAATGATATGAATGTCTCGGAAGGAGCAATACATTTTGGTAAAGTCCATGAGCAAGCAGTGGCAATCGCTACAACTTCTGTTTGCTGGATCTGACGCGATGAAACCCAATAATTTCTTTCTTGAATTTCCCTGTGATGCCGTTGTGGTGGTTGTCACGGATGATGATACAGATGTCGACGATGATAGTTCTGATTGTTGTGTTCGATTGCTATCAGGTCTTCTGATTCTACCATTTCTAGTGTCGTTACCCTTACTGTTATCATTACCATTGCTATTGCTATTATCATCAGTAGGTGCTGGCACATTAGTGGACGTAGTACTTCTTGTAATACGAGAAACATTGTTCACAGATGCCGATGCAATTGATGATACTGTTGAAGCGTTATCATTGTCATCATAATTGCCATTAGCATCATTCCTAGATGAAAAGGCGCGGATTGTTTTCTTATTCAAATTTGAATTTGTTGAAGATGACGACGACAATAATAAATGATGTTGTTCTTCTCTTGCTTCCGCTTCTTCTTCTTGAAGATGTGTCGTTAATTCAAAGCTTCCATTCTCAACTTCACGTGCTTCCATTAATGATGGCATGCCTGATTCTTCCTTCATCATTGCAATCTAAATTATGAATTGCGATACGAACGAAATTAAATAATGGATGGTACCACACCCATACACTCGAATGGTACTTTTGGATGATGGTTGATTTGGTTGATGGATGATGGAAGATGGAAGCTTGCTTGGATGCTCTCTCTTCTTCTTGTCTTCATTTTGGGTTCGTTGGATCTTGGAACGAAACGACACGACACGACACGACACACACCAAGTGAAAGTCAATTTATATCGTGTCAAAAAAGAGCCATTTTAAAAAAGAGAATAATTGAAAATTGAAATACAAATTGACACGTTTCATTCATTTTTCATTTTTATTTTAATAGTTAATAGTAATAGATGCTACTTCATTGATGATACTTAATGCACAACGTTCCTTGACTGTTGCAGTGTGCCTTCATATATGTATATATATATATACATATATGCACCGTCAATATTTCTCTCATTTTGAATCAACTCACTTTACCTGCATGAATGTAGACCTCTCTCATTTCAATTTCAACGTTCTGTAATAGTAATTAGCAAAATTAGTGAGAAGTAAGGAAGTACTGCTCTTTCATAATGCATCACTGTGTATAATTTCATTTTCACTCATGTTTTCGATCGACGCTACCGTTGCAGCACCAGAGGAGTCGTCCCCAATACCTAGATTAATATATACTAGCAGTTTGCATGCGATGATTTGTAACATCACTGTTCACGACCATTGCGCCAGCATTGCGTAACAAACATGAAGAAGGGTACTAGTGCAGGATTTGTAGGAAGGATCAATCACTGTCAGAAAACCATTAATAATTAGTTACCATCTAAGTCTTTCTTCCTGATAGAATAATTCCATAAGTACGCAAGTAGTAGAAATAGTATGTAGAATTCTTCTCTAGTAGCTTCT
>Ga0307981_1003416_pt1 | contig 11909 bp, 11 predicted proteins | sample OrgLakmetagen987_FD_201849 | JGI IMG/M metagenome (GOLD analysis project Ga0307981, IMG submission 201849) | Saline water microbial communities from Organic Lake, Antarctica - #987 | ecosystem: Environmental > Aquatic > Non-marine Saline and Alkaline > Saline | place: Antarctica: Organic Lake... | reverse complement strand
TTTCAAGGCCACACAGAGAGGTTTAGACTAGGCAACTCTCAGGCGATGCAACTGGTTGTTTCTCAACGAAGAAAAGGATTTTATGGAGTCCGACGAGTCGACTACTCAATCTACCCAGGACCCAGGTGCCAGCCGCCCGGCCGGAAGTGCTTAACCGGTGCGACTTGTCTACATATTACTTCTAACCGCTAGTTACGCCGCACTCTAGACACACACAGTGTATCAGCTAACAACTCGCCATAAAAATACCAAAAAGACGCGCTGCACCATGAGCACTCCCAGTCCTGCCAGCATCGTAAAGACTCCGTCCAGTAGTTCGAAGCGCATTCCCATATCTCCCGTGGCAACCGATGTAAGTTACAGTCACTAAAGACGAGAAGCGGCGGCATCTGCGGCTTCAATAGCAGTAGGAGTGATGGCTCATGAGAAGCACCATGACGCCGAGTCGTTGCTGCACCGTCTCTGGCAAGAATGCCTCACGCCAAAAAAATACCTGCCGCTGGAAGAAAGCATCAATATCAGTCTCCCTCACCGGTACTACGATAGCAATAGCAGTAGAAGAGAAACCAAATGTCTCACTCTTCCCAATAACAATCCTTCTCTTTTTGACATTCAGGAAGAACGAGAACAAGCGCTTCGCGATTACAAGGTAACGATTGAATACAAGCACTTGAAATCACACGCCCCCGGTGGCGTCTACTTGGTTCCAACCTTGACTGATCTAAGGCACTTTCATGGTATTATCTTCGTTCGGAGAGGACCCTTTACCAATGGCGTCTTTAAATTTCAATTGCGTCTGCCACGCCTCTACAACGACACGAACCAACATCCAACGATACACTTTTTCAGTCCAGTCTACAATCCGCACGTGGACTTTGAAACGGGTGCCCTGGACATTCCAACGGCCTATCCCGTCTGGGATCCGGCCCGGCATTACCTCGTGACGGTCTTGACGTTTTTGAAAAAGATTTTTTACGCCAAGACATTTCAGGATGCCGTGGCCAATCCAGTTGCCCGGGAGCTGCAAGAGACGGACTCGGCCGCGTATCGAGAAAAGGTGGATGCCTGTGTGCGAGAATCGCAGCGTCAAGTCTTTCAAAACAAGCAAGATAGTACGGCCGTCTTTACCGAAGAGGAATTGGCACACCGTGTGTTGCGCGACTTGCTCAAGCAAAACGTGAAGGATCCGGCGCAGATTTCCAAACAAGCGATACTGTCCATGATTGATAAGGCCAGTAACGTCTAAACGGTCACCTATCTGGTACGCAAGTAGTCTATATCCTGGAGGAACTGGTCGCGGATTTGTATGTTGTGTATCGTCAAGGGTTCTTGGTAGAAGTAGTATTTTACTCGCAAGCAGCTCTAGAGAGCGGAGTGATATGCCTATTCCTGGTATACTAGTATAACATAGAAGCTAGCAAGCTGCTAGCTAGGTTGAGAAAGTTGTCGCACCGTAAGACGATATTCCCAGATGGTGATGGCGTGAATATTACTTTGTTATCATTCATACCTATGCATCTTCTGTTTTCGAGAGTCGACCGCGTCGGCAAGCCATGCCTGCTGATTTCTTCAGTGCGCTATAAAGCCCGCCTGCGATCATCTTGTGCCCCGCTAACGTCGGAGTCTCCACAATTGCTTTCTCGTTCTTGGCACGCTTGGCTTTGGCTGGGCGTGCAATTGGCTCTCGTTCGTCCATGGAAGCTTCTCGAGGAGAAACCTTCAGCTGTGGAGGTTGCTTGGCTGGGCGTGCACTCAGCTTTCGTTCGTCCACGCAAGATTCTCGAGAAGAAGGCTTCTGCCGGAGAGGCTGCTCGGCTGTCGACGACCGAGACACTCGTGCGCTTGCAGTCGGCGTGGTTGCCCTTCTTATCTCTACCGCTAGTCTACCGGTTGTCTAATAGTAGCGGTACTGGCGCTAGCTTCCACAGAGATTTACTCTAGGCAGCTACACTACTCTAGAGAGTATAGAATGGGACTCTACGGCGGAGATGGCTATCTACTAAATGTCATCTATAACCTATAACTATACGCGAGGGAACCGAAGGATAGAAGCTGTCACGAAACCCTAAAGAGCTACACTTGCAGAACTAACAAATCAATGTAATATGAAATATGCATAGTTCATGAGCCGTACAGCCTTTGCCAGTGTGCTCCACTAATCTTGACCAAGTGCAGCAGTAATCCAGGACCTGTGGGATCGTACTGCTTTAGCGGCACTGTTACTTTTGAGCGCGAATCCCTCCATCTTCCACCATTCCTCGTCTCCAATAGTGCGTTCTTTTGCCTCTGCTTCAATTATCCACCAGCCTTTGGCATTAATGCGTCTTCCATCAGATGGCCTGTCCGGGGGGGACGAAAGGCTGCTTGGTCGCTGCCATTGTCTCGGACCTCGAATGTGCGAAACACGAGGGGGAAAAGGGAAAGAAGATACGAAATGGGGCGCCAGTCGGCCGTCCGTTTTATACTTGCCTAGTAGCCTAGAGATGACGATAACGACTACCAGTACCAGTACGATATCGATCGCAAGCCGGCTAGACTATATGTTGGCGCCATTCTTGGAAGTCGAAAGATCCACAAAGAGTCAAAGAGTCGTCAGCACGAGGGAATAAACGCTCCGGCGCTGATCGCGTTTGTTGTCACAATTTGTTCCATCTGTTTCCTCTTCCTTCCGCTGGTGCTGTCGATTGCCTTGAGCTCTACCCTAGGCCCCTCGCTTCCATTATACTTGTCCTGAAGCCGCTTACTGAGACTCTCCTGATCCTAGTTTGTTAATACCATCGAAAAAGCGATCTGATCCCAACAAACCCTCACGTCATATCGTCGCAGCAGCATGATATCTACGACGGTACTCCGAAGACTCCCCAGGACGTCGCGTTCTGCGGTCCGTTCTTTGATTGCACCCAAGCAGATGCATCACTCGCGTTGGTTCGCTTCAGCGATGCCTGTGGATACCACTGAACCCGTCACGACTACGTCTGCTACTAGCAAGGAACACCCCGTCGCCGGTGTCGAGAACAGTCTCTTGGTCAACTTGCGTCCTTCCGAAGTCGTCAGAGAACTAGACCGCCACATTGTCGGCCAAGCCGACGCCAAACGTGCCGTTGCCATTGCCATGAGAAACCGCTGGCGCCGTAAGCAGTTGCCGGATGGTCTTCGCAAGGAAGTCACGCCCCGCAACGTTCTCTTGGTTGGCCCCACTGGTTGTGGTAAGACGGAAGTTGCCCGCCGCATGGCCAAACTCAACGATGCGCCCTTTCTCAAGGTGGAAGCGACCAAGTTCACCGAAGTGGGTTACCACGGACGAGATGTCGACCAAATTATTCGCGACTTGATGGATGTTTCCATGCAGTTGACCCGCAAAGTGTGGACGGAAAAATTGCGAGCCCAGGCAGCCGCCGTGACTGAGGATCGGATTCTCGATCTCTTGACGGGCCCATCTCAAGGCGAATCGGGCGAAAAGCGTGGTCGCGATTCGTTCCGAGACATGTTGAAACAAGGCATCCTTGATGATCAAGAGATTGAAGTGGATGTGCCGCAGGGAGAACGCGGTGGTGGTGGTGGTGACATGGCGGTTGGGGATGGAAGCAATCCCAACTTGGTGGCCATGTCGGATCTGTGGCAGCGCATGTCCAGTAACCAAGGTGGAAAGAAAGCGGCCATGGAAAGAAAGAAGCTGCCCATTTCGGAAGCGCGAGAAGTTATACTCGAGGTGGAATTGGACAAGTTGCTGGAGACTGTGGACTTGAAAAAGGAAGCCATTGCAGCTGTGGAAGAAAGTGGTATCGTCTTTATTGATGAAATTGACAAGATCTGCTCGAGTCGTGACTCATTCAGCTCACGGAGTGCGGATGCCTCGGCGGAAGGTGTGCAGAGAGACTTGCTGCCCTTGATCGAGGGTACTACCATCAACACCAAGTACGGCAACGTCGACACGGACTACATTCTCTTTATCGCGTCGGGTGCCTTTCACGCAGTCAAACCAAGTGATTTGCTACCGGAACTACAAGGGCGGCTTGTGAGTTGAACTTGAGAATGGATTATTCCATGGATGCAAACCGTATCCTCTTCCCTAACCCATTTTACTATTCTCTAAACGCAGCCGATCCGTGTCGAATTGAACGGACTCACTGAAGATGACCTCTACAAGATCCTGACTGAACCAGAAGCAAACCTTGTCCGTCAACAGGTGGAGATGATTGCCACGGAAGGCGTCAAACTGGAATTCGATGACGATGCTATTCGAGAAATCGCCCGTATGGCGGCCATGTTGAACAAGACTGTGGAAAATATTGGAGCACGAAGACTGCACACAGTTATGGAGCGTATTATGGAACACCTAAGCTTTGAAGCGGCGGAAGCTGAGGCAGGGACGGTGCTCAGGGTGGATAAGAATCTTGTCGCAGGACGGCTGGAGGAAGCCACCAGGAAGACCGATCTGTCCAAGTACATTTTGTAAGGTTGACGCAACCCGATTTTTCTCGTAAGATACGCTGAGAATTGCTATTGTAGAGATGAACTGTTACTTTGACTTGTTATCTGTCAAGTAGACGATCGTGCTAATTTTTGACTTTGTAGGGCTAGAGTAGTTAAAGAGCAGGCTATAGTGTCTATGTGCTTCTTGGCAATATGGAAAGGCTTTGTGTTGTGGCTGACCGCAGATTCGATTCATTCGTTATCAACCTCGGCGGTGTGATCAAGAACCGGGTCCCATACCCAAAGATTCGTCAACCACTTTTCGCCTTCAGTCACTGGCATTGCCGCATGCTGCGAGCGCTCGTCGTAATTCCCGTCAGGTAAGATGTTATAGAACAAGATGGCCTTTCCCTTTTCCGGTTTGACTTTGAGAGCCTCTCGTGTTTCAGAGTTCAACCATCTCGGGAACGATGTTTCTCCACCCTTCATATCGTCGTTTAAATAGAATAGAACAGTAGCAAATCTCGAAGGCTGCATGGCTACAAGAGGAGGCATCGTAAAGTCGTGATGAGGAGTATACTGTTGTCCAACGTCGTAGTGAACCAGCTGCAAGCGCTCGCTGACTGAAATCATGGACTCTGGAAACTCGGGGATCTCCGACGCACGCCGCCATCGCAGCAGGGCTTCGTCCATTTGCAAAATGTCGGCAGCTCGTCGATAGATGGCGTCCGTAATAATGTCGGTTCCACGACCGATCCAGTCGTTGGTGGACGTTCGAGTTCGATCGGGTGCAGTTTCTTGCGACCCCTCGCCAGATTTTGTGGAAGAACGAGTGAGCTTTTTCTTTGCAGCTATATCCAAGAGATGGGCCACTTCCAGATCCGACAAGAAATTCTGAATCTCAAACACGCGTGGTGCACATGAAAGAGCCGTCAGGGTCAAGTTCATAGTGGGGTATTTGGCACGGTATTTGCGCATCTGTGCGATTTGATCCGGACGGGGTCCGTACGCGGACGCTCCTCGATCGATATCGGCGGCCGGGGGAAGGTCCACAAAGTGAATCTCTTTGGTTTCAATAGTAAAAGTATCGCCAATGGCTTCGGGACGCCACATGTGAAAGCGTGGCGGCATTTTCTGCTTGTATAAGGCCAAATAGTCCCTGCCCGTGATCTTTTTATACTGCTCGGCAAATAGTTTGTTCACGTATTGCATACCATAAAGGGGCATCTGTTCTTCGTTCAAGGCCTTTACCGCCTTCTGAGGAGATCCGAATGGATCATAATAGTACAAGCTTTCTCCAGCATTTATCTTCCATCGAGTCAATACTTTGTTCACATCAGATGTCGTAGTAACAATGAAATTGTGATTTGGATATGTTGCAGTTCCAGCCGAGCCAAAGGGCTCCACGTCGCTGATGTACACAGGATCCTCTCCTTTGGCATCGGGCACCCAGTAAACGCGGATGGTCTCGGGGCCGAGATTGATAAACTTGCCAAACAAGCCACGAAAGCGAGGATTCTGTTGCGCCCTACTGCCAGGCGTCTCGTTGTAAAATGTGGCGACATCAGGGGTCACATAGGCGTAAAACGTTTCATTGTATGCTCCAAAATCTACCGTCATGGCTTTCAGGCTGCAACGTAACATGTGCTTTCGTGTGAGACGCTAGATAAGCATGATAAGCGTATGAGAAATTGTTACATATCTTGTACTTACTCGGGTTCCCAAGCGCACTGGGCTCCGGTCCATTCGGCACACGCTTGCGGAGGCCCATCTTGCTGTGACGATGCCCATCCTAGTAGCGACAAGAGAGCTAACATTATAAAGGTTGACGATCTACTAAGAGTCATGGTCGTGGTCCAATCTTGCCCATCGGTCATGGTCATTCTCTTTTCTATTGGATTTCCAAAAATGTGAGATCGGCAGGTTGACAAAGAGTAAACCAAAAAAAGGAGCGTCTGGATTTGGCGCGAACAGTATGTTCGCTCGCGCCCTTTTCCGTCGGTCCCGGCGGCATTTGGCCATCTCTTTCTCGCCACAATACTGTTACCCTATGTCCCATGGCGGATCTCTTCTTCACGACAACGGCCCTTGCGCACTACTGTCGTATCACCGATGAGCTTGATCGACCTAATTGTTGCAAGGCGATAGAACTATACCCTGACCAGTGGGAACAGCTGAAAAACAGAAGACAACTACCCCCGCCCCGCCGTGACGCGAAATGCTGGTCGACTCTTCAATAAGTTGCTCGAGAAGAACATTATGTGGCCGACTTCGCAAGTCTAAGCGTACGGAAGTGGGTGCGGGGAGGTCGTCAATGAACGGCACTGGATTGCATCTAAACCTAGTAGAGGTGATTTGTTTTAGGTTATGCCCTAGCTTGTAACTTTAACGGATACGCTTCTACTACCCAAGAACAGGATAGGCTAGTATTGGCCTCATGTAAGATAACCGAAAGGAGACTGCAAGTGCCTGCTAGCCTGTGGGGAACCAGGTCCAGTTGTCAGGTGCTTCCGCTTTCAGCGCAATTGGCTTGTGCGTGAGAACCACTCGGGAGGGATCAGGGAAACGGAGAAGCACAACAGACGGGTCGGGTTTGCCCCTGGGCCCACCCATCTCCTCTTCGTTCTGCTGTAGGTTGCCAGGGGCGACAGTCTTGTCTGGGAAACGCCACGTACGATCCGAATTCGAGTAGTCACCGATAATGCCAGCATGACGAATCTGAGCAGTCTTCGGGAATCTCCACGTTCTCTCCTGAGAGGTGTACTTGTGGGGGTGGTCCTCAGGTTCGCAAAGGACTTGTGTTGGGTCTGGGAAGCACCAACTCCGATCCAATTCCGAGTACCTGGCATTCACATCCGAAGAACGAAGTGCCTTCTCCTTGCTCGGGAATCTCCAAGTACGCTCTTCGTCTAAATAATTAGCAAAGTCGTCAATGTGGCGCAATTGCGACTCTCTTGGGAACCTCCATGCTCTCTCGTTGGGTCCATACTCCGACGGCTTGCTGTGATGCAACACTCGAGATGCTTCGGGGAAGCGCCAGGTTCGGTCAGCTCCGGAGTACACTTCGTTCTCCAGATTAGATGCAGAAGTCTGATGCCTACTGGGGAACCTCCAGGTACGCTCATCCGCCAAAAACGGTTTTGGGTCGACTCTACGAGGAAGCACTTGAAAGGCTTTGGGGATACCGGTTCGCCAAGCTTTTTCCGTATCCGTGTACGGCTGGCGGGGCGTGTTGCTTGGGGCAATTGTTATCGGGAATTTCCAAAGAAGAGCGGGGTCCAAATGCGAAGCATCAAAAAAATCTACCCGACGGACTTGGGATTCCTCGGGTCGCCTCCAATTCTTGTCCTCCACGGAAAACGTACTCGGGAATCTGCGCACATGTCCACTTGAGTCCAGGTAGCATTGCGCAGTTTCAAGAATCACCAACAGAATGATAAAACCAAGCGCTCGAAGCACCATTGTATGAAGTGTAGCTGGCATTGTTGGAAAGTCACTGCTTTTGTTTTTAATGAGAGACGTGACTGATTCAAAGGGTGTCAACGGTGAGTTCTCTAGCGCGAAACTGTTCGCTTTTCCCGAATGAAAGTGCACTGACAGCTTTCCATCAATTTGCGAACGCATGCTGATTTCTCTTCCATTATAAACACTCCTTTTGACGCAATCATCGAGTGAAAGGGCACCACGTTACAGGATCATCATGGTGACCTCGCTTCCTTTTGATCGTGTTGAGTTGGATCTTTGGATTTGTGATTTTGGAAGGGGTTCGCATTTTCAATTTCAAATGATTGGCTCGATCTTTTTTAAGCATGGCGCTTGTGCTTCAAATAAAGCTATGATAGGACGAAGGTTGACGCTACATCGTCTAACTCATACGATTGCGGTAGATTTCTCTAGCTGGCCACGGCATATGCTCAAGCTCACAGTAGTTTCTATTTAGAGCACAGATACGGATGAAAGCGTTCTGAAAGCGCTTCCCTGAGACGAGCTGGCAGTTTGACGCTCCCACCGTGCTTGCCGATATCGATCGCTTCCTTGTAAGCGCGCCCGAAGCAAAGGGCGTCTTCGCTAGTTTTCGCTTTTTGCATACAGTTATACAGCTTTCCAATCAAGGCATGATGCTCATACATGACTTTGACGTTGCGCATGACATCCTGTCCATCTTGCAGCCAACTTTCGTTCCACTCTGGGAATTTTGAGGGCTTGTCCTCGTCGATCACCATGTCTTCTTCAAGAAAGGAGTTGTCAATCGATATGAGAATAGCCTTGTTCCAACAGATAAAATACAGATCGCCATCCAAGTCGCCACCGGCAATCGTTTGAGGAAGTGGGATGCAGCCGAGCAACGGGTTGCCAAAGACTACGACACCAAAATGAAGGTCATTCATCCACAGCCAATCACTTTCTGCCATCGATGCTGGCTTTGTTCGCACCATTGGCAGCATCCTTCCATCGGCGGCTTCTGTACACGGAAATCGTGAGACAAAAAGATTCTCTTGTGAAGCAGCTGTACTAAGAACGCCAGTTACAAATATATGGCCTGGAGGAATCGAGTTTGTTGGGTCGGCGACACCAACACAGAATGAATGTTCCAGCCCGCGTCCTCGACTTGCCTGACTCGCGTCAGCGTACTCAGAAAGCACATTTCTGGGCACTGACAACGCTTTCATCACAGACAGTATCATATTGCTGATCTTCTTGACGTGAAATGACTTTGGCGGTTGTTGTCCATTCAGAAGGGAGGCGACATGCACGTTCGTAGAACTTGGAAATGTTCCAGTAATCAACAAGCAGGCTTTGTCCGAAGCATCTTCGATCACAGAAGGACCCACCTTCTCCATAGAAGGCGGCAACTGAATTTTGCTAATCGCAGGTTTCTCAAATAGTACGCCCTTGAAAATCCCAAGCGTGGGTACAAAGATTCGCACCTGCAAAACACACGTTCGCTGACCGACTTTCCCGTTTCCGAGGAAGTGTCTAATGAAATCTCGCGGAATGAAGCCACATCCCTCGTTTGCAATCTCGGGAATTGTTTCAAAGTCTAACGAAGTCAAGTCGTCAAAAAAACGAAATAGTCTCGCTTATTCGAGTTGCTCTTTGTAGCCGTGCTCTGAAACAGTTCCAACCGAGCTGCTATCTTCTTGGGAACAAGTCTGCCAAAGGCAGCTACCTTTTCGAGCTCTTGCTGTAAGTCAATAGAAGGGACACCTCCACCTTCTACTAGCACGTAGTGTGCAGTGATTTCAGGTCTTTTGAACATCGTGTGCTTTGAATTCTTGGGAGTATTCAGCTTTGTTGCTAGCAACTGGTAGCGACGTTTGCCACCGCGGTCTTCCAAATGCTCCCGAGGAAGCTCACCAATGGCTGGATCAACTTTAAAGCTCATCATGCGATTCCTAAATAATTGAAAGGCAAAGGTTGACTGCATCTCGGACTTTCCATTTGTCGATATTAGATGACGATAGTCTTCGCGTAGACCCAAACTGCTGTGTAACGTGGAGTCAATAACCTGTGGCGAACGATTGGAGACTTCTTGGACTCGCCTACTACGGGAGGGCGTGGACACGATTCGCTCAGGTGTTTGCAGCTCGTTGGAATCATCAACAGATCGCTGAGAAGGCGGAGGAGACTCGACGGTGGGAATTCTCACGGGTCTCGAGTCTTGCTCACGACGGACAAAGAGCTGCTTGAGGCTTACATCCTTCTCGGCGGAAGGATCGTCCAGCCGAATTCAAACGTTGACCTTTGTCGGTTTGACCACAGTGCCACTCTTGTTGGTGTATTTGCCTCCGATGATAAGAACACGCTCGCCAGGGACAAAGTTGGTAGTTGCATTCTGCGGTAGAGAAGCGACCGTACGGGGAGACCGTTCCACATCTGGCACAACATAAGCGGAGGGTCGAGCAGGAGGTGGAGACGGAGTCACGGCGCGATTGCTAATAGGTACCCCTAGAAAGGACTCAGCATCACCATGGGTCACACTGAGGTACGAAAGCGAAATTTCTTCACTGTCTTCGCTGACAGTAGGCTGTAGAGTTGAAACGGCGTCCGTTTCTCGCACCTCAAAGAATCCGTCCGTCGTGAGCTCCTCGTCATCGGAAATAGCATCCATAAACACGACTTCGATAGTATCCTGAAATGCCATCGACTCGCCTGTGAAAAGTATCAGTGGACTCCTTTGTTAACACTGCGGGTCAACACATGAATGAAGAATCGCCCACAACCCACAACGTGTTAGTTTGCTGGGTATCGTTGTTGATCCGTTGATCCGTTTTTTCGCGAAGGTATCTTCGCTGATTGGAGATCGCAAAATGTCGTTCCATGAATCAAAATGAATCAATCGTGTTACCGGTTCGCGCGCGACTTCGCGCATACAGAGCGAGCACGACGAGCAAGAACTGAAAACGACTGCCTCACAATTTGCGGGAATTGGACGCGCGTGTACGATGCATAGCAAAGTGCATCTTCCCTCTCATTATGCTCGAACATGCATTCGAACAGATGAGTTGAATCCCTCAAAGAAGCAAAAAAGACAACAGAGAAAGACGCAAGCTAATTCATCATGCTGACGAGTGAGCAACAGTTGTCAAGTTCGGAATTGGGTGCTGAAAACTATTAAAAAAAAACTCTACTATTAGCCACTAGCTAGTATTCCTTGTAGCCACAAACAAAACTACACCGACTATGGTGCCTTGAAAGACACGGCGGTCTTGAAGCCAACGATATCCATGCCGCCAATTTCTTCGTCAATCTCGTGCAAGTACTCCAGAAAACTCTCGTCCTCGTTGATGCTTTGGTAGGACGTGTCGGTGGTGGAAGCATCGCTACTACCATAACGCACGAAAGACTGACTTTCGCTGGAAGCAAGCAGATTTTTCGGAGGCATGTTTTGGACTCTGCCGGGCGCCAGTAGCTGCGTGTGCCGCAATCCCATAGGAGGACCCTTGAAAGGCCATGGAGGTGCAAACGACCACTGTGCACTCGCGAAAATATGCGCAAATGGCGTCTTCATGGCACTCTCCGAGCCTGCGCGCAGAGGATCTGGCTGCTCCCATCGCTCCAAGGGCAAAAAGATGGGGTTGAGGTACTCGTGACCATCGGGTGTTCCTCGTTTCACCCGCTTGTCAAAGTAACGCTGGACGATTCGAAGAAGGTTTTCCATGAGAATCTCTTTCCACATGAGCCTGGTGCTGGGATGGCTGGCAATCGAAGCTATCTTGTCCCGGGGAAAGCTAAAGAGCGTCACGTTGGACACTGCCACGACGGCCTTCAATCGGTGCTTGGCGAGACTATGGTGATCCTGCAGCAAGCCCAAAGCACGAAAGTCAAAGAGTTGACCTGATTGAGCTTGACGCGAGCTTACAGTAGCCCCATTGTCGTCAGTCACTGTGATCTTTACAGTTCCCGTATACACAATGTAAAAGTACTGGTCCGTGGATAGGTCATCTCCTTCTTTGAGAGTTACGACTGTACAATAGTCACCGACCGTCTTTTGA
>Ga0307981_1003415_pt1 | contig 11910 bp, 7 predicted proteins | sample OrgLakmetagen987_FD_201849 | JGI IMG/M metagenome (GOLD analysis project Ga0307981, IMG submission 201849) | Saline water microbial communities from Organic Lake, Antarctica - #987 | ecosystem: Environmental > Aquatic > Non-marine Saline and Alkaline > Saline | place: Antarctica: Organic Lake... | reverse complement strand
CTCCAATAGCTCTTCGTGTTTACATGTCATGGCAGCATGACACAGACACAAATTTGCATTACGGGCAAACTTTTTATTTTCTCCAGTGTTTAAAGGCTAGGTGCACTCTAAATAAAAATACCGTGGAAGCGCATTATTGGATCGACAATATTCGTTACGATAACGGGAAATATCTGGCATGGGGGCGCAGTGAGAGCATCATCCATTCAACCGACGCAAAGACCTGGACGTCGGTCATAGTGGGCACGCAAATTTTCAGCGAAACGATCAGAGATGTCTCCTATGGCGATGGCTGCTGGATCGCGCGCAGCTACGGACACCTTTATCGTTCCTACGACGGGGAGAACTGGGAGCACATTAAAGAGGTTCGGGTGGACCATTTGGAGTATGGCAACGGACTTTGGTTGGCCTTAAGCGGCGATACCACCTACCTTTCAAGCGACGATGGCGATACATGGGAAATTTACTTCCCGCTGAACCACTTTGGAAGCGATTATGGTAAGCTCAAATTCCGAAACGGGAAATTCATCTTTTATGAGCGAGACTCACTGTGGACTTCAAGTGATGGCATCAACTGGTCTCAGGCGGACTCTGAACATCGTCCGAACGCCCTAACTTTATTGGACGGGAAAATATTCAGCATGTTTTATACAATTGTCTCTTGGTCCGAAGACGGTCTGGACTGGAACTCGACGGAGATGCCGGGCGCAGACATGAGGAGCATCGCTTATGGAAATGGACGATATGTCGTTGTCGGCTACGAAGGTTATACCGCTTATGGTGATGATCCGTTAAGTCTTCGGTCGCCGCCTAAAGCATTTTCAAGATCGCCGTCGCGCTTTTTGGAAGCAGAAGGGCGTTTGACCGCTTACAGTACGAATACTGTGGCGACCTCAGGTGACGGGGTCAATTGGAGTGAGGCGTCCGATATCAGACTATCACAACCTTTAAACATACTAGTCGAAACCGATCAGGGCTTCATCGGCATACCTACCTACGGTTATGGAGGGGGGCATTTCCGTGGATTCACGCCCAGAACTCTAAGCTTTAATGCGCAGGATCTCTCTAACTTCAGATATGTTGCGCACGGCAATGGTCACACCTTGGCAATTGATAGCGCAGGCAAGCTCTGGCGGTCCGCCGATACGTATACATGGGTCGATACGGGTATCGTTCCTAATTTCCGTGATCTACAGTTTCATAACGGTTCATTTATAGGCCTGACCAGCCATGGTATTTCCACTTCAAGTGACGGGCTACAGTGGAACGAAGTGACCATAAACGAATCCCAGTATTTTGAGACTCTGGTCGTGGGTGCTGATCGTATTCTGGTCGCCAGTAAGGGCAGCCACAATCACTGGTACTCTTCAAGTGACGGTGTGCAGTGGACACGTTTGCAAAAGAAACCTGCTGACTCTTATACTCTGCTTACTGCAGTTGAGGAACGATTCCTTGCTGTTGTTTCGGGCGACCTGTATTTCAGCAGCGACCTGCAAACTTGGTATGAAATGCCGATTCTATCAAGCAACATCGGTGTCAGCGAGCTGGTTGGCTTCAAGGGAACGCTCTTAGGGATTGGTCCGGGGCTAATTCAATGTGGTACGCCCGAATCGGCTGCACCAATCTGCAACATTTCGAGGCCCAACGGATTTTCCACCCAGGAGCCATTCACGGAGCAAATGATTGAGGTCGAGGCCTGGGATCCAGAGGGCGAGTTAACTGGACTGGAAATCTATATCGACGGCCAATTGTTCACCCGAATGGATGAGCCCCCCTTCTCCACGGTCTATCTGCCTACATCCGTCGACAAAACTACAATCGAGGCGATCGCGACCGATGCGAGTGGCTTTAGCACTGCAGACTCTATCTCGATCAGCTATTCCACTACGAATGCCCGCAAGCTCTATGGCTCCAACTATGCGTCAGGCCCCTATGATATTATTGTGCTCAACGATATTTACTATGCTGTCGGTGCGGGACGTCTGGAGCGCTCCTTTAACGGCATTGACTGGGAGCCGCTCCCGATGCAGGTGACCGGCACGGTCAAGTACATCGAATGGGATGGCGAGCGCCTGATTGCTGCAACTTCCGAAGGGGACTTCTATGTGTCCACAGACGGTTATAGCTTTGAACACCTTTCAAGTAATTTTTTGACTACCGCCTTTGCCACAACCTCGTTTGGCTTCGTCGCAGTCAACCGAGGTGAGGCAATGGTTTGGAACCGGGATGAGGGCTTTTCCACATCGCTCATCGATTCCGATATTGGTATCCAGCGCATCGTGTCCGGAGGCCCCGGGCAAATTATCGGAATACATCGACACGGTGACCTCTATTTCAGCGCCGATGGACTGAGCTGGCATGATATTTCCGAGACACTCCCCGCGAATTTTAGTGATGTAATCTATTTTCGTGACCGCTTCATCGCAGTCGGTGAGGGCATCTGGGAATCCGAGGATGGCCTCAATTGGACCGAGATCGATGTGCCCGAGGCAATCAGCGGCGGTTATGACATCTCTCTGGTCGGGGAGCGCCTTTTCGTCGGTCATTCCACAAGTAACACTTCCTCTCATGCAAGATTGGCTGGGACTTCAACCGATGGCTACGATTGGATACCGATTGAAGCCAACAGTGAGGAAATTGGTTCCGATGGACCGACCTATGACGAAATCGGATTTTCTTCGGGGGTTTATGTAACGGCTGCCCGCTTTGGCATCTGGCGTTCGACCGATGGAATCAATTGGACTGAAGTGAATCCGAATGAAGTCATCAATAGTTATCCGATGCGGGTTGTGGGTGGGCCGGAAGGATTTGTCATCGCACTGCCTAACAATATTCGGCTGCACTCGACCGATGGCGAGGTCTGGACTGAACTTGTTCCAGATGGGGTGGGCTCTTTCTACCCAAGCGGCATTTTCTTTGGCCCGGATGGAAAAGCTATCGCTATCGCGTCAAAAGACGTCTTTTATTCACCAGAGGGTGATTCATGGGATAAGGTTTTAACCCTTATGGACAATGTCTATGGTGCCACATACGGGGACGGACGTTTCATTGTTGTCGGCAACAAAGGGCAAATTGCGGATTCACTGGATGGCCGTAACTGGAATGTCCAGACCGCCTCAAAGGCTGACGCTTACGTGCCGAATTTTCAGGATGTGATTTATGCGAATGGAGTATTCATCGCATGTGGCGACCGAGGCAGTGTATTCCGGTCAACTGACGGTCAGAACTGGACAGAGTCACAGGTTAATATAGTCAATCACAGCAGTGTCCTCCTGCGGCTGGCATGGGGGGGAGGTCGTTTCATCATCACCACGCGCGGTGTGGTTTACACCTCCACGGATGGCCTGGTCTGGGATGCTCATCCGACACTGAATAATATTTCCAAGCAATTTTGGAAGGTGTTGTACGACGGAGGGGCCTGGATTGGCGTGGCCGACTCGAGCGTTTACCGTGGCACTGAAGCTGATGGATGGACTGAAGTGGCCACCTTTGGCGGAGACCTTCGAGATATCGACCGGAATTCCGAAGGATATCTGGTCACGAGTATCGGCAATCCGAACTACTTTTTACAATTGGACGAAAACTTCATGCTACTTTCGGCAGATCAGACCGTCAGTACCGGAGCTTCCGTTTGGGAGGATGAGGTCTACGTCTATGGTACCGGATACTTGTCGAAGTTGGTCTATGACGATCTGGGCTTAAGCCATCTGCAAGTGCAACCGGGAACCTATGGAGTAGGCGAAGCCATTGAAGGCACGGTTCAACTTCGTAATAATGGAGACAAGACGCTTACGTTTACTGAAGGTGCACGCCTGCTGGTAGAGCTTACCCGAAACCGCTTCATTGATGACTCGGATGATGTACTTTCGGGAGTGATTGACTTGTCGGGAAGCATCGCCCCTGGTGAAGTCGTTGAAATCTCTCTGGATACCGTGATATCATTGGAACAGCCCGCAGGCGCCTTTTTCCTCTATGTGCGACTGGAATGGCCTGACGGTCCGTTCGAGATTACTAAAGCGAACAACTACGCCCTTACTCCTGAGCGAGTGCTTAAGATTCCTCAGTGGCATCTCGACTTGCTCGTCCAGGGACAGGGTGATGTAAAACTGAACAAGCGGCAGGCGAATTACGCACACGCAACCTCATTGTCCCTGGTGCCGGTTCCGGAGAAGGGACATGTTTTCACGGGTTGGAGCGGCGACATGGACGGTGGCGTCGGGCAGCTGCAGTTGGTCATGGATCAGGACCGGCAGGTGACTGCTCAATTTAGCCCCTTGTACGTTGTTTCAGTCAGCAAGAAGGGGAAAGGGCAGGTGCTCACGTCGAACGATAGCGGAGAGCTGCCGGAGGGTAGCGAAATGCTCCTACGAGCGGTCGCTGAAGAAGGCTGGCAATTCGTAGGTTGGTCATCGCCGACGCTCGACGAAAATGAAGAGATCGTCTTTGTCGTCACAGAAGATGCGGGAGCAGTGGCTCACTTCGTGCCTGATCGTAGCGCCTGGAATCAGGTACACTTTACCGCGAGCGAACTTCTAAACGATGCTTTGAGCAGCCCAAGCGCCGACCCGGATAGGGACGGACGCGACAACGACAACGAATTTGCTTTCGGAACAAACCCACGGAAAAACGATCAAGTCTCGCTTCAAATTGTAACAAGTGGGAGTAAGCCGGGTCTTCGTTTTCCACTGAACCCACATGTATTTGCTGACGGAGTCGAAGTTTTGGGGACCGCAGACCTTGAGGCCGCATGGAGCCCAATCCCCGCGGAACCACAATTGATTGGTTTTCGAGACGAATATCCAGTCTATGAAGTCTTACTTCCCGAACAAACGAAATTATTTATTAAGCTTGATGTTAATTTGCCGTAATCACTGATCAATATCAACGCTTGGAGGGTCTGGTTTCGGGACTAAAATGTCCCTGGAAAATCCGGCCTCTCCTACGGCCGGATCAATCGCGCCTCGATCGGGGCTTCTTTAATCCGGGAGCTGATGACGAGCGAGCCGAGCACTACCACGGCGCCTATGATGAGGCCCGGGCGGAGGGTCTCGCCGGGGATGAAGAGCGTGGACTCAAGGATGCCCATGAGGGGGATGAGGAAGCGAAAGGAGGCGAGCACGTTGACGCTGTAGTGCTCGATGAGCCGGTTCCAAAGCGTGAAAGCGGTGGCGGAGACAAGGGCGAGGTAGATCGTGACGAGCAGGGTGACCCAGTTGAAGTGTGCAAAATAACTGGACCAGGAGGGCAGGGCTGTCAGAAGGAGCAGGAGGCCGCCGGTGCAGAGCGAAAAAGAGGTCGCGGTGCGGCTCCCGGAGATCGGGGCGACTTTTTTAAGAAAAGTGGCAGCCACCGCCCCGGAGAAAGTCGCGGCGAGGAAGGCGGCGGCTCCGAGGCTGGCGTTTTTCATGTCCGTCCCCGGCTCATAAACCGCACAGGCGATGCCGGCCGAGCAGCAGGCCAGGAGGACCCAGTGGAGCGGCCGTGGGGGCGGTGTTTTGAGGATGAGCGGTGCGAGCAGCATCCACCAGAAACTACCGGCGCCGACCAGCAGTGCGGCAAGCGTGCCCGCCGAAACACTGAGCCCATAATAGAAAAAGATATATTGGAAATAGGTTTGCCCGAGCACCAGAGCGATGAGTGGACCCCGGGGTGCCTGCTTCAGCTTGGTCAGGACCTTGCCCCGGCAAAAGGGCAGCACCATCAACCCGGCGAGCAGAAAGCGGGTGCCGGCAAAAACGAGTTGCTCGCCGTAGCTCGTGATCTGCAGCTCCGTGTAGCTGTTCTTGATGACGGGAAAGGCGCTGCCCCAGAGCGCCGCGCAGATCAAGACCTGAAGATAGAAAGCGGGTGGGAGACGAAGCGGCAATGGCGCGGGTTTTGGCATTGTTGCTTAAACGTTCGCAGGGATTAATTTTGAAGTTTTAGGACTCAAGGTTTGAGGCAGCGGTTGCTTTACGGCCGATTTGGATGTATTCGCGTATGCGTTGCCGGTAGCGGTGGTCACGCTCGCGGGCTTTGGCTTTTTTCTGAGCGGTGCTGACTTTTGGGCGCCCACGCCTTAGGCGGACTACTTTTTCGGGGAGAGTGAAGACGTTGCGTTGCCGGAAGGATGCGGGGGCCAACACTAAGAGCGAGGCCCGGGCATTATTGGCGAACCAGGGTTTCTTCAGATAACGACTGCGGTCGTTTGTCCATTCCGGGCGAGGTATGCCGGACTGGTCGGCAATCCATTCGGCGTAGGCGGCGAGATAAGCATCGGCTATTTCGCCTTCGGTAAATCGCGGTGCCAGCTTGTCCGGCGCTTTCTGAATCGCACTGGTGAGTGCCGGCCGGTTGGAAATATCACCCCGCGTCACGGCATGGTTCCACTCACGCACGCGCAATCCGAAATCGTTGAGACTTTGACTGTGCTCCGCAACCTCGGCTAACGTGGCTGGAAGTGATGCTGTGGTCGGAGTTTTCATTTTGAATTTTCTTCCCGTATGATCTGAATAATCATGGCGCGTGCCGATTCACTGGGCAGGTCATCGGGGTAGTATTGGTCGATGTGCTTCTGGACTTGGTCAATCGTGCGTATTTTCATTTTGCGAATAAGAAAACGCAGGTCGGCCTCATCGCCATCGTATCCAGGAAGTGCTGTGCGTCCGGCTAATGCCTTCATTGCCAATAGGTAGCTGGCTGTGGGTGTTGTGATTTTCAGGCCCGGCAAATCGAGCGGAAGTGCGCGCATGGCACCTACAGGTGCGAGAAACTGGCGAACATCATCATTCAGCCATTCTTCCGGCAGCTGCATTTCCGTGCCGACCTGAGTGATGAGGCCCTCGACGTCACTTGTGGGATGAAAGACTGCATCAATGTCACGTGTAATGGCTCGTCGATCAAAGGCCAGCATCATGGCACAACCGCCGTAAATCGAGATTTCGACTTCGATCTCTCTGGCTTGTGCGAGTTCGCCCAAGCGACGCAACGCTCGCATGACTTGATTCTTAGAGAGTCCTTCCATGTATTAATCATCGCACGACGTTTTATTATATTCAACCTTTTTAAATTTTGCAGCGAGCAAGGGCTTGATCTGCGACCAGACGGTTTGGGCGATGATTGTATGGCCTTTGGGGTTGGGGTGGATGCGATCAGCGAGGTTGAGCTCAATCCGGCCGCCGACGTCTTCGAGCAGAAAGGGGATGAGGGTGGCGTCGTTGGCTTTGGCGAGACGGGGGAAGATGGCGGCGAAGGCCTCGCTGTATTTTTGGCCGATGCTGGGAGGGAGGCGCATGCCGGCGATGACGACTTTGGCTTCCGGGTAAGTTGTATTCACCTTGTCGATGATGGCCTGCAGGTTGGCTTCGGCCGCTTTGAGGTCGACGCCGCGAAGGCCGTCGTTGCCACCGAGCGCGAGCACGAAAATATCGACTGGTTGCCGGAGCATCCAATCGATCCGGCGTAGGCCGCCGGCGCTGGTATCGCCACTGACGGCACCGACATTGACCGCCGCATCGATTTTGGCGGCGTCGATTTTCTCCTGAATCAGATTCGGGTAGGCGAGTTCGGGGTCGATTCCGTAACCGGCGGTCAGGCTGTCGCCGAAAAAGAGAATGCGCTGCGTTTCATCGGCCTGGGCTGTAGCGAAAGATCCTGAGGCGATCAGGAGGCAAAGGATTAACCCAAAACGCTTGAAAAAGCTGACAAACTGAAATCTTCGTGTCTGCATAAGACTAACAAATAGATGAGTCCTTTCTTGTAATGCAAACCTCCAGTCAAAATCCACCTGCCGTGAATGTGTCCGGCTTAAAGAAAACCTACCTTTCCGGAGAGTCCGAATTGACGGTGCTGGAGGGGGTGGACTTCCGCCTTGAGGCGGGCCGGAGTCTGGCGATCGTCGGTCCTTCCGGCAGTGGCAAGACGACCTTGCTGGGCCTCTGTGCCGGGCTCGATACGCCCAGCGCCGGATCGGTCGAGCTCCTTGGCACCCGCCTGGAGGAACTGGATGAGGATGGGCGAGCGGACTTTCGCGGGAGGCAGGTCGGTTTCGTCTTTCAGGATTTTCAATTGATCCCCACGCTCACCGCTCTCGAAAACGTGGCAGTCCCGATCGATCTGCGCGGGGTGCCCGACAGTGCGGCGCGGGCCCGCAAGCTGTTGGAAGAGGTTGGCTTGGGGAACCGGCTCGGCCACTATCCAATCCAGCTCTCGGGTGGGGAAAAGCAGCGGGTGGCTCTGGCGCGTGCTTTCATTAACGAGCCCGCCATCCTGTTTGCAGATGAACCGACTGGCAATCTCGATGGTTCCAATGGGGGGCACGTGATCGATCTGTTGTTTGAGCTGAACGCGCAGCGGCAAACGACTCTCATGCTCGTGACGCACGATCTCGGGCTGGCGGCCAAGTGTGATGAGCAGCTCTCGCTGGAGAACGGTCGCATCGTGGCAAATGCAACGGCATGAGATTCATCCTGCAAACTGCGTTTCGCGACGGTCGCCGCCAGAGTCGGCGGCTTTTGCTTTGCGCGCTCTCGATCATGTTCGGAGTGGCGGCCCTGGTGGCGGTCGATTCTTTCGCCGACAATCTCAATCGCGCCCTGGATCGAGAGGCGAAATCCTTGCTTGGGGCGGACTTGCAAATCACGTCGCGTAGTTCATTCACAGAGCGAACGGAGCTCTTTTTTAATAGACTCGGTGGGCAGCAGGCTCGCGAGATCCGTTTTGCATCGATGGCTTATTTCCCCGGAGCAGGGAAGAGTCGCCTAATTCAGCTCCGGGCCATCGGCGGCGGCTTTCCTTTTTACGGCGAATTCGAGACCGAACCGGCCGGGGCGAATCCGGCCCAAAGCGACCAAGCCCGCATCGTGCTGGATCCGATACTCATGACACAATACGAGCTTGAGATCGGCGACAGCGTTCGGCTCGGCGAAAAGGATTTTGAAGTGGCTGCCGAGCTGGTCAGCGTGCCCGGAGAGGCGGCGTTTGCCGGGGTCTTCGCACCGCGCGCCTACATTCCGCTCTCTCAGTTGAAAGCGACCGGTCTCATCGGCACGGGCAGTATTGCCTTCCACCGATTGTATGCCGCCGACACCCCGATGGCTCCCGAGGCTTTCATCGCCGAGAATAAAGGCTACCTCACCGACAATTATTTGAAGGCGGAGACGGTCCAGGATCAGAAGGAAGACGTGGGGCGACCGTTGGAAAATCTCAACCGTTTCCTCGGGCTGGTCGGGTTTGTTGCCTTACTGCTCGGAGGTGTCGGCATCGCGGGGGCCGCTCAAAGCTACCTCCAACAAAAACGCGATACCGTGGCGATCCTTCGCTGCCTCGGCAGCAGCGCGCGCACAGCCACTTGGATTTTTCTCCTGCAAATCACTGTGGTGGCGGTGGTGGGGTCGGGTTGCGGGGTTGTTCTCAGTCTATTGTGCCAGGCGGCGCTGCCCGTTCTGCTGGCGCCGCTATTACCCTTTCCGATGGAGTTCGCTCTCAGTTGGCCGAGCTTGATCACCGGGTTCCTTTACGGTGCCGCCACGGCCTTTATTTTCGGCCTCTTTCCCTTGCTGCCGCTGCGCAAGATCAGTCCGCTACGGGCCCTGCGGGCCAGCTACGATGAGAACCCTGCCCGCGACAAGGGTGCCACCCGCATCCTTGCGGTGGTGACCGCCGGGCTACTCGTTTTGTTTTGCATGAGCCGAACCGAGGCCTGGTGGCAGGGCGGGATTTTTGCGGTGGCCCTCGGGCTCGTGCTTCTTTTGCTCTGGGGCATCGCCGCCTTGCTCAAGCGTTTGCTGAAGCGCTTCTTTAATCCACGCAACTATTTGTTGCGCCAGGCTGCGGCCAACTTGCACCGGCCCAATAACCGCACCGTCTTTCTCACGGTCAGTCTGGGCATGGGCACCTTTCTCATCTACACGCTAGTCCTGATTCAAACCGGACTGCTCCAGCAAACAGATATCGCGGCGCAAAGCGACGAGCCGAATCTCCTCTTTTTCGATGTGCAGCCGGATCAACTTAAAGGACTCCACAGCACCTTGGAGGACTACAAGCTGGAGGTGTTGGAAGAAGCCCCGGTCGTGACCATGCGCCTGGCAGCCGTCAAAGGAACGAAGGTGAGTGCGATCAAACGCGACCCCGACAACAGTATCGATGATTGGATACTGAACCGTGAATGGCGTAGCAGTTATCGGGGGCAGCCCGGTCCGGCGGCTGAGGTGATCGAAGGTGACTATGTCAGCGAATGGAATGGCGATGGCTTTGAGGAGCCGGTCCCAATCAGTCTGGAAGCTGACATGGCGCGGGATCTGGGCGTGGTGATCGGCGACCGCTTACGCTTCGACATTCAGGGAATCCCGATGGAGGTCGTCGTGAGCAGCTTGCGGCGCATTGATTGGACGGAGCTTCGACCCAATTTCTTTGCCACCTTTCCGCTTGGCGTGCTTGAAGGAGCCCCTCAGTGGTGGATCGCGGTCACACGTTCCCCCGACAACGAGACGACCGCTGATTTGCAGTCCGCACTCTTTGAGGAGTTTCCCAACATCTCGGCCGTGGATCTGAATGTAGTGATCAACGCACTACAAAGTGTTTTTGGGCGGATCAATTTTGCGGTCCAGTTTATGGGCCTCTTTACCGCTGCGACCGGTGTGATCATTTTGATCAACGCGCTCGCGACGAGTCGGCAGTCCCGTATTCGCGAAAGTGTGATGCTCCGAACCATCGGGGCGAGCGCCTCGCAGATCCGCCGGATCATGGCGATCGAATACGGGCTGATCGGAGTGATCGCCGGTGTCGTCGGGATCGGCCTCGCTCTGGTGGCTGCCTCCGCGCTTGGCACTTGGGTCTTTAAAGTCGAGTTCTCATTGCCTGTTCTGCAGATCCTTTCCGCCTTTGGCCTAGTCGTCGCCGTGGCACTGGTCACCGGTCTGACCGGGAGCCGCGGTATCGCGACCCATCCTCCGCTAGCTATTTTGCGGCGGGAGAGTTGATTAGGGATGCGAGATGCACGGTATTTTTATTTGGACCTCGGTGGGTCGTGTGCCCTGTTGGGTCCCGGATTTATCCGGTCTTCGGTCCCAGGTGGAGCGCCAGTGAGACCGCCTAAAGGCGGGACTCCAACAAATCAGTCCAAATAAAAATACCGTGATGCGTGATGCGTGATGCAAGGTGACTTTATTTGACTTGTAGCTTGGCAATAGCTCGGAACGCGATGCTTGGGTCTCGTTGGCACTGTTCTTGTAATGCTGGCCAGGATTGATCCGGAAACAGCATTGCTTTGATAGTGATTAAGCAGACCCGTAGTCCGGCAAGAGCGCAGTTGATATTGCGGTTTTTGGATCTGGTTTTGTCTTCTCGCATACAGTGATCGCGCACCCAGTGGTTGCGTATCTCACAGCCTCCCCAGTGCCCTCTTGCTAGGTTGGCAAAGTGCTCGGCGCAGCCTTGCTCCGGAGGAAGGTCGGAGGTAAAAAAAGCAATTTTGGGTGCTTCGTCTGTCTCGGTCGTGCGTGTGCGCTCGATGACGGCGAGGCTGCGGCACCCGGGCAGGTTGGCTTCAAGCGGCTCGAAGGGATAGACCTTTACGGTTCGCTGGTCGAAGCGACCGTGTTTAGTGTCGGGCTCTTGTGTGTGGGTAAAAAAGGGGTGGCCTGTTCGGCGGTTCGCTTGGCGGCCTTGAAGGCGTGGCGGTTCTCGTTTTTGAGTTGGAGGAAGTAGTTGCCTCCGGCTTTCGTGATGGCGTGTGCCTGTGGCTTATTGTTGTTGAGTGCGTCGCCGGTGATCGTCGCGCCTTCGAGTTCGGTTTGTTCGTAGAGTTCGAGGGCGACGGTTTGTTCGCCCTCGCGCTTGTTCTCATCGGTCTTTGAGGTCTGCTCGGCAAAGCCGATGGCGACTGGGGCTCCGGTCTCGTGCTCGCTCAGGCATAGGCTGAGGGCTTTGTCG
>Ga0307981_1003412_pt1 | contig 11913 bp, 12 predicted proteins | sample OrgLakmetagen987_FD_201849 | JGI IMG/M metagenome (GOLD analysis project Ga0307981, IMG submission 201849) | Saline water microbial communities from Organic Lake, Antarctica - #987 | ecosystem: Environmental > Aquatic > Non-marine Saline and Alkaline > Saline | place: Antarctica: Organic Lake... | reverse complement strand
TCCACATCCATGGCATCGAGATCTCCCAAGAATTGCTCCAGCTGACCCCCGGACAGCTGTCTCCGGGGTGGTTTCCTGTTGAAATCACTCTTCGCACTGGCCGAAGAAGAGAACAATGGAAGTCCGGCAGGTGCCACCAAACTTGACACGGTCGAAACCACTGTCCGTGGAACGGGTCGACTGCCAATGTAGGTATTTCGTCGGGCTTTCTTGTTGCTCCTTGGGGATTCTTGCAGTTGTGGCGCTTCGACTTGTTGGTATTGATGATACTCGTAGTTTTCTGCCGCGGCGGCATCGACACGTTTATGTTTGGAGGTGGTGTGTTCCGCGCTAGGTAAGACCGCAAAGGTGGTTGCTGGAGATGGTTGTCTGACCGGATTTAGTGGTGTTACAATGTGGGGAGGGCCCCATGGAGATGCAGGCAGCGGTCTGCTAGCATCGTTGGAGTACGATGAGGAGGGAATCGGCTTGGGCGTGGTAGGATAGGCGTAGTTCATGGGGGCAGGTTGAAGCAACATGTGAAGATTTCTTTGTATCTTTCGTTTGATAAGATTAACACTTGCTGTTGTTATGCTGTAACACTGATGATTCAGTCAAAAGCCAAAAGTAGGGAAAGACTCGTTTGTTGGAATGTTATACAAGCACGTAGCACGCAGCACACAACAGCAACCCAGCGACGACTCACTCGACGCACCAACACATCGCATTACATACAGTGGATGGAAAGCCGTCGTTTGAAACTTTCGGAGTTTCTTGTTGGTCGTACGATTGTACCAGTAGGACGGAAGTTTGAAACCGCAACGATATAAAGAGCAAGTAACCACTCAACCAAGGGGATTACCTGGGAGGTTTACTGGTGCGATAATTCCGTTATAAAAATCCTGACGATGATCTGCACCGTAAACCCGGATTTCACGGTCCGAAAGTGACGTCAGTGTCGCCACAACACGGCAAAACAAACGATAAAAACTTGCTATTGACCATGGCGCATCAGGCACCTTCGCGTGCCGTTCTCCCTGCAGTAGCCCCAGAAGTTACTTTGGTGGACTCTAACAAAAGAACTTCTGGGGCTACTGCAGGGAGAACGGTAGTTTTAAGCGAGAAAAAGGTCATGGTCAATAGCACGGTATTATCGTGCTATTGACCATGGCCGCCTTTTTTCCGCTTACAATTACCGTGGTGTAAACAGCAGCTTCAGAAACTCTTTTGGTAGAGTCTACTAGAAGAACTTTTGGGGCTATTGTATGCACCACGGCACGCGAAGGTGCCTGATCCGCCATGGTCAAGAGCAAGTTGTATCGGTTGCTTTGCCGTGTTGATGTATTTTGTCGTTTGTCGTTACTTTTTTGAATGTTTTCGGACCGTGAAATCCGGGTTCACGGTACAGATCAGCATCAACGCACTAAACCTCCCATGTAATCCCCTTGACTCAACGTTCTGGGCACACCTTTTAATAATATTATTTCCGGTTTTAGTAAAGAGTCATGAGTCATACTGTAAGAATGATATTATACTGCAGGGCGAAGTCATATGCCAATATTATTTAACAATAGGAGGTCATCGATGCCTATTTTTTGTGACTTTCGATTCATTCTCAAAAATGTCATAAATAATGTTTTGGTGGATGGATTATGGACGAGTAAAAGTATCCAGTACGGTAGCGAACTGAAGTAGCGGTAGTACTCAGTACTACCGGTAATACCGTAGTACCGGGTACGTAATCCGCCAGTGACTGCAAGCGTTGACTTCTGGCTGGTTCTATTGCTGAAAGTGTCTGTTTTAAGACCAACATCTGTACCGGTACCGGTATGGTAGCTACTGTATGTACAAAAAATCCGTAGCTGGAAGCTACGATTAGATGCTCGAGTTGGAGGTCATCTCAAGGAAAATGTCATGTTTCATGTTTCAGTCGTCGTACCATACGTCGTACATCATACAGCACAGTATAGTATAGTAGCTAGCTAGAACGGGGGGGAACTGATAAGCATTCCCTTGCTTGCCTCTCGTACTCGCATCCCCGTAGTCTTTATATAGTACCGCTATTGAGGCGAGCGAGTGCGTCTGCTGCGTACAATATTGTAGGATACTATTTTCATTAGTAGACTACCTACCCTACCCTACTCACTTGTCTCCGTAGCTACCAGGTATCGAGCAAGCTACTACATAGCTAATACCTACTACTACCTAGTAGTAGACTACTCTCATGACGAATCATCGCTCGAATAGCTAGTAGGTAGAGAGGAGTGCTAGCTAGTATCGGTAGAGACGATACTGTTTGTACTCGTACTACTCGCAGTCGTCGCTGCTGGTCGGCATACCACATAATACGTGGTTCCAAAATGCCATTTGCGCAGCACCTCAATGGAGAGCCCCGATTGTTGCAAAACAATGTCCAAATCTCGATTCCAGACACAGCCCCAGTTCTTGGCGTGGGTTTCGGCGTGGTGGTCCAAATGCTGGGTGACAAACTCCCAATCGGCCGACCGACCGTGTTCCAGCAACAAAATCTTGCCTGTTGGTTTGCAAACGCGGGCCATTTCTCTTAAAACGGCCTCGGGGTCATTGTAACTGCAGAGCCCAAAGGTGTCCACGACGGTATCAAAGCTGTGGTCGGGTAGATTCAAATGGGCCGCATCGGCTTGGACACATGCAAAGCGGGGTTGTTGGTCGGCAGGTAGATCGGCAACCTTGAGCTGCGCTTGGCTCAACATTTGGTCTGACTGGTCCATGAGGACTACCCGGTCCACTGTGGACGACTTTTGATAGTATTTCAGGTTTCGAGCCGTCCCTGCGCCGACCTCCAGGACGGTTCCTGCCGCGTGAAAATAGAGCAGACTCCGTCGCAGCAGGTTGATGCCCATGAAGAATTCGTCGCGGCCAATGCGATCGTCGTAAAAGTGGGCAATCTTTTGGTATTGTTGATTGCGCAGTGGATTCATTGTAAAGTAGTTGGCAGGTCTACTGATGGTATCGTCGTTCTCGGTAGTCAAGGCGGCGACCGTTTCGTTCATTTGACGGTAATGATAGGCCATGTAGACGGCTGAGGCGTAGACGCCTCCACCAGCGACCAAGACTCCCGTCTTGCGAATAAAGTTACTACTGGACATATTGGTGATGGTGCATCAAAGAGAGAAATGACACGAGGTACCGCTCGCGCTTTTGCGCCGACCACCATCGTGAGGCCGAAGAAGAAGTGAAACGGACATTCCCGGGACTCACTGAGTCATCATTCGTGACTTGTTCAGAAGGCAACGCAAGACGAGAAACCGACGATGACGAAGCAGGCACTTTCATATCCTTATCTCGACCATGCAGACTCGGATGCGCACCGTATCCATTCGACGAGCAGCTATTATCTTGAGTGCTGGGTTGTTGTGGAACGTGAGCGCCTTCAATCCTCCGAATCGTGGTCTTTGGCGCAAAAAAAAGAGGACGAATCCAACATGTGCCGATACAACGCCAACAGAATTCAGCAGCAGCAGCAAAACCGTCGACGCGCTCCAAGCCAAGGCAGCACTGATCGCCTCGTCCTTTGTACCAGGAAACTTTGATCCCTGGCTCACCAACTGTCACGTGCAGACGATTGGAGGCTTTTTCGTGCGCGATATTTGCCCCTATGTCCCTGTGAGTAATACGGCCGCCGCGACCACGTTTGCGCGCGCACTGTTTCGTCGATTCACCAACAGCAGCAGCAGCGAGACCAAAAACTTGGACTTTTGGGATACCAGAGAGCGCATCGATAGCCCCGACGGGGACTGGTATCACGTGGACAGCAAGCTCTGTTCGACAGATTCCGCAGTGGCTGCTTTAGCACCCACGGTGATTTTGTTGCACGGCCTCGAATCCAATTCCAGGTCTTCGCTGAGCACCGAAATGGCTCGGTCCTATCTCTCCAGAGGAATGAATTGCGTCTGTGTTAACTTTCGGGGCTGTTCGGGACACCCCAACGATCGACTCGGTGGCTATCACTTGGGCTTTACCGACGATTTGAAACACTACCTGGACATTCTCGAGAAGAAACAACAACAACAACCTAGTGGCAATCCGCGTCTCTATCTGGCAGGCTTTTCGCTGGGCGCCAATGTCGTTCTCAAGTGTCTGGGCGAGTTGGGGGAAACTGCCTTGACGCAATATAACGTTCACGGCGCAGCCGTTTCGTGTGCGCCCTTGGATCAAGAGGCCAACTCGGACATTTTGGCAAAAGCGGGGATTAATCGTTTCATTTACACCAACAACTTGTTGAAGAGCCTCAAGGGTCGTGCCGTGGATCAACTGGAACGCTTCTTTGACGGCGATGAAACGAAAGCGACCTTTAATTATCAGCGCGCCATGGCGGCCGAAACAATTACCGACTTTGACGAAAATTTCATTGCACCCATTTATGGATTTGACTCTGCCGCCGACTACTATCAGAAAACCTCGTCGGTAAACTTTTTGAATGAAGTCGCAGTCCCCACCATGATTCTCAATGCCAAGGACGATCCGTTTTTGTGTCCGACAGTCTGGCCGACGGAAAAGAGTCGGGAGCACGGAGGCCGGGCGCCACTGAAAATGGTACGCACCGAGCACGGAGGTCATTTGGGGTTTTGCTGGCAACGAGTGGCAGAGACGGAAACGACTCTGTTGCAGACAGGGCAGGGGACGGAGCTGGTTTCGCCACCGCCCTCGTGGGCGTCGGTCGAACAGGCCCGGTTCTTGGCCCACGTCCACGAGCATCCGGCAACGGAGGAGCTCCTCCTACGGCAGTAACACAAACCGATAACTTGAATGTTGTAATTCTACACTCTTACTAGCTAGAGCATGCGAGGCTCTCTCTAGCTGTCTACATACTACTTTAAATAAAGAATGAGCTGAGCTACCGGTAGCGGTACCGTATGATATTATTACGGTATGATAGTTGAAGCATTGGTTGAACAAGTGCTCGTCAAATAATAATATTAATATTATTACAGTACGGTAGTCTACGTCAGCCGCAGAAAACGTCACCGATTCAATAGAAGAAGGGAATCTTGAAGGTCCGACAAGAGTCGATTTTAACTAGTGTGACCTGCCCTCTTCACAGCGGAATACGCTCAGTACGATTCCCTATGCTACAGTATCGTAGAAGAACACGTCACCACGATGATGCGATAGTGATGGCTGATTGCAGTACAAAATCTACGTAGATCATTTTGTGTGACGTACTACCAAGATCGGCGGTTTCTTCGTCGTGTCGAGAACGAACGTTCGTCAATCTCTTCAACAATGGTCACTTTAATCACGACAAGCGTCGTGTGGCACAGGACACTGCACTCTTGGCATCGATCGTCGTTAGCCTCTTTGAACCATCAGTGAGAACGCCTCTATAATAGACTCGCCAAGATGATGTTCAATCCGCACAAACTCGGAATCCACAAGATTCTCAAGCACATTCCGTTGAATGCCATCTTTGACGCTCCCTACAAGGCACGCCTCAAGAGAGCCGTCAATATTGCCGATCTTCGCCAGATTGCAAAGTCTCGTGCACACAAGGTACGTGTATTCAGATGAATCACGATGATGACGAAGATACCGTGTGTCGCTCCGGTGCGATAGCTAGACTAACATTACTGTTTTCGCTCGTCATTGTTTGGTGTACTCGAAAAACTACCGAAACAACAACAATATTAACAACAACAACCACAAATAGATGGTCTTTGACTACCTGGATGCCGGTGGCGACGATGAGATTAGTCTTCGTCGTGGTAAGGATGCCTACACGGAACTAGAAATGCACTACAAAGTCCTGGCTGGAATCAAGCCGCCGCTTGATCTTTCCACCAAAATCTTTGGTCAGGACGTCAAGCTTCCCTTTTTTGGTTGCCCCACGGCAGGAAACCGCATGTTCCACTGGGAGGGAGAGACGGCTGCTGCCAAGGCTGCCGAGCACCACGGAACCATGTACGGTCTCTCTTCTCTAGCTACCACAGGTATTACCGAGATTGGAGAAATCCACAAGGGACCCAAAGTTTTCCAGTTGTACGTTTGGAAGGACCGCGAGCTTGTCAAGGAAGTACTCGCCAAGGCCAAGGAAGGAGGCTTTAACGCCCTTGCCCTCACTGTCGACTTTACTTGGTACGGAAACCGAGAACGTGATATCAGAAACGATTTCTCCATTCCTCCTAAATACAATGTTACCCAGACCATTGAGGCCATTATGAAGCCGGCATGGACCTACGATTTCCTTTCCCACGAACCCTACACTTATGCCTGCATTAACACGGACGTGCCCGCCGACTCTTTGGCAGCCTTCGTCAACAGCCAACTCTCTCCCGAGTTTAGCTGGAAGGATGCCGAGTGGCTGCTGGGTGAGTGGGGCGGCCCGGCCGCAATTAAGGGTGTCGTTCGTCCCGAAGACGCCAAGACGGCCATTGAGACTGGTTTTTCGACTATCTGGGTCTCCAACCACGGAGCCCGACAGCTCGATACTTCTCCCGCCACGATTAGTGTCCTTCCCTCGATTCGTGAGGCTGTTGGTCCGGATGTTGAAATTATCATGGACGGCGGTGTCCAGCGTGGTACTGATATTGCCAAGGCGATTGCCTTGGGTGCCGACTCCGTCGGTGTCGGCAAACCTTACCTCTGGGGATTGGCGGCTGGTGGTACCGAAGGTGTCATCAAGGCGTACGAAATCCTTAGAGTGGAGCTTGACCGTGCCATGGGTCTTTTGGGAACCCCCACTGTGGCTGCCTTGAAGAAGGAAGGACCGTCGCTGATCAAGAGACGGGGTGGTAGTGCACGCGACTACCCTGATATTTATGCATCGGAGCGCGGATACGGAGGCGGTATTGTCTAACTAATTAAAGAGATGCATTTAGTACGGCATCACCAACACCAGTTTCATCGTTGCAGTTATATGAATCGTACTGTAGCTACAGTCATCTCAAGTTGGCTAAAACAGAATGTATGGTTCAGGTGACTGTAAGACTATATACTAAGTTTTTAATAGAAATATGGCAACAAACGCTCTCATCACTATGCAAAATAGCAAACAGCATCTTTTACTTGCTCTTTTTGGATTCACCCAGCGCCACTTCAAAAATATCGGCCACGGCATTGTTGCCTTCTTTTCGTGCTGTATCCACTGGCGTTTGACCCTCCTTGTCCTTGACGGCCAACAAGACAGTTTCATTTCTCAATTCAGTCGCCGCGTCTATACTTCCGTGAAAGGCTGCCCAATGCAGCGCATTCCATCCCTCCTTATCGACAACGGCCAGATTACCACCCAATTCAATAACCTGTCGGATCGCCGAGGCGGTACCTTTGGCGCCCAAACCCGACAAGACCATGAGCGGTGTCCAGGAATCGGCGCTCGTCTGAAAATTGCAGTTCTTTTTGTTGAGCGCCCCCAAGAGTTCCTTCAAATCCGCCTTGGCACCCGCGTCCCAGGTATCCAGCATGATATCCTGCAACTGTCGCGGTTTTTGTTTGCCTGCTGCTGCCGCCGGGAGCGCTTGTTTTTTGCCGCCGCCGCCGCCGTTGCCCGCGGTGGTGCTGCGCACGACGGCATTGCCCGATTCGTCCACGACTTCATCGTCCGGCAGGAGCTCGGCGGCTGTTTTTTCGTCAAAGATCTTGTCGGCCGCTCGAATACCGCCGTTCCAAAAAATGGCCTTGACCAAGGGATTCTCCGCCAAATTAAAGGGTGCCATGATGGTTTGAATCGCCAATCCCATGACCATGCCCTTGTAATAATGCAATCCAATCGTCATGGCGACCCCAAATAGCGTTGAACCCAACAGGGAACGAGCCGTGCTGAGAACGTGCGTGCCAAAGGAGATTTCCGTGTACTTTTTCTTGGTGTCGGGCGCGGCAAACGGCTGAAAAAATGGAAATGGAACGGCGTGAGGCAACAATCCTGTAGTACAGGGACCAGCTGCAGTTGCAGTTGCAGTTGAGTAGTACAAGGTACGCAATTCAATACACATGATGATACGGTTCAATCTACAGGACACGGACAATACGTACCACTGCCGCGGGCGGCACGTAAACAACTTGCGAAAACTGGGCGTTGCCAGACTGCTGGGCCGACGCTTGCAGGTAAACGTAGACTACGGCCAAGACGCAAACGACTTGAACAGCCGCGTACGCAATGCGCAGCCAGTAGACCACGAGAGGGTCTTCGCCGTCGAGCTTGCGCGCCAAGAACATGACGGGCAGCATGACAAACATTTTGTTGAATTGCACCATTTTGGAAATAGAGTTGTTGTTGTTGTTGTTGTTGTTGCTGCTGCTGGCGAAAGAGGAAGAACGGAGTCTGTTACAGTAGCTAGCTAGCTAACTAGTGAACGAGTAGAAGTAGCGATGACCGTAGCAGCTACGGTAGAGCTGTTCAGGAATCTCAAAGGTGGAGAGTATGTAATGTAGCGGTTCGTAGTAGTCTAGTGGACAAAGGGTTCCGAGGCAGCAGGGGACGCCTCGAGAGGAAGCAAGATGGTCCTGACAGGGAAGACGGTGGAAGCTATCATAGCTCAGTACCGGTACCGGTACCGATATACGTACCGGAACTAAAAATCGGCGGCGTTTACTGTAGTCGTATTTAATTTGCTTTGCTGTGCTGGTCGTTGAGAGCTTGATGAGCCGCGCGTGCCTTTGGATGGTTTCCACGTGGATGTTGGAACCTCGTCGGACAGGTTTCGCGCGCAAGTTGAATGATGAAAAATCGAAAGATCGCGCCCGAGACAAAAGCAACGAGAGAGGCAAGCGAAAGATACGTGTGCCAGTACCGGGTAGATCTCGCTACCGTATTAACGTACTCTAGACTTGGGTGTCAAGGCGGTGTCAATAGTAGTAGTCGTAGTCAGTGGTGTCGTCCCGATCCTCTGCCTCCCTTGATCAAAAAGCAAGCAGATAGAGTGATAGACTTGCTTCTCCAATAATTACACTATCATGATGCGACCTCTGACTCTAGCTCTCCTGCTCACGCTCTTCTTGGTCGGCTCGTCCGAGGCGCGTCCGTTTTCTCCCCCCTCGAGCAGCATCCTTTCTACCAAACCAGGACACCAACAAGCGACACGCAAACAATCATGGCATTGGCATTCCGTCCCTAGAGGAGGAGGCGGAGGCAGTACTGCTGGTGCTGGTGCTGGTACTGGTACTGGTACGACCAGCGCGGCAGAAATGATTACCGAGGCGGCACTCGGTCTGAAAGACTACATGAAGGGCCCCAAATCCGATACCCTCCTCTTGCTGGCCACGACGGCCCTCAACGAGCCGGTTTGTCAAAAACTCTCCATTTCGCCAATTCTAGGATTTCTAGCCACTGGTCTAGCCTGCGGTCCCAATGGCATGCGATTCATCAAGGACGTGCACACGACGGAAATTATGGCAGAATTGGGCATTGTCTTGTTTCTCTTTGAAATGGGCATTCACTTGGATCTAAAGACGCTCGTGGCCATGCGCACGGATGTTTTTGGAATTGGTCTCGGTCAGTTTACCATTACAGCCATTGTTATTGCGGCACTTTGCTGGCTGTGCTTTGGATTGTCGGGCGCGGCCAGTACCATTGTGGGATGGTCGCTCGCGCTCAGTAGCTCGGCTTTTGTCTTGCAGCTCCTAAAGGACAAGGACCAAATGAGCACACCGTACGGAAAATCGTCTTTTGGAACACTATTGCTACAAGACCTCATGGTCGTTCCCTTGTTGGTCATTACCCCTATTCTGGCGGGAACGGGAGGCAGCGTCAAGAACGCTCTCACCAAGGCGCTCTTGCAAATTACCATGGCACTGTCGGTCATTGCCGTGGCGGGTAAATTTCTCTTGAATCCCATTTTGAATGCCGTCGTGGCCACTGGTTCCCAAGAGTCGCTCGTGGGCATGATTCTGACCACCGTCTTGGGTTTCAGTTTTCTTACCGAAGGTCTCGGACTGAGCAACACGTTGGGAGCCTTTTTGGCGGGCATGCTCATGGCGGAAACAAATCACAAGCACGCGGTCGAAAAGGAAGCGTCGCCGTACCGGGGCATTCTGGTGGGCCTCTTTTTCTTTACCGTTGGATTTGAGATTGACTTGAACTTGATCGTTTCCAAGTTTGGCCTCGTGTCGTCAATTGTGGTTGGTCTCATGGCGCTCAAGGCTGCTCTCGCTACTGTCGTTTGCTTGCGGTTTGGACTACCTTTACCGACAGCTCGGCGTGTCGGTCTCGTCTTGAGCCAGGGTGGAGAGTTTGCCTTTGTGGCCTTTCGTACTGCGCGGGCCCTTGGTATTCTGGACGAAAAAACGACCAAGCTCTTGTTGACGTGCGTCAGTCTCACCATGGCCCTCACGCCGCTCGTGGAGGAGTTGGGTTCCCGAATGGCTCTGCCCGTCAACAAGGTTGTTGAAGTCTCTGAAACACCACAAGATTTAGAATGAAACTCACAAAAAAAAGTACAACGGCTATTGCGTACGACAATGCTTGTAGTGCAGTAGGTGGTCGATACGATACTACCTACTGTAATGATCTTTCATATACTGCTATACTTTATGAATATACTTCCCCATTGTCTTGCCCCCAAAACACATGCTCGATATTCGTATTTGCTAGCTCCTGTTGTAATCCCCCGTGTACCCGTCCCGCAGGCTTGAAGTTTCTGTACGAATACAATCAAATCAAATCACCACCCGCGAGATACTCTTGGTTGCCCAAGACCTTGCAGCGTCGGCTGGGCAGGAGGATACAAGGGTCGTCGCGGTGCCTGTTGTACCGGAAGAAACGCCGACTGCCGCGTTGGCTGCTCGGGTACTTGGAAGTTATACCGCAGGTATCTCATCATGGGCGACTTTACCGGAAACTCCAAAAGTGGAGGCGGACGATAATCTGCTTGCTGAGCCCATGCGCACGACGTATAGATACTTGACGGGTGTGATAGAGGAGGATGCCTGGCCATGTCGGCTGCCATCTCTGCAGCTACTACCCGCTGGTGCTGCGCTTCCACCCATTGTGAAGACTGTAGACCGGGAGTCAGAGCGCTGCCACCATTGAGAGCACTATACCTGGCCCCAGGTTCTCCAACTTGATCACGAGGCAGTACCTATGGCATCTCAGCCTGAGTACGAATCTTCCCTGTCCGAGCGCTCCCGCCAGGCCGCTCTAGAAAGGCATAAAAGGCAGGCTGTAAAATACAGGCTCTTTCTCGGACGAGCTTTACTTACGGACACGCTCGCTGTTGATCCGGACCCGGTGGATATGGCGTGCAAGGAAGCGCTTGCTACGAAGAAAGCGTTCGTGATAGTAGGCTCCTTTATCTTTTCCTGTCAGCGATTGAAGAGAATAAGTAGCAAGAGGAGAGTTTAGATACGAATCGGCCCGTAGACACTGTTGATTTGGTTCGGGTATCGACTTACCTGTCGTGATGCGCTTGAATCCATAGAGATTGAGTTGTGTCAAAAAGGAAGGAAATTGGCTCATACGAAACCACCTAAAAAAGTGTGATAACAGGAATGGGACTGTGTCAGACTACGGGCGAGCATCGAAACACATCTTACACCTACGACACTAGCTATCAATAATCGTTTTGGGGAGGCGACGACTAGGTGTATTCTGTCCTTACAAGGGGAGTATGTTTTCTGCAAACGCGCTATGCTTGTGAACGACAAAGCATCGGCCGTGAGGCATCCAAGAGACGACACCTTCCATGCCATTGGTTTCCGCCGCCAGTAATGTATAGTGCAGCTTGGATGCAAAGTTCTGCGATTTGCCCATTAACAAATGAACTCGTTCCACTTCGTTGTAGAAGGTCGGTGCCTCCTTTTCCTCGCCTTCAGGCATGACTTCTTCAGAATAGTCATGGTAATCGTGAGAGATCTTGTGCCCTTCCCGTTCTTCCCGTCCTTTGTTTCCCCGATCATGATGTTATAAGTCTAAGGAGCTTTGTTAGACTTTCCATTTTATATGATCGATTTTCCATTGTGACC
>Ga0307981_1003406_pt1 | contig 11924 bp, 16 predicted proteins | sample OrgLakmetagen987_FD_201849 | JGI IMG/M metagenome (GOLD analysis project Ga0307981, IMG submission 201849) | Saline water microbial communities from Organic Lake, Antarctica - #987 | ecosystem: Environmental > Aquatic > Non-marine Saline and Alkaline > Saline | place: Antarctica: Organic Lake... | reverse complement strand
AAATATTTACGTATAAAAATATTTAATTTAGAATAAGTTAAATTATTTTCAAATAAATATTCATCATTATTATAAATTATCTTTGTTTCTTTATTATCTTCTTTAATCGATAATTTGGATTGTTCTTGTATCGATAATTCAGGTTGTTCTTGGATCGATAATTCAGGTTGTTCTTGGATCGATAATTCAGGTTGTTCTTTGTCAAATGTTTTAGAATATTCTTGTAAATTCTCTTGAGATTTTGAAGTTATAATATTTTCGTTAGTTTTATTAAATATATTAAATGAATTTTTATAAATTGTATTTAATATATTCATAATTTATTAATTTATTTATAAAAATATTATTATAAATTTTAAATGATTAATTAATTAAGTTTTTAATTTTTGGTTGTAATTTAGATACGTAATTTAGTGTAGAATTATCGGAACTAATAAATAATTCATAAAAGAATACTTCTTTTGGTTTTGATTTATACAAACTTGAATTTTTACTTATTTGAACATTTTCTGCATATAATGTATTATAATTTTTATTTTTTAACATAGCGATATTTAAACGATAGCCAAAATATAAACAAAATAATATTTTATTATTTAATGATTCATTTTTATCAATCATAAGTTTAATATCGAAGGTATCAAAATTAAAATTTTCAAACTTAGATCGTAATTGTTGATTTAATCTTTTTGCGTCAATATGTGATTTTCTTATAGATTTTAAATTAATAAAATTTTCATTAGCCCATGAATGTAATTTTTCATTATTTTTTTTTCTATATTCTTTATCATAACTATTAAAAAGTTTAATTAATGATAAATGGTCACCAGTACTACTAACAAATTTATTAATTTTAGTATTAAATTTATTTTGTAAATTTTTTAAAGCTTTTTTGTATTCTGAAGGTGAATTATATTTTTTATTTTTTAATAGTTTTTCTGGTGTTATAAAATAATTATTAAAACTATTTTGATTTTGAATCATAGTATAAATTATTATTAATTCATTTTTACAAAATAGATGATATCCGACAACCAAAGCGATACCAATTTCTGGTTCAACATTTAATTCACTTACAAATTTACCTAATAATGATATTTTATCATTTTCAATTAATCCTAATTGTTTTAATGTTGTAATAGCATTTTTTTGATATTGTTTTTTAGGAGGTTCTATTAATTCACTATATATTGATTCTAATTTAGAAACTGTTTTAATTCTTTCTAAATTTAAAAATCTTAATGTTTCTGTTGTAATATTTGATAATAATATATCTGCTTCTGGATATTCGTCCATTGATTCATAATAATCTTTAGTATATAAATGATAACACACACCTGAATTAGTTCTTCCTGTTCTTCCTTTTCTTTGTTTTACTTGTGCTTTTGTAATAGGTTCTAATTCTAAACGAGAGGCTCTTAAAACAGGATCATAAGAACTTTTTAATTCAACACCACTATCAATAACATATTGAATACCATCAATAGTTAATGAAGATTCCGCCACATTTGTCGCAATAACAATTTTTCTACAATAATCACCAACATCTTTATATTTAGTTTTATCTTGAGCTAATTCTTGATTATCTTTATTCATACCTGAAAATACACCCACACAATAAACACCATCTTTACATTTTTCAATATTATAAGTTTTTTCATTAGTTTTTAATTCATTCGCGATTTTAGTACAAGCTTGTAATGTTTCATTACTTGAAGATACAAACATTAAAATATCTCCAGGTTTATCTTTTTTTAATAAATTTAATATAATTCGAATACCTTCATTTAATATATTCTTTGGATCAAGAAGTTTATCTAAATATATAGATTCAATATCAAAATTTGTTTTTTCTCCAACATCAATCATTTTAAATTTATAATTGGAAAAATAAGAACTAAAAATTTTAGAATTAACTGTCGCACTCATAATTATAACTTTAAATTCTGGTCTTTTATTTAGTGTCTCTTTTAATAAATATAATAAAAAATCAATTTGTATTTTTCTTTCATGTGCTTCATCTATTATTACACAATCAAAATCACTTAATAAAGGATCATTTAATAAACGTGCCACAATTGTTCCATCTGTAGCGTATAATAATTTATTATTTGATGAACGCATTTTTTTATCTGAACCTTTAAATTGATAACCAACATGATCACCCAATTTTATATCTAATGTTTTTGCCGAGAATTCACTTGCACTTTTTGCTATTATTTGTTTTGGTAATGTTATCGCTATTTTTTTCTTATAATCAAAAGCATGTAATGCAAATTTTGGTAATAAAACTGTTTTACCGGATCCTGTTCCTGATACTATTAATAATACTTGATTATTTTTTATAGATTCTATTATATTTGTTGCCTCTTGATATGCTGGAAATTTTGACCATAATAATGCTAATTTCTTATATTCATCACTATATGGTTCATTTGTTAATGGATTATTATTAATACCTTCTGGATCTAAAATACCAATCTTATTCATATAAATTATATATCTATTTTAATTATTATAATTATATAATAATTAAAATTATTCTTGTAATTAATCAACGGATTCTTCATCAACTATAATTGTATCATCATAATCGGTATCATCAGGATCATTTATTTTTTTAATAGGACGGGGAAAAATACTTTCCGGCTTATAATCTTCTGAATCCGAATCATCATTTAAATTAATTTTTGGTTTGAAATTTTTATAACATACTTCATGATTATTTTCAATTTTACTTTTAATTTTAATTTTAGTATTCGATTTAGTTTTAGTATTCGTTTTAGTATTTGTTTTAGTATTCGTTTTAGTGTTCAATTTAGTTTTATCCTTTGTATTAGATTTAGCTTTAGGTTTAGTATTAGATTTAGTATTAGATTTAGTATTAGATTTAGTATTAGATTTAGGTTTAGATGTAGTATTTAATTTTGAATCCATAATAATATTATTTTATTATAATCTTTTATTTTATAAGTAAATATGAATTCAATTTTTATTTGTAATATAATATGTATAAAAAATCATAAATAAAGCATAATATCTATCATTATTTATTTGATATTTTTTTTTAATATTTAAAAACGCATTACTATTAATATAATTTAAAATTTGTTTATCAAAAAGTTTATTTAATAAATCATAATGTTCGATTATATAATTGTTAATAAGATCCATTTTTAATAATTAAAATAATCTATTCTATAACTCTAAAAATTGTATTAATAATAAAAAAAACATTATTAGTATTTTTTTCTAAAATGAATGTTTCGGTAAATTTTTGTTCTAATAAATTATTATTTATTTTTACAGTACCATAAACATTTACTAATAGACCATATTCACCGATTGGTTGTGAATCTATTTTTTTAATAATATGATCAAATTTAAATATTCCTAAAAATAATTTAATTTTATTAGAATAATCTTTAAAACTCATAAATTCTTCTTCACAAAATGTAAAAACAGAATTTTTTTTATAATATTGTTCTAACTTACTAAAATCATTATCACATAAATTATAATAATTGTCAGAAAATCTTTTACCTAATTTTATATAATTTTTTTTAACATTATATTCATCATTTGTATTTGTATTATTTAGAAGTGTATTATTTAAAATACTATTTAACATATTTATTATTTAATCTAATTTTATTAACAAAAAAACGCATTTTTATTTTTGTGAATTTAGTATTTTTTTAATACATTCTAATTGAACTAAATCATTTGTTCTATTTTGAACATTTCGAATATTTTTATTATCTTTTGAAATATGTTCTTTTGTATATAATAATATATTTAAATTATTAATAAAGTCATAATATGAGATTGTAGAAGGATTATAATAATGATTAGCTAATAAACTTTTTGATAATTTATCATTATTATTAGATATTGTACAAATGTTATAAGCATCTTCTTTATTATGTATTCCATCTAATATAATTTTTAAATTATTAAATTTATCCATATCTTATTTTTATAATTAATAAACGAACTTTTATATTATTTTAAAAATATAATAAATATATTTTATAATAATATAAAATATGGATATCAATATTTGCACAGACGAAATTAATAATGATTTTTTTAATAATAAATGTTCTTCAGAGCTTTCAGAAGAACTTTCAGATATGTTAAAATCAAAAAATTCTTCAATAAAATGTAAACAAGAACGTGATTTAGATTGTTTAATATCAAATTGTTCAGATTCTTATAAATATAAAAAAAATTGTTCAAAACCAACTAAATTTAATAGTCAGACTGATTTAAAATTAAAAAATGATCTTTATAAAATTCTTGATTTAGTTAATAATTTAGATTGTGAAATTAAACAAACTAAAAAATTATGCTATTCTTTAAAACAAGATGCACTTGTTAAACATAGTCATAATCCTACTGATTTAGATGATAAAGTATATGAATATATACATTGTCAAATTAATCAAAAAATGGATACCATTTTAGATACTATGAATAATAAATTCGAAGATATCGAAAAAAGAATTAGTAAGCTTTTTAAAGGGTTTGCTGCAACTGCAAATATTTAATTTATTTTGTTTTTGATTTAGATTTAGATTTTATTTCATTTTGTTCTTCCTTTGGTTTTTCTTTTCTTATATTTTTATAAGGTGTATCTTTTGATGATAAAAATCGTCCCGTTTTTGTATCTCGTTTAATATATTTATTTGTTTTCTCATTATAAACTTGTGTTCTATTTGAAACAACACCCGATCGATAAGATAAACCAGTATTTTTAGCCATTTTAAATTTAAAATAACTAAAAATTATATTTGTTATTAATATCTATTTCAATTTTTTATACTTGTTTTTATACTTGTTTTATATTGATTCTCGAACAATTGATTAATTTCTTGACGATTTAATTTATTAATAAATTCAAGAAATATTTTTTGTTTTTTTAAATCAAACTTTTTATTTAATCGATCCATTATATGTTTATTATTATAATATTTTATTTAGATAATTTTTTATAATAAAAAATTGATTTTTATTTAAATTTAATTATAAATAATATTTATAATTAAAATTAAATCATGGATCAAATCCCCGTTTTTGATAAAGAAATAGAAACACATAATGAATATCTTGATAGATTAACTATTTATAATAATAAACAAATTCAAAATAAATATAATTTAATTCTAAAATTTATAAATAAATGGATTAAATCTGATATGAAATCTTTAACAGATTTTAGATATATTAATGAAAAAACTTTATTTGAAAGTCCTAAATATAATAGAGAAATATTAAAAGAATTTTGTCCTAAATTTAAAACTACATTTTTTATTGATACAGATATTAATGAAAATACAGATGATAAAGATATTAGCACTATTATGATTATTACTATCTTTAATAAAATATTATCAAATATTAATTATAGATTAATTCTAACACAACGTACAAAAAATTATTCTATTAAAATGAAATAAATTAATCCAGTTTGTTTATTTTATTATTTTCTATTTTAAATAATTTTGAACGATTACCTACACTTTTTAATTCTATTGTATCATTATCTAAATTTAAAATTAATCTAAATGGAGGCTCTTCGATAAACGATGTTCTAAATACTAAATTATTTTTTTCAAATATTAAAGTTTCATATATAGGTTCAATATCACCATTTTTTCTTTTATTTATTTTAATTTCGTTTATTTGATTAGATGAAAAATAACATTTATTTTCAAGTGTTTCATAATATTCATCTCCAAAAAATCCATCAGGATTATAATCATATTCAATATATTGATTATAATAATCATCTTCTTTATAATATTCATTATGTATTTCAGGATCTTCATCATCTAATAATTTTATAGATTCCGCAACTTCTTTTTTTAAAGAATTTTCATAGAATTTTAATAAATTGATTTTTGTTTCTTCATTATCTTTATTATCTTCAATTAAAGAATAATTACCGTCTTCAAAAATTAATAAATTATTCTTATCAATATTTATTTGTTTTATATTTAATGTTTGGTTTTTAAAATATAGATTTCCACAATTATCAAATTCAAATTTATCCATTATTATATTTTTTATTTATTATAATTAAATTAGTAAATTTAATTATAATAAAATCAATTTTTATTTATAATATTATAATATTAATGTTAGGTTGGTTATTTTATGACAATATTCATTCTATATTTTTTATATTATTTTTAGTATTAGTTACACGTATTATTATAGAATATTTAGATATGATTTTAGTTCATTTCAATAAAGAAAATTATAATATTACAACTCGTGAAATAGTTTTAAAAAATACTATTTTTGAAACACTTGATATAGAATTAAAAGAAATAGAAAATAAAATAAATAAAATATCAATAAATGATATTAAAAAATCTTTATTAGGTGATAATAATATTTATAATAAAATAATATCAAAACAAGAATTAGTATCTTTATCATATCGTATAAATAAATTTAATGAATTGTTATTTGATAAAACTAATTTATTCAATAGAAAAATAAATATCGAATATATTGAAGAATTAAAATTAACTTATGAAGAAAAACAAGATTTAAAACAAAGAATTTTATCAATACTCAAAATTTTAAAACTTATTCTTAATAACTGTTAGAATATTCGATATTATAAAACTTATTATTATTTAGAATATTGAACAAGTTTTGAAAATATATTTAATAATTGTAAAAACTCATCACCCCCTTCAATTATATATTTTTCACTTTCTGATAAACATAGTGATAATTTTGATTTTGCACAATCACTTAAATCTGGTGAAAATATTACACGTTTTATTAATGAATATAATATATTATGAATTGGATATCCTTTTGATATAATTGTTTTAGTTAATTTTAATATAATCTGTGGTGAAGTTTTTTTAATTTTTATTGTATTATTCCATATCAATGATAAATCTTTTTTAGTTATATGATTCGCTGCATCATAAACATCATCACAAGATAATTCTTTATTTTTATAATCAGAAACATAACCTATATTTTGTAAAAAAGTAATAGCTTTTCTCATATCACCTTCTGCTATTTCTACAATTGTTTCAATAATATTATCTTTTAATTTTAAATTTTCCTTTTTACTAATATCTTTTATTTTATTTATCATTGCTTGTGTTTCTAATGGTTTAAATCTAAATTTTACACACCTTGAAGCTATTGGCTCAATAATCTTATTTATATAATTACAAATAAAACAAAAACGTGTAATAGATGAATAATCTTCCATCACTTTACGTAAAGCACTTTGTGCGTCTGTTGTCATAGCATCTGCTTCATCTAAAATAATAATTTTATATGCGGGACATAAATGACCTTTTGTTTTTTTTGTACTAATTGCCGTTTTTGCATCTCTTACTATTTTTTCACGAACTATATTAATACCTCTTTCATCTGATGCATTTAATTCAAATACACGGCTTTTATATAATTCTTTACCATATAATTCTTTTGCTAATGCAAGTATCGTAGATGTTTTACCTGTACCGGGAGGACCATATAATAATAAATGTGGCAAATCTCCTGTTTCTAATGTTTGATTTAACATATTAATAATTTCTGTTTGATATACTACATCTTTTAATTTTGAAGGACGATATTTATCAACCCATGGTTTTGTATCCCTTTTATTCGTTTTGATATTTTTAGTTGGTTTATTATATTCTCCAAAAATATTAAGATTATTCATTTTTACTTATAATAAAATTTTATTATTTTACATATATTATATATTGTTTTCAATTATTTTTATTTAAAAATAATTAAAAAAAGATTAAATCAATGTCATATTCTTTATATTTTTTAACTAATTCTAGATCATTATTATAACTTGCATATTTAAATATATATAATTTTTTTAAAAATTTATATTTTTTTTTAAACTCTTTGATATCACAGTCTATTAATAAACAATTATTAATTTTTAATTCAATTATATTTTCAGGTAATTCTATAGTGTCTAAATTTATATTTGCATATAAAGTTAATTCTAATTTTCTTAAATTAGGTGGATAACTATTAAATTCTCTATCAGTTATTAATTCTAATAATGATTTTGGAAATTTTAGGAATTTATTATTATAATTGTAAATTTCGAATGTTTCTAAATATTCTAATTTTTCTAAATTATCTAAATCTTGTAGTGGATTTATTATATTACTATTATCATAATGTAATTTTAAGTTTTTTATTTTTTTGGGGAAATATAAACAATCAATTGGATAATTAATAAAATTTAATTCGATATCGGTTATATTTTTATTTATTTTAAAAAAATCAGTCTCACCTTTAAAAATATATTTATCTTTTAAAAAATTTGTTGATAATGATAATTTATATATTTCATTTTTCATATTTAATTCTTGTAAATATTTATCATATGTGTTTTTTATAGTTACAATATTATTATTATATTCTTTCAAATCAATTGAATTATTTTTATTAGCAAATAAATTTATTATATTTTCATATTCTTCTTTTGTTAATTTATTTTTTAAACAATGTAAATATTCAACTTCATTTTTATATTCATCTGCATTTTTAATATGCTCTTTTTCTAATACATTTAAATCAACTGTTTGAAATAATTTTTTATTAACTTTATTTAAATATAGATATTTGAACATGTTAATAATTTTTATAAAGATGATAATATTTTAATTTATTATTAAATATTTTAATCAATTTTTTTATTAAAAATTGATTAAAATATTTAATAATAAATTAAAATTATTAATTAGATCAAATATGGTTTTAATTGGTATTGTTGGTAATAAAGGACATGGTAAAGATACTATTGGTGATTATTTAGTTTCTGAATATAAATTTAATAAAGTTTCTTTTGCTACACCATTAAAAAATATTTGTAAAGAATTATTTAATTTTAATCACGAACAGTTATATGGTGATAAAAAAGAAGTTATTGATAAAGAATGGAATATAACTCCTCGTGAAGTGATGCAATTTATAGGAACAGATTTAATTAGAAATCAAATTTCTACTATTATACCAAATGTTAAAAATGATTTTTGGATTATTAAATTATTAAAAAGTATAAAAGATAATAAAAATTATGTAATTTGTGATGTAAGATTTCAAAATGAAATAGATCATATAAAAAAATCAGGTGGATTTATTATTAAAGTAATAAGACCAGAAATAAAAGAAAATCAATTAAATAATCATCAAAGCGAAAATATAAGTAATTTACAAAATATAGATTATATTATAAAAAATATAGAATTACAAAAATTATATAATAAGATTGATATTTTAATAAAAAATAATAATATTTATGATCAAATCAAAAATAATAATATTCGATGATTAAATAAGATGTGATTAAAAATAATAATTAATTTATTTATAAAAAATATAAAATATAAAATGTCTCAAGATAATATTTCTAAAAGTATTGAACAAGTCGTTGATAAAATTTCTAAACATTCTACAAATAATACTGTTTCAAATACAGTTGCTAAAATTGTTAAACCTAGTCCCGCTCCTGTTCCACAAATTAAATCTAAAAGTAAATCTAAAAGCAAATCTAAAACTAAAACATCAAAACCTACTGTTATTGTAGATACTGATCAACTTGTTAAAACTACTGATACATTTACTATTATGGGACGTCAAATACCAAAACGTATTGTTTATCTTGTAGTTGTTATTTTAGTATGTGTTATTGGTTATTATATTTATAAAACATACTATACAACACCAAAACCTGAAAAACCAGAACAACTTGATCAATTAGATCAATTAGATCAAATGCAAGCACATCAACAACAAATGCACAAAATGCAACAAATGCAACAAATGCAACAATCTCAACAACCTCAAGAAATTCAAATTACACGCGAACAATTAAATGAATTAATAAAACAAAATGAACTTTATGAACAACAATTAGAACAAAAAAAACTTAATAGTAAAATTCAAGAAGTATCTAAAAGACAACAAACATTTGTTCCAACACAAGAAGATATTAAAGAAGTTGATGAAAATGAAGAAAGTGGTGGTACAGAATAAAAAATATTAAATTTAATTTATTTATTAAAATAAATTAAATTTTTTTACATTTGCTTACATTTGCTTACATTGCGGTGGTTCTTCATCATCGTTATCTGTTTGATTATTTGAATAAGTAGAATAATCATCTGGTTTTATAGATGTTGTAGAAATATATTTTTCTTTATTAGTATAATCTTTTACGGGGGCTTTTTTTTTACCAATAATTTCAAAAATTTTATCTTTTTGTTCTTTTGTTAGTTTAGTATCTTTAATTGTATATTTAACAAATATATCACCATATTTAGAACTATCATTAAAATAAGGGAGTCCTTTATTTTTAATAATTCTAATAGAACCATCTTTAATAATATCATTTTCAACAAGTAATAAAGTTTTATTATCAAAGAATTTTTCTTCAGCTATAAATCCACATAATGAATCAGCTAATGAAATTTCTTTTTCTAAAAATAAATCTGCAGGATTTTGTTTACCATTAAAATTAAAATTTCTTTTAAAAATATGATGTTCTTTTGTATGAACATTAATATAAACGTTACCTCTTGAATTATTTGTTTCATGACCTTCATTTTCAATTACTATTTTAGTATTTTGATTTGCTCCACGAGGAATTTGAACGACCTTTTTAAAAGTTTCTTGTTTAAATGCATTTTGATTTATTCCTGTTCCATTACATACATTACATGTAGATTGATTAATATGCATATTGTTACCAATTTGTTGTTTTGATATACGTGTTCCTGAACCATTACAAACATTACATTTTGTTGATGAACTTATTGAATTTTGTTTTTTAGTTCTTCTTCTATATTGAACTTCTTTTTTAACACCATTAAAAATTTCTTCTAATGTTAATTCAACAGTTATATTAATAACTTCTTCTTGATTTTGTTGTCTAAAACCACCAAAACCACCAAAACCACCAAATCCAGTTCTAGCACTAAACATTGAAAATAAATCTTCAGGAGACATACCTTGAGGATTCATTCCACCTTGATTATTTAAACCATCTTTACCAAAACGATCATATGTTTGTTTTTTTTCAGGATCAGATAAAACTTCATAAGCTTCAGAAACCTCTTTAAATTTATCAACAGCCTTTTTATCAGTATTTTTATCAGGATGATAACGAAGAGCTAATTTACGATAAGCTTTTTTAATCTCACTTTGAGATGCAGTTTTTGATACTCCTAATGTTTTATAATATTCGTCGTTCATTGTGCTTAAAAATTTAGAATATTTACTTTATTAAATTTATAATTATATAATTTTAATAAATCAATTTTTTTTAAGATTTTTATTAATTATTATTTTTAATATTATTATAATATTGAATAAATTTATTAACATTATTAATAATATTTTTATAATTTTTTTCTTGGGTTATTGATAATTCTAAAAATTTTATTAATTTATTTAATTCTGGTTTTTTTAATTCTAAATCAATTAACTTAGGATCTATAATTATAGCATTTTTATAATATTCTTTTGTTATTGACCATGTTTTAATATAATCTTTTGGTATTGTATATTTATTATCAATAGAAATCATTTCAATCAAATAAGGTATAATTAATTGTGATAAATCTAATAAATTATTTTTTAATAATAATTTTCTTAATTGATTATTAATTTTATTAGTTTTTAATAAATATTTTTGTGATTGATCAATAAATAATTTAAATATCTTCGAATATTTATTATTATATTCTATTAATAATAAAAATGTAATTATTTTTTTAAAGTTTTCAATATATTTTATATTTGTAATATTCTTATTTTGTAATATTTTTAATATTATTTTTTTTTCAATATTATTAGTATTTTTAAATTTTTCTTGTAATTTTTTTATAGATTCTTTATTAAAATTT
>Ga0307981_1003405_pt1 | contig 11924 bp, 9 predicted proteins | sample OrgLakmetagen987_FD_201849 | JGI IMG/M metagenome (GOLD analysis project Ga0307981, IMG submission 201849) | Saline water microbial communities from Organic Lake, Antarctica - #987 | ecosystem: Environmental > Aquatic > Non-marine Saline and Alkaline > Saline | place: Antarctica: Organic Lake... | reverse complement strand
GCTGCAACCGTATAAGGAGGTATAAGGGGTTGCTAATCATTCTAATTGATCGCTTGGTCATTATTATCTCATGTGAATGTGCTAGTTTTCAATGACAGTATAAAAAGTATTAAGCGAATAGAGAAGATGGAGCCGTCGGCAGTCTCCTGTCCAGCTTGTGGGTGGCATGAGTCAAATAATGCACACACGATACTTGAGTCACTCCTATTGGTACTTACTACTATTTACTACAGATAAATAAGAAAACTGTACTATGATGGTACGAACTTGTAGAAAACACTTTACATTTTATTTAAAAGGAATCATCATCATCATGCACTTTTTGAGCTTCATCAAATGCCTTGCTTCTTGCGACAACAGTTTATTGAATCTCAGTTTAACTGAATGCTGTCACAGGCATTGATTAGAATACTCTTTAAGTGAGAAACATTTTTGCTCGTGGTAGTATAGTCGTGCTCACATCATAGCGTTCATAGAACAACTACCTACGGGAATAAGGAGACAGCTGGAGACAGGATGGATAAATAACTTTGTAGATTTGCTTTTTGCTTGCCTTTCTTTCTGACTGACGCGTGAACGTAGGTATCGGATAATTTCGAATAAAAGCCTTTCCTTTGATAAAGTCCATCCGATTGTTTTGGCAAGACTCGTATTCATACGCATTTTCTGTCATACTTTCGATAGAACTATATAGCAATCACTTATCGGCTGCTACTTACACAGAAATATCCATTCCTTCTTCCGGGACGACTGAAGTGGGACCAAGTCAATGTCAGGTTTTAACTGGTTTTAATTGCATTTTCATTTCGCATTTCACTCCCCACCACCCAACAAAGCAACATTTTTACAACCATTATAATAATATCACAAATCCCCAAATTATCCAACAATCATGAATCATACCAACCGCCGTCAAATGACATCCCGGAATATTCAATCGGAGGAAAGCCTGGTTCTTCATAGAATCAGAAGGGTAGCAGCATCAGAGGCGAGTACTAGTCCTGCTGACTGTGTCAGCAAACCTAAACAAAATCTGACAAAAGCGAGATCTCAACGTCGATCAAGTAGGTCAATGCACTTTGCAAATAGACGCTCAGTCAGAAGAAATACTTCCTTTTTCAGCCCAATTCATGATTTGTTGCCAAACGCAGTCCCAATCGAAATTCCCGCTCGCGAGAGCGCAAGATCAGATTTAATTTGCAAGGATAACAGCGTCCTTGCCATGCTTATACATAAAGAGTTGAAACAAGTATCCACAAAAATCTTTCCAGCGGTTTAGTGCAGATGCAATCAGATGGAAGATTTGACTGTGGAATCGCCTCTTCAATCACAATGATTTTTGAGGGACCACCTGCGAAAGGTTCTTGTCTAGCACCATTAGCATCACATGGAGGTGAACGAAGTGCTGTTGACACTTCCTCGTATATCAATAGTATCAAAGGAATGATCACGCTGACAACAAACTCTCCGCCGTCACACTCTTGAACAAGGCAGAGCACTTCATAGAAGACAAGATCATGTTATTGGTCAACGTAAAAAAACACGATCATGTTATTACTCAACGTAAGAAAAAGCACGAATAGCACTTCTTCGACCCAGTTGAGAGAAGTTCTGAAATATCTAGCATCCTACGAAACTTTGGTAACACAAAGCGTCTGAAACATCGACTAAACTTACAAGAAACAGAATATTTACCCCTGTAAGAAGCAATTCTCAGATCAAGAAAAAGAAGTACTTATCATTTATCTATAATTTTAGACAAACTTGCAATCGAATAAACTTATTCTCAATCTTGCTTTATCCAAAACATTAATATTCGCACTAGGAGTTTATAGATAGCTTGTTCATTGCAGATGCAATGAAAAGTCTGCGTCCCACCAGCAAGAAGTATCCCTGGGTCCACAACAGTAAGTAAGTAGTAATGTACCTTCGTACGGTAGTAAACACTCAATTTTGATTTGTCCGTTGTGTAGAGCTCTAAACCTATTATGATATCCAACAGGAAAAAATCCTTGAATGTTGGTGGAACATCAATAATGACAAAACGACGATAGCAAATCAATGAAAAATGATCAATGAACAGCAATGAATAGATAATGATCAATGAACATTATGTAAGTAGATGCGGCGTACGAGGTAGAAATATAGAAACGTACCATCATTACAAATAGTGAACTAGGTAGAGCATTCGCTACCAACACAAAAATAACTTCTAGGATACTACATGTAAATAATGAACGCTGAAGTGCACGCGGAAGAAAATGCTTTGAAGAGGAGGGCTGAAGGAAGAAGCTCTTCACTTTTACAAGAACCTGGCATTGGTGATAACATTCCTAAGACGAATATAAAAATGGAAAGCGACAATGGATTGCTGCATTCGCTGTTCCTTCGATCTTTACCGTTGGCATTGACCAACGCAGCAGAAAATGCAAACTCTCCAATAAGAATGTCAGTCATGGGACCAATGCAATCGGGGAAAACTAGTCTTCTGATGGATCTCGCATATTCCATTATCAAATCGTCGACTTCCTCATCACACAATGACAAGAATGGTGCTGACTGTGAATCTTTTAACATTTCAAAGGTCCTTTTCATTGTCCCGGCGTATAAAAGACAACTATTGAACTTTCCCCTCCACTGCCGTCCACTACTACCCGCTCAAAATGACGGGGATCAAGCAACCACATTAGCTGGACATGCGGATACAGATGCAAGTGCCCATGGGCGTAGAGATGGATTCGATCAGAGACAAAAGGATTCTGAGAAATTTCGTCAATCATTAGAATCTCTCAACGAGCAAAAACGAAGAGATGCCAACCCAGGTTCCAGTCAACAACGTGCAGGGGGGAATTGGACAGAAGGCGATGAGTGGATTCTGGATCACATTGACATTCAATACGTCAAAAATGTGACGGATCTAATCCTTTTTCTATCAACGGTGCAGAGCAAAAACAAACATGATATTTCCGCAATCATCGTGGATGATTTAGATCATTTTATTCGAGATGAATCTCATGCGTGTCAAAGTGGAAATGATCTCTCGGGGCAACACTTACCTGCGAATACAATCGAAATAATGAAAGTGATTCAGTTGTGTGAGTGATATGGATTTCAATTGCACTATTTTGGAGAAAAAGTAGCGAGACTAGTCAATGTATTCGCATGTCTTGAATATTGCAGCATTTGACTCGATCTTTATTGTTCGGAATATAATCAAACCATTGCAATTGCTGCGTAATGCTACTTACTAATTCCTATGCATCCATCCTTCAATACTGATAGTGGCGTTAATAGCAGATGCTGTAAGCCACATGGAGGAATCTTTGCGGGCGTCTGAGTCTAAACAGCAACGCAGAATTCATGTGATTACTTCCATTAATATAGGTCGGTTGCCGCTTGGAACTTCCCCTTCTCAATCAAAGACAATTCACTCCTTGATGCATAATTATACACCCACTATTGCATCCATTGAAAAGATCAATCAAGAGAGTTTTCAACAAGATGGCGAACAATTCAATCTGAACCGTTTCTTTGGTAAAGAAATGATTTGTAGGAATCATAAAGCAATTTCGATGGAATGCCAATCAGCATGGAAAATTCGCTTGCAAACTATCCATGTGAATAACCTTGGTGCGGCGCCAGTTGCGGGGAATCGTCATGAGAATAAAGACGCCACGTCTTGCATTTCACAAGCTAAATTTTGCATCGGCAGAGATGTCAGCAGTAGAAACAGTTTGCAATATGACGAGGACAAAGAAGAACACGAGCTGTTCTGGGCTTCGAACGCATAGCTACAATACGAAAGGGAGCACAGCTATTGGGATATAGCATGCAAGATATCTAATACTGTGCGAATAGATTTCATAAACATAAATTACAATTTGTTTATGAGGCGCTTGTGATATACAGTATAGTGAAAGATTCAGGCAGACAATGCCTGCTTTCCGCAACTATCTAAAATATTCTTGACAAATTCTTCTGTTTCGTCAAGATGACTCTTGCCACGAGCCTGCTGCTGTGGCATGCTCTTCTCTGCACTTGATCCAAAAGGTGTGCTCTTCTGTTCAAGATTGGATACATTCTTGAGGGTGCGCATGGCTCTTTCTTTTGCGAACTTGATTCTTTTCAGTTGGTCATCCATTGATTGAATAGTTGCTCTCGGTCTAGGTGTGATTCCATTGGCGAACGAGGACGGTCTTGGTGAAAATGAAAAATTACTGAATGAGGATAAAGCAGGTGTTTCTCCAGGAGAAGTGTTTTGAGGCGTTTGTACACCTGCCACAGGTTGAGGTTGAGTTTGATTGGGTCGACCTTGAACCGAATTGAAGGAGTTTCGCTCCGTTAAATTGGTGACACGACCTTCACTACTTTTAGCCCACACGTCAGTATTTCTTTTTGTGTCAAAAGTTACCTTTAATGCGTTGCTTCCGGATTTAAGTTCCTCCAAACTGGATTTTGCAATGTCTGCCTGCTTTCGCAAATCTTCTACATGCTCCAGCAACTTGGTATTCTGATTTTGAAGATCATCTCGCATTGAAATGGTCCTGCCAAAATCTAATTCTACTCTAGCAGCAACAGCTGTTTGATCAGCAAGAATCTTATCGTATTTCTTCGCTTCCATTTCCATGTCCGTTTTGGTATCCGATAGGGAAACGTTCTCGATTCGTAGAGCATCACAGTCAGTTTGAAGAGTCTTCAATTTCCTTACATGTTTACAATTTTCCTCCTTGACTTTGACGAGCTCAGTTTCAGTCAACTCTATTTTGGCTTTGATCATACAATTGAGATTTCGTAAACGACTGCATTCGTCTTCTAAATCACCCGTATCATGGTTTTGCTGTTGTAATCTCTTTACCTGTTGCTCGAGATCGATCTTTTCGTTTTTGAGTATGTTGCATTCTTTTGTAAGTAGTTCAAGTTGCTCTTCACGATTAGGTTGTTGCTCTCCTTGCAAATTTACTAGCTGAGATTCCAAACAATTCAGCTCTCTGCATTTGTTCTCAAGGCTCTCCTTGGCATCCTTCAGTTCAGCATTAAGCTGCGCATTGATTCCTGTCAGGGAATCTACTTCCCCTTCCAGCGCAGAGCTCGATTCGATTAAGCCATTGTATTTGTCTTGTAACGTTTGGAATTCATTTGTCATTCCATCTTGGAACTTATGTTTCTCAAGCTCGTGTTTGGATGTTGCCTCCTCATAGTCTGCATGTAATGTGAGCAGTTTTTCACGATCATCTTGAAGCTTCTGCAGCTCGTCTTCCGCTCCAGCTAATTTCAAAATAAGCTCTTCACACTCATGAGTAGCATCCTCAGCTACATTTTCAAGTTCCACACATCGCTGGACAACGTTATAGTTCTCTTCCTCTACAACCCGCTGGTTCTCGGTAATGATATTAATTTCTTGCTGCAATTGAGCATTTTTAAGTTTGTGATTCTGATTCTTCTCCGAGTATTGGCTTCCAACTCCCACACCAAAAGCTGGCGAGACAAATGAAGTGTCCTGAGCTGAGGACTCTTTCATTACCTGCACCTGTTGCTTGTATCGGATAACTTGTTCCTTCATGTGCTCATTCGATCCCTTGAGGCTAGCATTTTCCAGTTGAAGCTCCGACACTGTCTGTTGCAAAAATGGCGTCATTGATATGGATGATGATGCATTGACGGACGATGTCACCGGCGAGAATAGCCCCATACTCTTCAAATCATCAGTGTCAACACCTATAGAAACATATTTCCCTGTCTGACGGTTTGTGTCATTCATATGATCTTCATATGTTCCTTCTCTCGATACAATAGAATCAAGCACGTTACTATTTCCACAGCCCTTTGCTAATCTTTCCAGATATTCACTCATTCCCATATTCGCTTCCAAATCCAAGCTGGAACTCTCAACTAGAAGGCCTGATTCCGTTTCAATTCCAACCAATGCATCTCTAATGACGTCATCCATCCTCAAAGCCGCATTCATCCTCAATCCGCTCTCCTCCAACAAACAGATTTGCTCCAAAAGCGAATGAAAGGCATATCCCCAAATCCTCCCATCATTATTCTTGGTGCTGGGTTCGCTAGGGTACACTATTTGATTCTGTTCTTGATCTTGTTGCTGCTGTTGTTTCAAGTGCTCTAGTTCATAGCTCATGGCATCCCTTTCCCTTTGGAGAATTTGAATCTTCTCATCAGCTTCCACTTGTACCTGTTCCGCAACGTACCTCATACTATCCAACTCTACTTGATATTTCGTAGGAGACAACAATGCCCTTTCAGCCTTTTGCATAATTTCGAGTTCTTCCTGAAGCTGATTATTCTCTTCTTTCAGCTCATCCATTTGTAGTCTCACGCTGTCAGAATGCATTATTTGCATGTTACTGCCACGATTGGTATTGCCATGAGTATTATCGATGGCATTGAGGTGCGGATCATGGGTTCCCAAGCCTATGGAACTATCGCATAACTCAGATAAGGAAAACGATGATACGCTGCTGCTGTCATTACCATCTCCCCCCTGTCCATCATTATTACCACCGTCGTGATTCTGATTGTGATTATACAATGGGTGAAATTCTCCGTCATCGCTATCTTGGAGGACGAGAGGATCAAAGCTGAGACTCTGAACATCGGTATCGTCATTCCCGTAATCTAGTAGCGTTACTGGATCCATGGAACGGGTCACCATAGGGCGCTGATGCACATTTTCAATCCCTTGGTTATCATGCTGATGGCCTGTACCGTATAATTCATTTAACGCGGATCGGACATCAGCTTGTCTTCGAGCTAGAAGGTCATTGTTGTATAGCGACGTCCCTCCTGATTGCATTGATTTGGAAGCTGCACTGGGATTGATTTTGCTAGCGTCGCCCTGCATCATTTATCGATAAACAGATTACTTTCTTTCCTGCTTGGAATTATGTAGTAAGAACTTGTTGATCTATTTCCGTTTTCTGATATTTCTGTTTCTGTCTGTGTTTGTTTTGTTGTGTAGTTGGTAGTTGGTACCATAGTTGGTAGTTTTGAAGTTGGTAGTTGTTGATGTAGGCGCGGGGAGGAATGAATTCAAAAATAAGAAATAGGCTATTTAATCATATTTTAGAGATTTTTAGTATTCATTTCCGGCGCGGGCACACAATTTGAATAGCTTGGGAGAACAACAACAACATGTTTTATGAGAAAAAAGAGAGAGAATTTAAAGTTCGAGGTATCCTAACGATTGTATACTCTACCACTCCGACCAATTAAACAACACGTAATTGATTTAAATTCAAATCATCATGTCTCAAATTCGAACAGCGCACCTCCTTATCAAGCATACTGAATCTCGAAATCCAGTCTCGCGTCGTACCGGGCAGCAGGTAATCCTCACTCCTTCGCTCGCAATGGAAGAAATCACAAACTACATGCAGAAAATACAATCGGAGGGAGCTGCTTCTTTTCCCAATTATGCTAAAGAGAGAAGTGATTGCAGCTCATTTAGGGCTGATGGAGATCTGGGATTCTTCGGAAGAGGCATGATGCAGCAAAGTTTTGAGGATGCTGCTTTTGCATTGGAAGTGGGAGAGATTAGCGGAATCGTGTCTAGTGATAGCGGTTACCATTTGATTTATCGCATTGCTTGATGATTTCATAATCATGAGAATGCCAACTATGGGTGGAAGAGCAAAATATACAATGTACACGAAATAATGATGGAACGTAGTTTACAAGATATATAGCTAATTGATAAAATGATCGCATTCTCGTTCATGCTATGGTACGGTTTATATTTACACAAAATCTCATCTTTAATGAAATTCAATTGAAGGGAGTTTGATTCCTAATGATGTAAGCGTGTATATAGAAGAAACTTTACTGGATGTAGAAGCAAGTAAATGTCTATGTAAAGAAGAGAGAACATGTTCACTGTGATTTATTTGTTATGGGAAGAATGATTAATGAATTAATGGCATCCGCACTTCTGCTCGTCATATTCACCAGAAACTGCAGTGGAAGGCGTATTCTTGATCAGTCCTAGTTCCTCACGGACCTGGTTGGTGGCTGCCACCATGTTACGCAAGGCCGCAATCGTCTCAGGCCAAGCGCGAGTCTTCAAACCACAATCTGGGTTGACAACAGTCTGCTCAACCTTCAAAAGGGTGAGGAAACTCTTGAGCTTGTTGTACTGTTCACTCACAGGAGGAACAACGGCAGAATGAATGTCGTACAATCCAGGACCGAAACCCTTGGTGTAACCGATGCGCATAAAGGCTTCGAGAGTTGCGTTATCACTACGAGCATTCTCGATGGAGTTCACATCGGTATCCATACGGTCAATCGCCTCCATGCAATCGTTGAACTCGCAGTAGCACATGTGGGTGTGAATCTGAGTTGATGGCTTTGCACCTGCTGTAGACAAACAAAAGGCATCGACTGCCCATTTCAAATATTCCTCCTTTTTCTCAGTGCGCATTGGCATGCCCTCACGGAGAGCAGGTTCATCGACCTGTATAACAGTACATCCACTCTCCTCCAAGCTGCGAATTTCATCACGGATTCCCAAACCAATCTGGAATGCCTGTTCTTTACGAGTGATATCAACACGTGGAAATGACCAATTTAAAATGGTGATGGGACCAGTCAACTGTCATTGTGGAGTAGTTCGCATTTTGAGTTAGACTTTTGCATTTTAACATAAAACCTGGTTCATCCGGCGCAATACGAGAATTTAAAACTTACCATACCCTTCACAGGTTTGCTGGTGAGTGCTTGAGCAACTTCAAACTCTCTAGTGGTCATGGCAGTAGGCCTGTGGATATCGGTCCAAAAGATAGGAGGGCGGACGCAGCGAGAACCAAAGGACTGTACCCAACCATGTTGAGAAAAGAGCATACCCTCCATCTTCTGTGCAAAGAATTCAACCATATCAGTACGTTCGGGCTCTCCATGCACAAGAATGTCCAATCCGAGAGCCTCTTGAATTCCAATACAAAAGGATATCTGTTGATCCATGGCTGCATCATAGTCAGCAGTGCTCAAGGTCCCCTTCTTCCACTGCGCACGAAGTTTACGGATCTCCTTTGTCTGTGGGAATGAACCAATGGTAGTGGTTGGAAGGGAGGGAGTTCCCACAAGTTGCTTTGGGCGGCGAGTAGCGTAGTCTTCAGCACGCAAAAAGTCAGCTTCTTTTAGACTTCCAACTCTCTCGGATACAGCATCACCATTATTTGAAAGCTGCTTGCGGCCTGAATGGTAAGTACTCCAAGCTTTGGCATGGATAGATAAGTCATCCTTACCGTCGGCTGCTGCTGCAAGAATAGTCAGCTCTGACAATTTCTGCTTAGCGAATGAAAGAACAGAAGCAGCCACATGTTTCTTGAGGTCGGTCTCATTCTCAAAATCCCAGGGAGCATACTGCAGAGATCCAGAAGGCTGCACACGGTACTTAATATTCAAAGAATTCAACTTCTTCACAATAGGGAGAGTGACCTCAGGGATTACCTTCCATACGTTGCGTGAATCGATGAGTCCGGCACCCAAAGTTTTCCCAGCGTTGAAGCCAAACTTTGTCACCAATTCAAGTGATTCACCACGGGTAAAGTCGAGAGAAACAACGTTGATACCATTAGCCTCAGATTGAAGCCATTGGTAATTAGTTTCGCCTACATCCTCCATGAAAGAAACCATGTTGATAGAAACTCCACCTGGGAGAATGGCAGGGTAAACTGACTTGAATAGAGGGAGGAGTTCAGCTTCGTCAAACACTAATACTGGCTCATGAATCTGGATCTCCTTCACACCCAATGCCTTAACCTGGGCAAGAAGACTCTTATACACTGGGATCAAGTCTTTGATCAAGGACTCTTTAGTAGCATCGCATGAAGCAGCAATCTTCGCGAATCGGACCCATGACACGGGTCCTAGGATAACAGGGGTTGCCTTAGACTTTCCGTGGAATTCAACACCTCGTTTGCAGTTTGCGAGGAAGCGATCAAAGTTGGGAGATAGCTTGGTGGTCTCATCTGTTAGTAGTGGATTCAATAATATGCATAGTGTGAGAATAAATTCTGTTCATGTGTATCTAATAATTTCAGTCGTATTATACTCACCAACTTCAGGAACCATGTAATGATAGTTACTAGTGATCCATTTCTTCATACTCAACGCAGGAGATCCGTCAATACCACGAGCCATTGCGAACATGCGAGGCAATCCTGCCTTGCAACTCTGAAAGCGTTTTGGATAGAGTCCAAGAAACTCAGTCCAAGAAAGAATGTTGTCGTACAAATAATGGTCACCTACAGTAACGTGGTCAATGTCGGACTGAAGTGCCCAAGCTTCCTTCTCGACAGTGATAGCTACATTCAAAAGCTCTTGCTCAGAGATATCTCTCTTCCAAAACTTTTCGAGAGCAAACTTGAGTTCACGTTTTGCTCCCATACGAGGGAATCCAAGAGTACTGGTGGCAGTTGCGTTAGTCATTCTAATAATTCTGTAAGATTGTTTAATATTTGTACGATGTGCAAATTGTGAGTTCAACGAATTGTACAACAAGGAAAAATCTTGCGAGACAATGACGTTCTCTACCAAGAACGTTCAACAAACTATCGTTCCTTCTACACAGTTGGTTGGTGAGAACCTGTGAGAACGTGTTTTAGTTTGCACAGTGGAACCAAAGCGCGCGTCTCGAAGCACTAATTCTTTTTGAATCACATGTTTCGTCTTTTTTAATTTGTGAAGCCAAGAGAAGCCAAGCACGTTTCTCATTCTGCCCGTTATAATATTTATTTGTGAATCACGTTTTTCATTCATTTCTTCATAACCGTCAGTTTAACCACTACAGAACCAGATCTACGACTATCGACGTCGAAATTATGCGCCGGCGGAAAGAAGTGAAAGGGGGAGGACGACGATCGGCGAGAGTAGAAAGCTCTCAAAATAGCTGCCGAACCTCTCTATTACTAGAATAGAGATGTAAGTATGGATTTACTGCTCGCAGGTAATTATTGCAGCTCATTCGGAGTAAAATGAAAATAGAGATAGCGAGCGCTCTGCGGACGAAGTATGACGCAGCAGCATACTTATGAGGATTCTGTATAAAAGATCATAATCTCCTTCATTGATTCCAAAGCAATTACTATCAAAATACAATGGCTCATAATGTGAATACCTTTGCATTTGTCACATACTGAATCACTATTATTTTTCTCTTAATTTGGCCAATGCCTAGCTTTGAAGAAATGATATCCATCCATTCTTATTTTCGCATATTCAACGTAATCAAAGGCAATAGTCGAAGTCTTACATTGAATGAGCGACCAGCAAGCCCATCCCAAATGAGAAATCAGGGAATGCTTACCGATTTCTTCCCTCATTTTCGATAAAAATAATTCTCTATTTGCTGCCGTCATTGAAAGAAACTCTTTGGACATCACATCGCCATTGGCACGGATGTAATTTGTGAGAAAGATGTTCTGACAGCTTTCCGATGGATATTCCTTTCCATAATCTGGTATGAGATTGTTCATATTGCTAAATTCTGCAAACGTATTTCCTATGTCAGCTGCTCTTGGATTCATACCCGCGTATTCAAAATCAATCAGACGAATTTCCTGCTTCGGTTGAGTACCGTATTTGCCATTGCTACGTGGAGAGGATGGAGTTGGAGTTACTGACGTTAGAATGTTAAGACTTTGACAATCCATGTGAGTGAAGACAATATCTCTACAATATTGAACTGCACGTCTTTGGATACATCCCCCTCCAGGAATTTCTGCTTCCCCTTCCTTTAATTTTGTTACAGATTGATCTGTTCTTGAAGGCCCAATTTCTTTCTGCAACCATTGCCATTCCTCCTGGATCTCCTTGAACATCAATCTTTCTTGATTTTGGAGTCCTGAATGATAAAGATCATTGATGGCATCGATCCATTCATCAACCCTCCCCCAAACCTCTCCAAA